>Ga0209567_10001790_pt1 | contig 10696 bp, 9 predicted proteins | sample COG_12_FD_184756 | JGI IMG/M metagenome (GOLD analysis project Ga0209567, IMG submission 184756) | Pelagic marine sediment microbial communities from the LTER site Helgoland, North Sea, for post-phytoplankton bloom and carbon turnover... | ecosystem: Environmental > Aquatic > Marine > Neritic...
GATATCGATATTCAGCATATCACCATTTTTCAGCCTGCGATCCCCCGGGATGCCATGACAAACCTGATGATTCAATGAGGTACAGATTGACTTGGGAAACCCTCGATAATCCAGCGGAGCCGGGATGGCACCTTGTGTGTCGACAATAAAATCGTGACACAGGTGATCCAGTTCATCGGTGCTGGTACCCGCCTGGACCTGCGGCCCGATCATCTCCAGCACCTCTGCGGCCAATCGGCCGGCGACACGCATTTTTTCAATTTCTTCGGCTGTTTTTATCGATATCGTCATGCCGCCCATTCTCCCCCGTGGCTCATGGAAATTGATATTCGGTTAGAATTCAGTACTCCGACGGGTGCCCAAGTCGCCGAAATGATTGCTGTTAGGCGCAGTGTATGGTATAAAGCGCGGCTTGTTAACAGTCTGTTGTACATGGGTTTTGTGGCCGTCTGTCACTAAACATGAAATTAAATCCACACATACGCCGACACATGCGGCCGGGTGCCTGGATATCCGGGTTGCTGCATGGGGCGTATGGAGGCTTAACCCTAAAAAGAGGTTCACTATTATGTCGAGCGTAAGTATGCGCCAGATGCTCGAAGCTGGCGTACATTTCGGGCATCAGGCCCGTTTCTGGAATCCGAGGATGGCCCCCTATATTTTCGGTGAACGCAGCAAAATCCACATTATCAATCTGGAAAAAACCCTGCCACTTTATACCGATGCCATGAACTTTATCGGCAAGTTGGTAGGCAACAAGGGTACAGTGCTGTTTGTCGGTACCAAGCGTTCTGCACGCGATACCATTCGTAGCGAGGCTGCACGTTGCAAGATGCCATACGTCAACCATCGCTGGCTGGGTGGCATGCTGACCAATTTCAAAACCGTTCGCCAGTCCATCAAGCGACTTAAAGACCTGGAGGGGATGGATCAGGATGGCACATTCGACAAGATCAGCAAGAAAGAGGCGCTGATGCTGACCCGCGAAAAGGACAAACTCGATCGCAGCCTGGGTGGTATCAAAGACATGAATCGTCTGCCCGACGCCATGTTTATTGTCGATGTCGGCCACGAAAAAATCGCCGTTGCGGAAGCGAAGAAACTGGGTATCCCGGTTGTAGGTATTGTCGATTCGAACAATTCACCGGATAACATCGATTATGTCGTTCCGGGCAATGATGACTCGATCCGCGCGATTCAGATTTATGTGCAGGGTGTTGCAGAAGCTGTGGATGAGGGCCGTAATGCCATGGCTCAGGTTGGTGGTACCAGCGAAGATGAATTTGTCGAAGTCAGAGGTGGCACCGACGCTCAGTAAGCGGAAATCAATCCGCTTTCAACATTATTCAGTCTTTTAAGAGGTAAGAGTCATGGCAATTACAGCAGCGCAGGTTAAAGAACTGCGTCAGCGTACCGGCTGCGGCATGATGGAATGTAAGAAAGCCCTGGTGGAAGCCGATGCCGATATGGAAGCGGCCGCCGAGGCCTTGCGTAAATCCGGCCTGGCCAAGGCAGACAAGAAGGCAGGCCGTGTCGCGGCCGAAGGTATTATCGTCGTCGAAGTCAGTGGCGATGGTAAAAATGCAGCGATGGCAGAAGTCAATTCAGAGACCGATTTTGTCGCCAGGAAAGAAGCGTTCCAGAAATTTGCACGATCCGTTGTCCAGCGCGTGCTGAATGATATGCCGGCGGACATGGACACTTTATTGGCAATGCCTCTGGAAGATGGTGGCGAAACTGTGGAAGAAGCGCGCCGCAGCCTGGTTGCGAGCATTGGCGAAAATATCAACGTGCGCCGTTTCGTTCGTCTTGAAGCCGCTGCGGGGGCACTGTCCAGCTACCTGCACGGAAACCGCATAGGCGTTCTGGTAGGCCTGGAAGGCGGTGACACTGATCTGGCCAAAGGCATCGCCATGCACATTGCTGCCAGCAAACCGGTGTGTGTTGATGAGTCAGGGGTGCCACAGGAACTGCTCGACAAGGAGAAGGAAATATTTGCCGCCCAGGCGGAAGCCAGTGGCAAACCGGCGGATATTATCGATAAGATGGTCAGCGGCCGTATCCGCAAATTTCTCGGTGAAATCACCCTGTTGGGCCAGCCGTTTGTGAAAGACCCCGACCAGACGGTCGGCAAACTGCTGCAGGCCGCCGGTGCGAGCGTGCGGGCTTTTGAACGTCTCGAGCTGGGAGAAGGGATCGAGAAAAAGACCGAAAACTTCGCCGACGAGGTCATGGCTCAGGTTCAGGGCAGCTGATTTTAGTGTGCCCCGGGGCGGGACGTGAGGTCTGCTTCCCGGTATGATTTATGGGGTCGCGCTGCGACCCCATTTTGTAACAGAATAAAGAAAGGATTATGCAAAAGAGCCAGTTTGCCTACCGCCGGATTCTGCTGAAACTGAGCGGTGAAGCCCTGATGGGCGACGGTAATTACGGTATCGAACCCGCTGTAATCGCGCGTATCGCAGAAGAAATTCATGGACTGAGCGCGGCCGGTCTGGAAATCGGCCTGGTGATTGGCGGCGGTAACATATTCCGCGGTGCCGGGCTTGCCCAGGCTGGTATGGATCGGGTCACCGGCGACCACATGGGCATGCTGGCGACGGTGATTAACTCACTGGCCATGCAGGACGCGCTGGAGAAAATGGGCAGCAAGTGTCGTGTCATGTCTGCCTTGCAAGTCAACCAGGTGTGCGAGGACTACATTCGTCGCCGGGCAGTGCGTCACCTGGAGAAAGGCCGTGTGGTTATTTTTGCAGCCGGTACCGGAAACCCGTTTTTTACCACGGACTCGGCCGCCAGCCTGCGCGCTATCGAGGTAGGTGCGCAAATCATGCTGAAGGCGACCAAGGTGGATGGCGTCTATACCGACGATCCTGTCAAGAACCCGGACGCCAGGCGTTATGACCGATTGACTTACCAAGAGGCGATTGTCAAGAAACTCGCGGTCATGGATACCACGGCATTGGTATTATGCCGTGATCAGGGTATGCCGATCCGGGTATTCGATTTACATACACCAGGCAATCTGGGCCGGGTAGCTGCGGGCGAGGACGTAGGTACCCTGGTGGAGTGAGTGCGATGATTGAGGAAATAAAAGACGATGCCAAAGCCCGCATGGGTAAAAGTATCGAGGCACTGAAGAAGGAATTGGGAAAAATTCGTACGGGACGAGCCCATACGAGTCTGCTGGACCACATCAGGGTCGATTATTATGGCTCCGAAGTACCACTGTCTCAGGTTGCGAATATTTCCGTCGAGGACTCCCGGACACTGATGCTTACACCGTGGGAAAAGCCCATGGTAAAGCTTATCGAAAAGGCCATCATGAGCTCGGACCTGGGATTGAATCCAAGCAGTGCGGGAACCGTAATCCGTATCCCGATGCCGCCGCTGACAGAGGAGCGTCGCAGGGACCTGGTGCGAGTGGTGCGCGCGGAAGCAGAGGGTGCCCGTGTAGCGATCCGGAATATCCGCCGCGACGCCAATAATGACTTCAAGGAACTCTTGAAAGAGAAAGAGATTTCCGAGGACAATGAGCGGCGTGCCCAGGATGACATCCAGAAATTGACCAATCACTTTGTCGAAGAAGTGGATAAACTGCTCGCCGCCAAAGAAGCGGAGTTGATGGAAATATAGTGTGCCCCACCACTGATATTGACCTGTTCAGAACGTCCCCACGAGGCCATTGCTGCAGGCGGGCCAATATGAGTGACGAGGTACACTAGCTCCCATCATGGCACAGGAAACCGTCCAGGCGAAAGCGCAGCCTACACAACTGGCGTTGCCTCGTCATGTTGCCATCATTATGGATGGTAATGGCCGTTGGGCGAATAAAAAGAATCTCCCGCGTTATATGGGGCACCGTGAAGGCGTAAAAGCCGTTCGCCGCATTGTTTCCGCATGTCAGCAGCGCGGTATCGAAGCGCTGACACTGTTTGCTTTCTCCAGCGAAAACTGGCGCAGACCCAAGAGTGAAGTTGGCCTGCTCATGGACCTGTTCGTTCACACACTGAAAAAGGAGGTTAATCGCCTCGATAGAAACGGTGTGTGTATGCGGTTCATTGGCAACCGCACGGCCTTCGACCCCAAGTTGCGTTCGCTGATGGATGCTGCTGAGCGGCAGACTGCCCATAACGAACGATTGAAACTGATAATCGCTGTAAACTACGGCGGTCGCTGGGATCTGGCTGAAGCGGCCAGGCGTCTGGCCGCCAAAGCCGTGGCTGGTGAACTCGACGTGCGGGATATCGACAGCGATGCATTGGGCGGGGAACTCTGCATGGCCGACCTGCCGGAACCGGATCTGTTTATTCGTACCGGTGGTGAACAGCGAATCAGTAACTTTTTATTGTGGCAGCTGGCCTATACCGAGTTGTATTTCACGGATATGTTATGGCCGGATTTTGCAGACGCAGCATTTACAGAGGCGCTACGTTCCTTTGCCGGCCGCCAACGGCGTTTTGGGCAGACGGGCGATCAGATTGAACAGTCCAAACGTGCTTAAGCAACGCTTTATCAGCGCGCTGGTCGGAGTGCCGCTGGTGGTGCTGGTGGTATTGAAGTTGAATCTGTCCGGCTTTGCGCTGATCGCCGCGCTGGCCATGCTGCTTGCCGCCTGGGAGTGGGGCGCACTCATCCCCTTACAGCACATGGCGGCGCGCATCGCCTATCTGTTGTTAACACTGTTATGCATCGCTGCAGCCTGGAATTTTGCACAATCGGAAGTTCTGGTTGATGTCGTGTTGTGGTCAGCGCTGCTCTGGTGGTTGTTCGTATTGTACTGGATCACGCGGCCTGCACTCGGTGGTGAAGCGACGGGCGCACACGCGCTGGCCAAGGCACTGTTGGGTGTTGGGCTCATGATCAGCACCTGGCTGGCGCTGGTGGTCTTGCACAGCCGGCCGGATCAGGGGCCGCACTGGGTATTGTACGTACTGGTGCTGGTGTGGGTTGCCGACAGCGGCGCTTTCTTTGCGGGCAGGCAGTTCGGTCGCACCAAGCTGGCGCCCAGGGTCAGTCCCGGCAAAACCTGGGAAGGCGTGTTGGGCGCCCTGGCAGCCTGCTCCCTGTTCGCGTTTGGCTATGCACGGTTTATTGATTTACAGGATTCGGCGCTGGCCGGATTTATACTGGTTTGTCTGGTGACGGTGTTGTTTTCCATTGCCGGTGACCTGCTGGAAAGCCTGTTGAAACGCCAGCGGGGCGTTAAGGACTCGGGTAGCCTGATACCCGGTCACGGCGGCATTCTGGATCGGATCGACAGTCTGCTGGCGGCTGCGCCCGTGTTCCTGTTAGGCCTGCGCTGGGTGCAGTTATGAGCGCGCGCGCGGGAATTACCGTGCTTGGTGCTACTGGCTCCATTGGCGTCAGCACGCTGGATGTTATCAGGCGTAATAGCGATCGCTACCGGGTGGTTGCACTGACTGCGAATCAGGACGTTGACCGCCTTGTCGCGCAGTGTCTCGAGCATCGGCCCGAGTTCGCAGTGATGGCCGATGAGGATGCCGCCGAAAAGCTGCAAGCTCGCCTGCATCAACAGGCGCCCGATATCGAGGTCATGAGCGGTCTGGACGCGCTGGTGAAAGTCGCCGGGCTTGAAACTGTCGATTATGTCATGGCGGGTATTGTCGGTGCCGCTGGATTGTTGCCCACCCTGGCAGCGGCAAAATCGGGCAAACGCATTCTGTTGGCCAACAAGGAAGCACTGGTCATGTCCGGCTCGTTGTTCATGCAGCAGGCCCAGGCCGGTGGCGCTCAGCTGTTACCCGTAGATAGTGAACACAACGCCATTTTTCAATGCATGCCACAGGATTTTGTGGCCGGCTCAGGTCAACCGGAAGGTGTGGTAAGAATATTATTGACCGCTTCCGGCGGGCCGTTTCGAACCACCGCACTCGATCAATTATCCGAAATCACACCGGAGCAGGCCTGTTGCCACCCGAACTGGGATATGGGGCGCAAGATTTCCGTGGATTCCGCTACCATGATGAACAAAGGTCTGGAAGTGATCGAAGCCTGCTGGCTGTTTTCCGTTCCCGAATCGATGCTGCAGGTACTCATTCATCCGCAGAGCGTCATTCACTCAATGGTGCAGTATCGGGACGGCTCGGTACTGGCCCAGCTGGGCAATCCCGATATGCGTACCCCGATAGCCCACAGTCTGGCCTGGCCGGACCGAATTGATGCGGGAGTCGATGTCCTGGATATGCTCAAGACGGCCAGGCTCGATTTTGAACCACCGGACCTGCAGCGTTTTCCCTGCTTACGCCTGGCTCAGGAGGCCTGGCGGGCCGGAGGAACAGCGTCTGCTGTCCTGAATGCAGCTAACGAGGTGGCTGTGCATGCCTTTCTGGATGGCCGGATTAGCTTTACCGCGATAGCCGACGTTATTGAATCCACCCTTGCTGAAGTGACGCTACGTGATGCGGATTCATTTGATGTCATTCTGGAGGAAGATGTCCTGGCGCGGGCCTGCGCCAACGAGATGATCGCTGCAAGGCAACCCAAGCGGGCGAATGTATGAGTGGGTTCGGTGGTTCACTGCTGGCTTTCATTGTTGCCATCAGCCTGTTGGTGGCAGTGCATGAGTTCGGCCATTTCTGGGTTGCCAGGAAACTCGGCATCAGGGTGCTGAGGTTCTCCATTGGCTTTGGAAAACCGCTCTGGAGACGCCGTTTCGGAGCTGATCGGACCGAGTTCGTCATCGCAGCGTTGCCACTGGGCGGTTATGTGAAGATGCTGGATGAACGTGAGGCCCCGGTCGCGCCCGACGAAGTATCCCGATCGTTTAACCGGCAACCGCTATGGGTGCGTTCTGCGGTGATTCTTGCCGGCCCGCTGTTTAATTTTCTGTTCGCAATAGCAGCCTACTGGTTGATGTTTGTCAGCGGCGTGCCGGGCCTGCGTCCGGTTGTTGGTGAAATCACACCGCAGTCGGTTGCCGAACAGGCCGGATTCCAGCAAAACGACGAGTTTTTGAGTATTGCCGGCAAGGCAACGCCGACCTGGGATGCAGCAACACTGGAGTTGCTGGATGCAGCTTTATCAGGTGAACATATCGAAATTATCGTGCGCAACCTGGATAGCACTCAGCGGATGCTGATTATCGACTTCGCCGATGTACCGGATGCCCTCGACAAAGGCGGTTTGCTTGGTAACCTGGGACTTTCGGTATGGCGACCGAGGCTACCCCCTGTTATCGATCGTCTGGTGGAGAATGCACCGGCGGAGCTGGCCGGTTTGCAGCCGGGCGACCGCATAGTATCGGTCGATACTCAAGCCATCGAAACCTGGTCTGAATGGGTGGATTACGTGCGTGCACACCCGGAACAGTCATTACAACTCGGGGTGTTGCGGGGCACCGATCTGCTGGAAGTAGCCCTGGTTCCGAAAGCCGTGAAACAGGATGGTGAGACCATCGGACAAATAGGCGCCTATGTCCGACAACCTGAAGGCGTGCAGGATAGCACGCGTACCGAAGTGCGTTACGGGATAGTCGAGTCGGCAGGAAAATCAGTGCAGAAAACCTGGGAAATGACGGCGCTCACGCTGCGTACCCTGTGGGGGATGCTGTCGGGCAGGGCTTCCGTTGAAAATATCAGCGGACCTATCAGTATTGCGCAGTATGCCGGCTATTCTGCTCGAATCGGACTGGCCAGTTTTCTGAAATTCCTCGCCATCGTCAGCATAAGCCTGGGGGTGTTGAATCTGCTGCCTGTTCCTGTTCTGGACGGCGGTCATCTGCTGTATAACACAATTGAGTGGGTACAGGGCAAACCACTGTCTGATGCCGCACAACAGGTCGGTCAGCAATTAGGGATACTGTTGTTGCTGGCTTTGATGACGATTGCCTTTTATAACGATTTGTCGCGTCTGTTCGGGGCCTGAACTTTCGGGATTGTTGATGCATCGCATTCTGCAAATAATCATTCTTGCCTTATCCTTTCCTGTCTACGGCTTCGAGGCCTTCGAAGTCAGTGATATTCGCGTAGAAGGATTGCAACGCATCTCACCGGGTACGGTATTCAACTTTCTACCGGTTCAGGTTGGCGATAATTTCACTGAACACGATTCCGAACTCACCATTCGCGCCCTGTACAAGTCGGGATATTTCAGGGACATCAGGCTGGAACGGGATGGAGACGTTCTGGTCGTCATCGTGCAGGAGCGCCCGGCGATTGCCAGTATCAAGATTCAGGGTAATGACGATATAGAGACGGAACCCTTGCTGGAGTCATTAGAAGATATCGGTCTGGCCGAAGGTAACGTGTTTGATCGTTCACTACTGGAAAAAGTAGAGCTGGAGCTGGAGCGCCAGTACTACAGTCGGGGAAAATACGGGGTCAAGATCGAGACGACGGTTACTCCCCTGGAACGCAACAGGGTCGGTATCCTGATCGATGTTTCTGAAGGTGCGGTCGCCAAGATCAAGCAGATCAGCATTGTCGGTAACCGTGTCTTTGACGATAAAACACTGTTGAAACGGTTATCTCAAAGCACGCCGAACTGGTTGTCCTTCTATACAAAGGATGACCAGTACTCCAAGCAGGAACTGGCCGCGGACCTGGAAACCTTGCGTTCCTATTATCAGGACCGGGGGTATATCAAGTTTAATGTCGATTCCACCCAGGTTTCCATCACCCCGGATAAAAAGGATATCTACATCACGGTCAATATTTCCGAAGGTGAACAATACCGGATTCGGGAAGTCAAGCTCTCGGGAGAGCTGCCTGTTCCGGCGGAGCAGCTGTACCCGGATTTCCGGGTTAATGCGGGTGACGTGTATTCACGTAAACGGGTCACAGATACCGTAACACGTATTTCGGACAACCTTGGCAACGCGGGCTATGCCTTCGCCAACGTCAATACAGTTCCCGATGTCAATGAAGAAAAGCGTGAAGTCGATCTGACATTTTTTGTCGATCCGGGTAAGCGTGTTTATGTACGCCGTATTAATTTTGCCGGTAATACGAAAACACGCGATGAGGTGATGCGTCAGGAACTGCGGCAATTGGAGGGTGGATGGTTTTCGGCGGAGAAAGTTGAACGCTCGCGCACCCGACTGCAGCGACTTGGCTACTTTGAAGGTGTCAATGTCGAGACACCGGCGGTGCCGGGCTCGACCGATCAGGTGGACGTCGATTACTCGGTGACAGAACAGGCGTCGGGTAGCATTTCCCTCGGCATCGGCTTTTCCCAGACTTCGGGTATTATTCTGAATGGCAGTATTACCCAGGACAATTTCCTGGGCTCCGGGCGCCGGGTCAGTGTGTCTGTCAATAACAGTGTTGTCAGCAAGGTCTTCAGCTTTTCTTATACAAATCCCTACTACACTGTCGATGGTGTCAGCCGCGGCTTCGGTGCCTTTTATCGTGACACAGATGCTGATGAGGCCAACATCGCCGATTATTCCACCGACACCTATGGCGTTAATGTCACCTACGGCTTTCCGATCAGTGAGTACAATTCATTCCGTTTCACCATCGAGGCCGACAGTCTGAAACTCAAGACCGCAGAATTCTCTTCCACCGAAATCACGCAATTTATCGACGACCACGGCGACAGTTTCAAAAGCCTGGGTCTATCCACGAGTTTGGCGCACGATACCCGTAACCGGCGCATTTTCCCCAGCTTGGGTGGCGTACGGAGAATCGGTCTTGACACCAAGATCCCGGGGTCCCAGCTTGAATTTTACAAACTGGATCTGCGTGTACAACAATATATCCCCTTGACCAAACTGTTTGTTTTTCATGCCAAAACAGATATCGGCTACGGCGATGGCTACGGCGATTTTGACAACCTGCCGTTTTTCGAAAACTATTTCGCCGGTGGTGTGCGCTCGGTGCGCGGTTTCGAGGATAATTCCTTAGGACCGCGGGACTCGGATAACGATCCTCTCGGTGGCAGCTTCAGAACGGTAGCCAATGCTGAAATCCTGTTTCCGCCACCATTCATGACAGACAGTAACAGCGTAAGGTTGAGTACTTTTTTTGATATCGGTAATGTGTTCCCTGGTGTGGAGGACTTTGAGAGCAGCGAACTGCGTATGTCGGTAGGTCTCGGCGCGACCTGGTTGTCGCCGGTGGGGCCGCTGGCGGTCAGTTTTGCCTTACCGCTCAATGACAAGGATCGTGATGACGTGCAGGAGTTCCAGTTCAGTCTGGGGGCCGGGTTCTAAAAACATTCCGGGTTCCCTTTGGTATTTTAATTAGGAGAAGAATCTTGAAAACAATTAACAGTATACTTTTTGGTCTGGCCGCACTTGGCGTCGCGGCAGCACCGCTGCAGGCGGATACCAAGGTTGGAGTGGTCAACACAGTTCAGCTGATGGAAGAAGCGCCACAGGCAAAAGACGCGCAGAGCAAAATCGAAACAGAGTTCGCACCTCGTGAAAAGGAGCTGGTGGCGTTGCAGAAAAGCATTCGCAAACTCGAAGACCGCCTTTCCCGCGATGGTGCGGTCATGAGTGAAAAGGAGAACAGCAAGCTGGAACGTGAAATCCTCTCCCAGCGCCGTGAACTGAAGCGCACCCAGGACGAGTTTCGCGATGACCTGAATATCCGTAAAAACGAAGTGTTAACGACCTTGCAGCGACAGATGTACGAAGCCACCGTGAGCCTCGCCAAGGAAAAGAATTATGACGTTATCCTCGGACAGGGTGTGGTGTATTCGAGTAAAAACGTCGATATTACCGATA
>Ga0209567_10001791_pt1 | contig 10667 bp, 7 predicted proteins | sample COG_12_FD_184756 | JGI IMG/M metagenome (GOLD analysis project Ga0209567, IMG submission 184756) | Pelagic marine sediment microbial communities from the LTER site Helgoland, North Sea, for post-phytoplankton bloom and carbon turnover... | ecosystem: Environmental > Aquatic > Marine > Neritic...
ATCGACGGCTGCCCGATCATCGAAGCACTGTCGGATGAGTCCGGCGCCGAAGATACCGCTTCGTCATACGAACACAGTAACGAGGAGGTAGCGTCATGAGCGCGACCATCGCCGACGTTCGCGCGGCTCACCTGCTGACTCCGGTAACGGGAATGACCTGCAGCGCCTGCTCCGCGAGACTCGAAAAAGCACTGCTGCGCGCCGACGGCATTCAATCGGCGACGGTCAATTTCGCGACCGAACAGGCTGACGTCGTCTACGACAGCGATACAACCGATGCGGCCAGCGTCGTCGGCACGATCAAACGAGCGGGTTTCGGCGTCGGCGAGTCGAGTTTCACCTTCGACGTCGGCGGCATGACATGCAGTGCATGTGCGGCACGTATCGAGAAAATGCTGCGCCGGCAACCGGGGGTCCTGGAAGCCAACGTCAATTTCGCGCTGGAACGCGCGGACGTTCGCACGATCGCGGGGCAGATGGATCCGCAGACACTTACGAGCACCGTCGAGGCGACCGGGTTCACCGCGCATTTCCCGCAGGACGACGCCGCGAATCCGGAGCACGAAGTACAGCACCGGGAACAGGAAGCTCGCGCGTTGCGCCGCGACCGCTATGCATTGATCGCCTCGGCGCTGCTGACGTTGCCGCTCGTCGCGCAGATGGCGGCGATGGTATTCGGTGTCGAGTTCCACCTGCACCCGTGGGTCGAGCTCGCGCTGGCGACGCCGGTGCAGTTCGTGATCGGTTCACGTTTTTACCGCGCGGCATGGAAGGCGCTGCGGGCCGGTTCCGGCAATATGGATGTGCTGGTCGCAATGGGCACCAGCACCGCATATCTCTATAGTCTGTACCTGCTGATCACCCTCGGCGACGCCGCCGCCGGCCAACTCTATTTCGAGGCGTCGGCCGTGATCATCACACTCGTCATGCTCGGCAAGTACATGGAGGCGCGGGCGAAGCGGGGCACGACCGCGGCGATTCGTCAGCTGATGGACCTGCGCCCGAAGACGGCGCGCGTCGAGCGCGATGGAAACGTCACGGAAGTTCCCGTCGCGCAGGTTCGCGCTGGCGATCTCGTCGTCGTACGGCCGGGCGAAAGCATCCCGGTCGACGGCACGCTTTCCGAGGGCGCGAGCGAGGTCGACGAGTCATTGATTACCGGCGAGAGCATCCCCGTGGACAAGAGTGTCGGCGACAAGCTCACGGGCGGCTCGATCAACGGTACGGGTTTGATGAAGATCACGGCGACTGCCGTCGGCGAGGACTCCACACTGGCGAAGATTATTCGCCTGGTGGAGAACGCGCAGGCCGGCAAGGCGCCGATCCAGCGACTCGTCGATCGCATCAGCGAGTTGTTCGTGCCGGCCGTATTGCTCATCGCCGCCGGAACGTTCGCGACGTGGTATTTCACGACCGGCAATCTCGAGTCGGCGCTGATATCGGCTGTGTCCGTGATGGTCATCGCTTGCCCCTGTGCGCTCGGGCTCGCGACGCCGACCGCGATCATGACGGGGACCGGCGCCGCCGCGCGTCACGGCATACTCATAAAAGACGTCGAGATGCTCGAGCGCGCGCATGCGCTTAACGCGATCGTCTTCGACAAGACCGGCACGCTTACGACAGGTCACCCGGCTATCGTCGACATACATGCGTGCAACGGCGATGACCGCGGTTTGCTGACGACGCTGGCATCGCTGCAACAGGGCAGTGAGCACCCGCTGGCGCGGGCGGTTCTGGAGCGCGCGACGCAGGACGAGCTCGGCTTGAGTGAAGTCACCGAGTTTCGCAGCCATACCGGTCACGGGATCGAGGGGCGCGTCGATGGCGCGCTGGTGATCTCCGGCAACGAAGGCTTCATGCGCGACAAGGGCATAGCGACTAATGTCGAATCGGCGCAGGCGGCGGAGTGGGAAGACCACGGCCGCACCGTCATCTGGGTCGCACGCGAAAACGAGTTGCTCGGCATCGTCGCGATCGCCGATCCGCTGCGTCCCGAGTCCGCTCCGGCCGTTGCGAAGCTGAAAGCGATGGGTGTGCGTACCTCGCTGCTGTCCGGCGATGCGGTGCGCGCCGTTGCCGAGATCGGCCGGCAGGTCGGCATCGACGAGGCGCGCGGCGCCGTCAAACCGGCCGGCAAGTCCGACGAAGTGCAGGCGTTGCGCGACCAGGGTTACCGCGTCGGCATGATCGGCGACGGCATCAACGACGCGCCGGCGCTCGCGGCGGCCGATGTCGGTATCGCGATGGGATCCGGCACGGATGTGGCGATGGAGACGGCCGGCATCACGTTGATGCGTTCGGATCCGGGCCTCGTGCCGGGCGCCATTTCGGTCAGCCGCGCCACGTGGAACAAGATCCGGCAGAACCTGTTCTGGGCGTTCGTCTACAACATCATCGGCATCCCGTTCGCCGCCGCCGGTTACCTGAGCCCGACGATTGCGGGCGCGGCGATGGCGTTCAGCAGCGTCAGCGTCGTGACGAACTCGCTGTTGCTGCGGCGCTGGAAACCCTAAGGGCATGTGCATGGCATTCAAGCGGGCATTGATATTCGGTTGAGGTTCTTCTATCGGGTTGGGCGCCGGGCACGGCGAGTGCTACGCTGCATTCATGTCGCGATGGCAAGGACTGGCGGAGTCCAACAGACGAGTCATAGTCAATATGCTGGTGGGTCTCGGGATCGCCGGCGCCATTTCTGTTTTTCATGAGTCGAAGTTGATCGCGGAGCTCGAAGACGCGGCGATGGACGCGATGATGGCCGTCAGTCAGTCGCTGCCGCGCATGAGCAGCGGCGATTTCGCTGCGACTAACACGCGCTTCACCTTCCTCGATATCGATGAAGAGACGCAACGGGAGTGGGGTGAACCGGCCCGGGTACCCCGCTCGAATCTGCAGGACCTGATCCGTTTTTCGCGCGACGGCGGCGCGATCGCCGTGATCGTCGACGTCGACCTGTCCCAGCCGACACGGATCGATAGTGACGATCTCGCACTGGCCGGTTACCTGGAAAAAACATCTGGCCACGCGGGTGGCGTTCCGGTCATCCTGATCCGTTCGTTCTATCCGCCGACGCGGGCCACGAACGGCCGTGACTACGTGTTGCGAAAAACGCTCCCGGACGAACAGGCCACTGGGCCGGGAATCTTCTGGGCGCAGTCTTTCTTCAAGAGCGGCGCCGATGATCGCGTGGTCCGGTTCTGGCAACTCGTCAGGCTTGCTTGTGACGGTGAGTCGCCGGTGCTGGTTCCGTCGATACAACTCGTGACCGTCGCGATCCTGGCCGGCGGCGAGAACGGGACAGGCGACGCGGTCGCGATGCTGGATGACCTGAACCTGAATCTACCGAGCGGTTGCCGCGATATACAGCGTGCGGAGAAATCGCTGGACCAGACTATTCAGCTGGGGCCGCATCGCATCGATCTGAACTCCGGCAGGACGGGCGAGCGCCTGGTCTACACGATTCCGTATCGATCGGGACCCGAACTGCAGGTGGTGCCGGCCGGCTCCGTCGTTCGCGCCGCAGGCCAGCGTGCCGACGACCTGGTGCGGGATCGCGTTGTCGTGATCGGCAGCAGTAATGCTCAAGCGAGAGATACCTACAGAACACCCATCGGTGACATGCCCGGCGCGGTGATCCTGATCAACGCCATAAAATCGCTCGGCGCGTTCGGCCAGGTGCGCGCGCCGAGCCCGTTGATGAAATGGACAATCAACGTTATTTTGATACTGTTCATGGCATGCATTTTCAGCTGGCTGGAGTCGTTGCTGGCGGAGGTGCTGACAGGTCTGATCATCGTAATCGTGCTGCTGCCCCTGAGTTTTTACTTCTTCAAGTACGGCATATGGATCGATTTCGCCATTCCGCTCCTCGGCATGCAGTTGCATCACGTCGTCGTCGAACTCGGCGATTCGTACTCGGGCGGCATCAAGAGGAAAGACGCATGACGAGAAAGGTGCTGATCGCGCTGGCGCTAACGAAGTGCGTGCTGCCGCTGCCGGCGTTCGCGGCTTACTGGGTCGAGAGCTTCACCGAAGACGATCGCCTGTGTCGGATCTCGCGGGGCGCGGAATCGCCGGAGATGATGCCGCTGATGGCCCTGACGGAGGGCGACATCGTCGACTGCCGCTCGACCAAGTCGAAGGTCTTCGTCGTGACGCACGATGACGATCTCGTCGAAGTGTCGAGCCGTAACTCACCGCTGATCGTCCCCGATACGCCCGAGCCGCCGACTCTGATCGATAACATCCGCAGTGCGGCGGCGGATTGGTTCTCGGAGCAGCTCGATTCTTCAGTATTGATGGTGTCGCTGAGCGTGCGCGGGCCGAGTCGTAACCCGGTGGAGATCATCGGCGCGAGCGAATCGCAGAACCTGGTCTTGCACAAAGAAGGGATGCTGCGCCTGTGGTGGACCGGCGGCGGGGCGCCGTTCGCGTTGACCTTGGCCGACAGCCGCGGCGCCATCGTGTTGCGCGAGGAGCAGCTGAGATCGACCGGTTATCGCCTGCGGCTGGAGAATCTGTCCAACGGTCGATACTACCTGTCCGTGATCGCTGCCGGGAGTCGCAGCGACATTCCGATCGAGATCGTCGGCGCGGATCGTCGGCCAGGCGTCGTCCGCTCGCTGGATGCGGCCTCGATCCCGGCGACGATCAGGGATCGATACGTCGCGCGGGTGCTGGCCTCGTATCCCGAATGGCAGCTGCAGGGATTGAGCATGATCACCGCGAACGGGAAATACGCGCGTTCCGGTCAGGAGTAGCGCTCAGGCTTCCATCAGCCGCGCGATATGCACGCCGGCGCAGACCGCTAGCGCCGGCAGGTCGTAGCCGCCTTCGAGGGTCGAGACCACGCGATTGTCGCAGTGGTCCGTCGCGTAATCGCACAGCAGGTCCGTCACCCATTCGTAGTCGGCGGGATGCAGATTCATGCTGGCCAGGGGGTCACTGGCGGCGGCGTCGAAGCCCGCTGAGATGAACAACATCTGCGGCTCGAACGCGCGCACTTCCGGCATCCAGTCGTTCTCGACGGCGGCGCGGAATTCGTCGCTGCCGCTGCCGGGCGGCAGCGGGCAGTTGATCTGGTGCCCCGGTTCGGTCGGCGGGTTCATGCCCGGGTAGAGTGGGTACTCATAGGTCGAGCACAGCATCACGCGTGGATCGTCCGCGAAGACGTCGGCCGTGCCGTTACCGAAGTGCACATCGAAATCGAAGATCGCCACGCGTTCCAGTCCATGTTCTTCGAGTGCGTGTGCGGCGCCGACGCCAACATTACAGAACAGGCAGAAACCCATGCTCGTCCGCCGTTCGGCGTGATGTCCCGGAGGCCGAACGTTGCAGAACGCGCGCGATGCTGCGCCGTTAATCACCAGGTCCGTCGCGAGAATCGCCGCGCCCGCGGATCGCAGCGCCGCCTCCCATGTATCCGGGCACATCATGGTGTCCGGGTCGAGCATGACGACGCCCTCGGACGGCGAGCGCGCGCGGACACTCTCGATGTAGTCCGGGTCGTGCACGCGGGCCAGTTGCTCGACGGTTGCACGCGGGGCCTGGTGATGCGCCAGCAGGTCGTAACGACCCGTGGCTCGCAGCTGGTCCTCGATCGCGGCCATGCGCGCCGGCCGTTCCGGGTGTCCTGCGCCCATGTCGTGGGCGGCGCATATCGGGTGGGTGATGTAGGCGGTTTGCATCTGCGTCGTTATCTTTCCGGTCGGGGCTGTTGCTGTCACACTTTCACGCTACCATGCGGGGCCTCGTTACCGTCAAGTAGCTACTAACATCATGAACCAGTTGGACGCGATTTTTCAGGCCCGTTCCGTCGTGCTCGTTGGCGCCAGCGACACGCCCGGCTCGCTCGGCGCGGTCGTTCTCGAGAATCTGCGCAAGGACGGCTTCGCGGGCGAGATTCACCTGGTCAATCCCCGTCACGACATCGTCGGTGGCCAGCCGGCCTATCCACGTGTAACCGACGTGCCGCCGGGCGAGGTCGACCTGGCGATCATCATGACGCCCGCGGCCACGGTGCCGGGCATCATCGACGACTGCGGCGCGCGCGGGGTTCGCGGTGCGATCGTCATGTCGGCCGGATTTCGCGAAACCGGCGCGAAGGGCAGGGCGCTGGAACAACGGTTGCTGCGCGAGGCGCGCAAGCACGGCATTCGTTTTATCGGCCCGAACTGCCTCGGCATCATCCGCACGAAGAGCAAGCTGAACGCGACGTTCAGCGAGGCTTCGGCGTCACCGGGCAGGGTCGCCGTCGTATCGCAATCGGGTGCCCTGTGCACCGCGATCCTCGACTGGGCGCGTGACCGGCAGGTCGGCTTCTCGACCGTCGTATCGACCGGCATCGGGGCCGACATCGATTTCGGCGAGATCCTCGACTACCTGGCGCGCGACCCCGGCACGGACAGCATTCTTGTATATATAGAAGGTATTCACGACGCGCGCCGTTTCATGAGTGCCATTCGCGCGGCCGCACGGGCGAAGCCGGTCGTCGTCATGAAAGCCGGTCGCCATTCCGAGGGATCGAAGGCTGCTGCCTCGCATACCGGGGCGCTGGTCGGTTCCGATGACGTCTTCGATGCGGCCCTGCGCCGCGCGGGCGTGCTCCGCGTGCAGGACTTTGCGGATTTCTTCTCGGCCGCAGCGACGCTCGACACGGGCGTGCGGACGCGGGGCAAGCGCCTGGCGATCGTCACGAATGCCGGCGGTCCGGGCGTCATGGCGGCGGACCACGTGGTCGATTGCCAGCTCGAACTCGCGCAGCTCAGTGAAGAGACGATTGCAGCGTTGGACGACTCATTACCGGCCGCATGGTCGCGGGCGAACCCGGTCGACGTGCTCGGCGATGCCGATGCCAACCGCTACGCGGCAGCGATTCGCACATGCCTGGATGACGACGCGATCGATGCGCTGGTCGTGATCCTGACGCCGCAGGCACAGACCGATCCATTCACGATCGCGGAGCAGCTGGTCGAGGCTGCGAAAGGGCAACGCAAGCCGGTCTTTACCTGCTGGATGGGCGGCGCAGCCGTCGCGTCCAGTCGCGAGCTGTTCAACGAGAACGACATCCCCTCGCACACGACGCCCGAGGCGTCGGTGAACGCGTTCTCCGGCGTTGCGATGTATGCGGCCAACCAGGCTCAGCTATTGCAGGTACCCGAACCGGCCAGCGCACGGGCGATACCCGATCTCGACGGCGCGCGCCAGATACTCGACATGGTCGTGTCGGAGGGGCGCGAGTGGCTCAACCCGGTCGAGTCGAAGGCGGCGCTGGCCGCGTTCAAGCTGCCGATCGTGCACAGCCTGCCGGCGCATTCCGCGTCGGAGGCCGTGCTCATCGCCGAGGAGATCGGCTTCCCGATCGCGATGAAGATCCTGTCGGACGACATCACGCACAAGACCGACGTCGGCGGCGTGCGGCTCGGCATCGGCAGCGCCCGGCAGGTACAACAGAACTACCAGAACATGATGGCCGAAGTCGCGAAGGCGCGACCGGACGCACAGATCGACGGCGTCGCGATCGAGCCGATGCATATCGACCGGCACGGCCGCGAACTGATGATCGGCGTCGTCAACGATGAGGTCTTCGGTCCGGTGATCAGTTTCGGGCTCGGCGGCACGATGGTCGAGATCATCAAGGACAAAGCCGTCGCTCTGCCGCCGCTGAATCGATTCCTGGTGCGTGATCTGATCAGCCGAACGCGCGCGAATGAGGTCATGGCCGAGTTGCGTGGCAGCCCCGAGGTCGACGTCGAGGCGGTTGAGGACTTGTTGCTGCAGGTGTCGGGCATCGTCTGCGATCTGCCCGGCGTGGCCGAGATGGACCTGAACCCGGTCATCGCGGGACCGGCCGGCGTCGTGGTTGTCGACGCGCGCATCCGCGCGCAGAGAATCAGTCCTGCGGCCAGGCCCTACGAGCACATGGCCATCCATCCGTACCCCAGCGAGCTCGTCCGAGAGGCCGCATTGTCCGACGGTACGACGGTCAGTATTCGCCCGATTCGTCCGGAGGACGCGATTATCGAGCGAGAGTTCGTCAACGGTTTGTCCGAGCAGTCGCGTTACTTGCGGTTCATGTATGCGTTGCAGGAACTCACGCCGGCGATGCTGTCACGCTTTACGCAGATCGATTATGACCGTGAGATGGCTTTCATTGCCGTTGACGATTCGACCGGCGAGGAGGAGCAGGTCGGCGTCGCCCGTTACATTGCGCTGCCGGACGAGATGACGTGTGAATTCGCGATCGTCATCGGCGACGATTGGCGCGGTCGCGGACTCGCGAGATTGTTGATGGGGGACCTGATCGCCGCCGCGCGTGGTGCCGGATTGAAACGGATGTACGGCACGACGCTCAACGAGAATCACGGGATGCTCGATCTGGCGAAGAGCCTCGGCTTCGATGTCGAGCCGGATCCGGATGATCCGGATCTGCGCGAAATGACGATGGGACTCTGATAATCCGTTGACATAAAGGAATAATTGGCCCGTTAAATTCGGCGTCGCCGCGCCGTTTTTTACATCTGTCCCGAACGAGCGTCACAGAGCCTCGGCGTTCCGCCATAGAATTTGGGTTGGCTGAAATAATAAAAACAAGGAATGTCATGGCCAACCCGTATAACGAGGGCTTCAAGCCTGTCCTCGACCATATTGATGTTAGGAATCGTGAGTCAATTGCCGAATGGGAAGAGCGCCTGTGGCAACGTCAACGGCACATGGGCTTCGTCGATCCGCGCGACGAGAGCGGCAGAAAATTTTTCCGCAAGTACGTCGCCAAGATTCGAGATCTGCGGATTACGGCGAAACGGCTGCAGCAGAACGCCGGTAAATAGCCCGGGCGTCTAGTCGTCTTCCAATCCCGCGGGCAGCAGTCGAATGATCTGCCCGCCCGTCGCGTGCTCCAATAATATAAAGAGTTCGCCGTTCGGACCCGTCTCGATATCTCTGAAACGCGCCAGGTCGGAAATCAGCTTCTCCGTGTGCACGACCTCGTTATCGACAACTTCCATGCGCAGCAGGTCGGTCGCGCGCAGCGTGCCGGCGAGAATGTTACCGGACCACTCCGGGAACTTCGTCCCGTCATAGAAGATGAAGCTCGAGATCGCCGGTGACGGCGTCATGTCGACGACCGGAAACTTCGCGTCTTCTTCCGCGAGTTCGATGCCGAGTTTCCCCGCCACGTTCACCGGCCTGCCGTCGTAGTTCACGCCGCTCGTGAACACCGGCCAGCCGTAGTTGCCGCCGGGCACGAGCCGGTTGAGTTCGTCGCCGCCGCGCGGACCCATCTCCGTGTTCCACAGGTCGCCCGTCGCCGGGTTGTACTCCAGTCCCTGTACGCTGCGATGCCCATAGGTATAGATGGCCGGCAACGCGTCGGGCGTATCGACGAACGGGTTGTCCGACGGGATCCTGCCGTCGTCGTGCGTGCGCATGATCTTCCCGTACGGCAGGTCCAGGTCCTGGATACCGGTGAAATCGAGCGCGCCTTTCATGCCGATGCTGATGTACACGTTGTCGTAGCCGTCGAAGGCGATGCGGCCGCCAGCGGCGAGGTCCGACGTGTTCGTGTAGGCATCGATGTCCCCCTGCCAGATGATTTCTTCGTCGATCCACGCTCCGTTGTTGATACGGCCGCGAATCAGGCGGTTCATCGATACCGGGCGCCCGGCCCGGCGGCTCAGGTCGTTGCAGTCGTTGCAGCGATCGGTGTGGTGGATATAGATCCAGCCATTGTTCGCATAGTCCGGGTGGAGCGCGACGTCGAGTATCCAGCCGATCCCCATGACCTGGCCGAGAAAAATCCCCGAGTCGTCAAAGACGGGTGGCGTGCCGCTGATGTAGTCGGACTTTGCGCCGTCGCGCGAGATGATGCGCAGGCCGCGCATACGCTCGGACAGCAGGATGCTGCCGTCCGGCAAGGGAGCGATCGAGAACGGCATCTTGTCGAGGCCGTCGGCGATAACCTGAATGCGGAAATCGTGCAGATCGGTTTTGACGGTTGCCGTCGGGATCGCCAGCGGAATGTCGTTTCGCTTGTCGAGAATCGTCGTGCCCTGGCGTTGCTCCGCGACGTACAGCGCCATGTTCCAGATCTGCGACTCGTTCAGGGTCTCTGACCACGGCGGCATGCCGGCTTCGGGGAAGCCCTGCGCGATGCTCGCGGCGATTTCCTTGACGGTGTCGCCGTGGCGTAACTCGACCCCGACCAGTGGGGTGCCGAGGCCGGTGCCGCGCAGGTCCTCGCCGTGGCACGACGAGCAATTCTTTTCGAATTGCTTGATGAAGCCGTCTTTCATCGGGATCTTGCTGAGCTTCTCCCAGTCGACCTTGGCCGGATCGAAGCCCTGGGCGAACGTTGTATCCGGCCAGATGATCATGCTCGCCAGAACGAGCCACCCGGTGACGACGCGTCGCGTCAGTGTTCTATTCATTCGTTTCGCTCCGGCAGCGCATACGCGACGATCCAGTCGGAAATATTATTGAAGCCCTTGAATATGTGCCCGCCGGCCGCGACGACGACGTATTGCCGTCCGTCGACCTCGTACGTCATCGGCGTCGCCTGCGCGGGGGCCGGCGTGTCGACCTCCCAGAGTTTTTCGCCGGTGTCGGTGTCGAATGCGCGAAACTTCTCGTCGGAACTCGCACCGATGAACACGACGCCGCCGGCCGTCGCG
>Ga0209567_10001792_pt1 | contig 10666 bp, 10 predicted proteins | sample COG_12_FD_184756 | JGI IMG/M metagenome (GOLD analysis project Ga0209567, IMG submission 184756) | Pelagic marine sediment microbial communities from the LTER site Helgoland, North Sea, for post-phytoplankton bloom and carbon turnover... | ecosystem: Environmental > Aquatic > Marine > Neritic...
GATGGCGCAGCGGACAGCCAAACATTCGAGTTACAGATCGATGTCACGCCCGTAAACGATGCACCGGTCGTCACGGGGCAGAATCCGCTTGCGACGCGAGAGCGGACAGCTATTACTATCAGCGTTCAGGACGTTACCATCGACGATCCTGACAACGACCTGGCGGACATGACGATTTCTGTTAATGACGGTGCCGGATATCAGCGAGTCGACAATACCATTACGCCGGACCTCGGCGTCGTGGGTGATCTGCAGGTTGGAGTCGTAGTCGGCGATGGAGACCTTGAAAGCGAACCCTTCACGCTCACGGTCACGGTTAATGCCAATCCTGTGGTCAAAAAGAAACGAAGCGGAGGCGGCAGCACCGATCCCTTGTTGTTGTTGGCCTTGCTACTGTGCCTCCGCGGAAATTCCAATGGGTCCAAGCATCGCATTGCTTCTGTATAATCCCCTCCCTCCGGCAAATACAAGTAGCCTGACTTGGTCGATGATATTCATTTTTTCGAATTCCGTCTTTCGAACGACGAGCCGAGGGACATAGTTGCGACTGCAATATCGGCGCCTACCGTCAGCGTCGTCAACACTCTCAACGCGCACTCTTTCAACGTTGCACTTGAAGACTCGGTATTTAACGATGCGCTCCGTGCGTCCGATGCACTGGTGGCAGATGGAATCGGTGTCGTCTGGGCCGCAAAAATCAAAGGCGCGAAAGGACTGAGAAAGATTTCCGGTTTTGATTTGTTTCAGGCATCAATGAAGATGGCCAATGAAGAAAAACTGACGATCGGTTTTCTGGGTTCGACGCCCGAAGTTCTCGATATGATCGTTGCGAAGGCAACCACCGAGTATCCTGGCGCAGTCATCAAAACCTTGTCTCCACCGTTCGCCAGCAAATTCTCCGATTTAGAAGCCCGAGAATTACTCGGAGAGATCGGTACCGTCGATATCCTGTTTGTCGGCATGACTGCGCCCAAGCAGGAAAAGTTCGCACACCAGATCCGTGAATACGTCGACGCGCGTGCGGTATTGTCGATAGGTGCGGTGTTCGACTTCTACGCCGGAACCACGAAACGGGCACACCCGCTGTTTATTCGCCTCGGACTCGAGTGGCTGGGACGTTCAATCGCAGATCCGAAAAGACTGGGCAAGCGCAATCTCATCGCCATCCCCACTTTCGTTTTCAATTGCCTGAGGCTGTCAACGCGCTGACTACAAGCTGATCTGGGGCGCGGACTCCCAGTCGACCGACTGGCTCGCCGTTCTGACATCCGTGAACACATTGAACGTCAGCAACTGGCGCAGCTTGTCCTTCGCACCGCGAATTCCGACGTAGCTCTTGAACCTGCGTATCGGGCCCAGGCCCGGTACCATCGGCTGCCCCGGATCGAAGTCACGCGGGTGAAAATACGTCATGACGTAGTCATCGTCGCTAAACCAGCGCTTGAGCAACGATGCTGGCATCAGCCGGAAATAACCACCGCCCGAATAGATGATTTTCGTGCCGAGGACAGACCGCGTATTGATCGGAAACAGCTTGATTGGCTGGCCATCCCGGTTGCCTAGTGTAGGGACCGCATCGCCGAAACTGGCCAGCCCGCCATGGGCCCGATCGGCCGGGAACAATGAACAATCGACCTTGATTCCCGCGCCGATCAATTCATCGAATGCCCAAAGGTTCTCACCCGTGATCGAAAAACCCGGTGCGCGATAAGTATCGATCGGCTTGCCCGTAATATCCTGCAAGACGGTCAAAGACCTGCCGAGATCTTCTCTGAAATCCTCGCGGCTCTGCTGGTATGCAAGCTGGTGCGCGTAAGAATGGGATGCAATCTCGAAACCCGCACTGTCGATTGAACGAATGACCTCGGGGTGTCGCTCAGCTACCCAGCCGAGGCAGAAAAACGTGGCAGGCTGACCTGTTTCATCGAGCAATTCGAGTATCGCGTCGACACCTTGTCGCAGGCGTGAATCGTACTTCTGCCACGATTCGGTCGTCTGTGTCTCCGCGTTGTCGAGAATATGAAACCACTCTTCGATGTCGAACGTGAGTATTTTCATCAGTAAAATTTCGCGCCAGAGCGCCTGAATTCTTCGACGTCCATTCGCGTTGGAAAACTGAAATAGGTCGACTCAGCGGCGTCGTTCGGCGTCGTCGCCGTGTCGCCATCACGAATCTTTCCAACGGCCTTGATTATCGCGCGCATGCCGGCAGCTTTTGATTCCCTTATCAGTTCACGCTGAGTCATGCTGCCAATGTCGATGCGCTCTTGCACGAGTATCGGCCCACTGTCGATGCCTTCGTCGACGTAAAAGACGGAAACGCCGGTCTCCTTCTCACCATTCTTTAGCACCCAAAAGCTCGGCATCAGGCCACGGTACTTCGGCAGCAATGCGGTATGCAAATTCAGACACCCCTGTGGCGCAAGTTCGATTAAGGGTTTGCGGAAGATCTCGTTGCCGGCGATCGAGATCAATAGGTCCGGTGCGAAATTCCGCAATGTATCCAGCGACATCTCCGAATTCAGTGAGCCGGTGATGGCAGGTTCCGGTACGCCATACTTCTCGAGGACATCTCGGACACCGATGTGCCCCGGCAGTTTCGAGGCCAGGTACTCGATCGAATAATGCAGGAAAAACCCTGCGCCGAAAACGTCAAACGTGCGGCGAGCCTTTGCAAGAAACGATTCTTTCTTCCCGAAAGGCGAGACTTTCGATACCACGCAAGCTACGACTTCGGCCCCATCCGGCAGGTGCTGCAGCAAGTACTCGAGGTTACCGGGCAGGTAGAAGGGATCATCCTGGGTTATGAGTACGATGCGCATAGATGTCGGTTTTCGGTTGCTCTGCTGCGGCGAATTATATAGTCGATCAGATCAACTTCGTAGGATTGTTTGACTTCACATATTCCGGAAATCAATGCGTGCAAAATTAATGGTTTACAAGCGAAAATGAGTATCTGGCAGTGGCCCTACAAGAGCCAATAATTGCAATAGCCACTACTGCTGATTCAATCCATCTTCAGGTGTAAGCTTAGTCCAGGACCGATGTCCATTTCCCGACAATTGCTGACTGAAAAAGAGCTGGCGCTCAGGACGCGGCTTGAAAGCTCGTTTCCGGGCTTGCTTCGCAGGGTGCCCGTTGATGTCTACGTATCGAACCTGGAGACGCAGGACCCGTACTATCAGTACGAAGCATTCCCCCCATCCATACTCCGGCAACTGGCCCGAATCCGTTCCCGGTATGGCCAGGAGGCCGTCGCCCAGTATCACAAGACCGGCCTTTGCCGGCTGATGACCAGGGGCCTCGATAGACTCGACGGCCGCCACCTTCCCGACTCGATTAAGGACACGTATGTGTCGTGGTTTGACAGGATCGTCGAAGATTTTGACAAGCAACCTGACTCCTATTACGACGTCGACAGACCCCTCTGGCCATTGCGCAAAGACATCGGCGTATGCGGCGGTCGAGCGATTCCGGTCGGTGGTGCCTGGGTGGTCGAGACAAGACTTATTCCGCGACTCAGCATGATCAAGCAGGCCGACAAGAGAAACGCAGGTTCGGCAGGCCTACCTCGTAATCTTGACGCCTTGACCGAGGCGTTATCCGCAACACTCCGGAAGTTCCGACTTGACGAGGTTGTACGTTCGATTCGTCGCCTCGGTCTAAGACTTCGGCGACCCCTGGAAAAGTGCTACGTAATTCATACGATCGAACGCAATATCAGGGATCTTGGCCCGCATCAGATGGAACTTGCGTACCGCAATATTGCGAGCCTGTTACAGCGAAACGAAGACGTTTGGGGGGTGCACCGGGCAAGTTGGTTCCTTGACCCCGCAGTGAGTGAGATCAGCCGCGACATCGGCTTTCTGAGGGAGGTACCCGTCAGCAACGGTGCAGAGTTGTATTACGGTGGGATTTGCTCAGCAGACGACACACAAAAAGCGACAATGTTCTCACCTGTCAGGACCCGGCTGTATCAGGAAGGCAAATACCGCCCGGCAAGCTATTTCTATTTTTGGCCTCGTGCGTCGGTGATCGAGGCGTTTGGGAGTGGATAACAGTATTATCCGGGGAGACACGTGAGTAACGAAAAAAACAGCAGACAGTTCGTCGGTGTGATCGGCGCTGGCGTGATGGGCGCTGGGGTCGCACAGAACCTGGCGCAATGTGGTTATCGGGTGGTGCTAGTCGACAATGACTCTGGCGCGCTCGAGAATTGCCGCCAGGAAATTCACAACAACGTACGGTTTGCCACGATGTTCAGTAAGTCCAGCGGCCAGTCACAGAGCCCCGATGCGGTGTTACAGGAAATCGAGTTTACGTCCGACTACCAGCCGCTTGCAGATGCGTTTTTCGTCATCGAAAATGTCTCTGAAACCTGGCCGGCGAAGCAGGCCGTCTACCCGCAACTGGACGCTGCCTGCCGAGCCGAAACCGTATATGCGGCCAATACGTCCTGTTATTCGATCACTCGACTCGCCGCATTGACGAATCGGCCGGACAAGGTCGTCGGTATCCATTTCATGAACCCGGTGCCGATGAAACCAACCGTCGAAATGATCAGGGGGCATCACACAACCGAGCAGTCCATAAAGATCGCCAGCGACCTGCTGGCTGGCATGTGCAAGGACTACGTGTTGGTCAACGACTCGCCAGGATTCGTTTCGAACCGCGTGCTGATGCTAATGATCAATGAGGCTGTTTTCGTGCTGCAGGAAGGCGTAGCCGAGGCGGAACAGGTCGATAGGATTTTCAAGAGATGTTTCGGACACAAAATGGGGCCACTCGAAACCGCCGACCTGATCGGCCTGGATACGATTTTGAACTCAGTAGAAGTGCTTCAGGAAAGCTTCAGCGACAGCAAATACCGCCCTTGCCCATTACTGAAGAAGATGGTCGACGCCGGACTGCTGGGACGCAAGAGCGGTCGCGGCTTTTATTCATACAAAAAGGGAGATTGACTTGGACGAAGGAACCGTCATGGAAAAGGTCCGGGAATTTTTGGGCCAATTCATCAGTGATACGAACATCGACGCCGACCTCAACCTGTTCGAATCGGGTTTGGTGACCTCGTTATTCGCGATGCAACTCCTTTTGTATGTAGAAGAAGAGTTCGGTATCCAGGTTACGAACGAAGACCTCGACGTCAAGAATTTCCAGTCATTGAATGCCGTTACAGACTTCGTCATGAATAAGATCGCAGCGGCCGCGTGAGTTCATTCGATGCAGATTGAGCTTACAGATAAGGAACGCGCATCGAAGGAGGAATTCCGGGCGTTTGCCGATGAGAACGTTGCGCCGTATGCCGGCGAGTTCGACCGCAGCGAACAGGTACCGGACGAACTGATCCGGAACCTCGGCGAGAAAGGATACCTGGGGGCTCTCGTTCCTGAGAATTTCGGCGGCAGAGGTATTGATCCACTGAGATGGGGCCTGCTGTGTGAGGAAATTGGCCGCTGCAGCGCCTCCCTGGTATCGCTGTTAACCGTCCACAGCATGGTTATCCAGGTTATCACCCGCTGGGGCAACGAGGAGCAAAAGGCCCAATGGCTGCCGAAGCTGGCGAGCGGTGAATCAATAGCGGCATTTGGCCTTTCCGAACCCGAAATTGGTAGTGACGCGGGGCATTGTGAAACCACTGCACGCTCTGACGGAGAGCACTACTTGCTCAGCGGCGAAAAACGCTGGATTTCGTTCGGGCAGGTCGCGGACCTGTTCCTGATCTTTGGCAGTATTGATGGGCAATCCACGGCATTCCTGGTCGAAAGCGACAGCGATGGATTCGAGAGAAGCCCCATATCTGGCTTGCTGGGCTTTCGCGCGGCGATGCTTGCATCGCTACACCTTGATGATTGCAGGATTCCGGCCGCGAACCTGGTTGGACGCCCCGGCTTCGGCTTCTCTCACGTTGGCGGGACCGCGCTCGACCACGGCCGTTTTTGCATTGCCTGGGGTGCACTGGGCCTTATCGAGGCATGCATCAGCGCTTCCCTCGACTATGCCGAGACTCGCGAACAATTCGGCTCCCCGCTTAAAGACCACCAACTGGTTAAGGCAATGATCGCGGACATGCTCGTGCAGTCCAGGGCTGCCCGGCTGATGTGTTACAACGCGGCTAGCCTGAAGGAACGAGGCAGCCCGTCACTGATTATGGAGACATCCATCGCAAAGTACTTCTCGTCGCGGGCAGCCGTCCAGGTTGCACTGGATGCTGTGCAAGTTCACGGCGCCAACGGATGCACCGACGACTATCCGGTCGCGCGCTACCTGCGCGACGCCAAAGTTTTCGAGATTATCGAGGGCAGCAACCAGATCCAGCAGATCATCATTGCCAGGTACGGCCACCGTAATGCCAAATGACTAAGCAGATTTCAAATCATGAATCGCAAAGGCACGAAGATGCGGCCAGAGAGGAGTGGCGCAAAGAACGCAAGATCAAATGCCTTGTTTGGGACCTGGACAATACGTTGTGGAATGGCGTACTCCTCGAAGACCAACCTGTCACTCTGCGCGATGAGGCAGTCGCGGTCATACATGCGCTGGACAACCGCGGCATCCTGCATTCGATAGCATCTCGAAACGATTTCGACGCGGCGATGGCACAACTACAGAAGTTTGGCCTGCAGGAATTTTTCATTCACCCACAGATCAATTGGGGAGCCAAATCCAGGTCGATGCAGCGCATTGCGGAGACGGTCAACATCGGTATTGATACCCTCGCATTCGTAGACGATCAGGCATTTGAGAGAGATGAGGTAAACAGCGTATATCCCGAAGTGCAATGCTATGACGTTGCAGACCTGGACGGCATCGTCGATCGTCCGGAAATGATGCCCCGATTTATCAGCGACGAGTCGAGACTACGCCGCCAGATGTTGCAAGCGGAGATCACGCGCAACCAGGTCGAGGAATCGTACGAAGGCGCCCAGGACGAGTTTCTCACCTCACTCGCAATGCAACTGGAGATCCGTCCGGCTCGCGAGCAGGATCTGCAACGTGCCGAGGAGCTGACTCTGCGCACCAACCAGCTCAACACAACGGGCCGGACCTATTCCTATCAAGAGCTGGACGAGCTCAGGAAATCGGACGACTTTCTGCTATTGGTTGCGAGCCTGGAGGACAAGTACGGCAACTACGGCACAATAGGTCTGGTACTAATCGAGAAGCACAAGGACGAATGGTGGATTCGACTGTTGTTGATGTCCTGCCGGGTCATGAATCGGGGAATTGGTGGCGCGCTCATCACTTATGTTCGCCAATGTGCGAAAGACGCCGGCGTGCGACTCTTCGCCGACATGTTAGTGAATGACCGTAATCGAATGATGTACATGACGTACAAGTTCAACCATTTTCGGGAAGTCGAGAATTCGGGCGATGTAACGTTACTGGAGAACGATCTGGGCCGCATACAACCTTATCCGAGCTACCTGACCACAAAAAAGCCCGCGTAGTGCGGGCTTTTTGAATATGGCGTCCACAGGGGGGTTCGAACCCCCGTTGCCGCCGTGAAAGGGCGAAGTCCGATCGTAATTTGCCATCCATCGTCCGAGCGCGAATTTTTTCCGGACGTCTGCCAAACGGCCAGCCAAAGAGCCATGAATTATGGGTTTAGCTGTGTAGTTCAGCAGTACGTCCGGTTGAATTCGTCGCATTAACTTCGTCAAGTGCCAAAGTAGCGCTAGGTCTGCGGTTGGGCTCACGCCATGCCTATCCATTGGTATTTTGTGCGCGGTGACCTTCATGCCTTTAAGCGTATCGCACACGATACTTTCAGCGTCTAAGTCAGGAGCCGCTACATGAACGTCTATGCCTTTGTCCAACATAGCGCTGATCAGGGCGCCTCGGAATGCAAGTATTGAGTCCGGGTGACTGGCAATTAGGAGCATGCGCATACTATTTTTTCTGAGCAAGCCATGCTTGAAACATCAGCACATCCCATAAGCGATAGTGCCATCTCCGTTGCCCGGACACGTGCTCGAACCACATTTTCCGAATGGGTTTCGGATCAAAAAAACCCTGCTCGCGAATCCGTTTTTCATTAAGTAAATCATCGGCCCACTCTCGCAATGGACCTCGTAGCCAGTGTTCGATGGGCACACCAAATCCCATCTTTGGACGGTCAACGAGTTCACGCGGAACGTAACGATATAGCACCTGGCGCAAGAGCCATTTCTGCTGACCGGCACGGTATTTGAACTCCATCGGTAGATTCCAGGCAAATTCGACCAAACGATGGTCTAACAATGGAACTCTGGCCTCAAGACTCACAGCCATACTGGCCCGATCGACCTTAGCGAGAATATCATCCGGAAGATATGTAACCTGGTCGATATACATCATGCAGTCTCGAAAACTTGGCAAGTTCGGCAAGCTATCCAGTTCGCCAAAACGAGCTTTCGGCTCCTCACTCGCGAGAACGATCTGATCTGGGTTCTTCCAATGTGACACCAAACCCTGATAGAAAGATTCTGGGTTTTCATGAGCGAGAATCTCTGCCCACTTTCGAAGACTGTCTTCAAAATTTCGAAATCGTAGCTTTTTCGAAAGCAAACGTAGTGCTCTGTCAACGTGCCGCCCGGGTATTCGAGCGATCGCCCCACTTACAAGGCGACGGGTAGAGTCAGGCATTTTCCTGGTATTTCGCCAAACCTTGTTCGCATGGGCATAACGATTGTAGCCATAGAAGAGCTCATCCCCACCGTCACCAGACAGGCAAACAGTTACATGTCTTCGAGCCAGCTCAGACACTAGATAGGTTGGTATCTGCGACGGGTCGGCGAATGGCTCATCCCAAAGCGTAGGTAGTTTTGGAATGACGGTCATTGCCTCCTCGGGTGAGACATATAGTTCCGTATGGTTCGTGCCTAAATGGCTCGCGACAACTTTCGCGTGTTTCGCTTCGTCATGGGAATCCTCGTTAAAACCAATGGAGAACGTATTTACCGGGTGGTCACTTTGGGCTTGCATTTGGGCAACAACAACTGACGAATCGATCCCCCCTGATAAGAAAGCACCTAGCGGCACGTCTGCCATCATTCTTTGGCCAACAGCTTCTCTCAGTAGTCCATCAAGCCCATTAACCTGCTCCTGCTCGTCGTGGTCACTGCCAGTTACTCCCGCCTCCGCATGAGCCGCAAGGCTCCAATAACAAACAGGCTCGCTGACGTTCCGACCTTGGTCCGAAACGATGACATAGTGAGCTGGCGGTACCTTCAAGATACCCGAATAGATTGACCTGGGAGAAGGCACGTAGCCATGTCGCATGTACTGCGTCAAAGCACCGCGATCTACCGAACCGTTCCACGCCGGATGCACCAGCAATGATTTCAATTCGGATCCGAATAGAAACGAACTTGAGCACTTACCGTAGAATAGGGGTTTCTCACCCATTCGATCTCGCGCCAGGATCAAGACTTGCTCGCTGCTGTCCCAAAGCGCAAAAGCGAACATGCCGTTCAGTCGCGATAGCGCGCCATCCACTCCCCAATGTCGCAGCGCTGCCAATAGTGTCTCTGTATCGGAATGGCCGCGCCAGTCGAAATGCCCATTCTCCTGAGCCAAGTCGAGTCGCAATTTTGCGTGGTTGTAAATTTCTCCATTAAAACTAAGCACGTAACGGCCACATGGAGATACCATCGGCTGATGGCCTGCCGACGAAAGATCTACAATCGATAACCTGCGATGTCCGAGCGCGACGCCGACATTCTCGTCCGACCAAACTCCCGAGTCATCTGGTCCACGGTGCCTAATTTCAGTCGACATGCGCCTTGCGATTGCCGCAAGGTCTCCCGTGTCAGATTGCCAGAAACCACATATTCCACACACTTAATTAGATATCACGCCGAAACAAGTCCTCCCACATTGTAGCAACTTGAACCAACGAATAACGTTTCAATACTTCCTGTGCCCGCCCTCCAAATCTTCGGCGCATCTCCGAATCACTCATGAGCTGCTCCAGCGCGCTAACTAAAGCCTCGGGATCATCTTGCCTTACGAGAAGACCATCGACTGTATGACTGAGAATGTCACGTGGACCGGCATCACAATCTATTGCGACAGCGGGCAATCCGTATGCTAGCGCTTCCAACAGCGTATTGGGGAAACCTTCGTATCGAGAGCTTAATACGTAAATATCCGCCGACTCGAACCAATCACCCACGTTTCCAACCAGACCAGGCATGTGAACTCTCTCAGACACCTCCAAATCCGATGCTTGCGTCTCCAGCGCATCACGTAAGTCGCCCTCTCCGAGAATAACCAGATCCCATCGCGGATACTTACGGCTAATAGACGCAAACGCCGCGATAAGTCGATCGAATCCTTTTTGCTCTGCAAGGCGGCCGACTGCCAGAAGAGTATGATCACACCCAGACTTTTCTAATTCGGCATCGGGCGAAACCCGTGGCTCTTGCGCCGCAATAGGGTGATTTACGGGATTGGGAATAACCGCAATATTTCTTGCTGCAGTATTTTTGCGAAGCCAGTCGGAACACTCGGCGGTTTGGGCAACAAGCATCGAGAGTCTTGGGTAAGTCCAACGCCGAATTTTCTCCCATACTGGACCAATCTGCTCTGCCGGTGGGTAGTTACGCTCCGATCCAAACAATTCAATACCCAATCCAGTTCCTGCTAGCGCCAATAGAGCATTTGCGGTAACCATCATTGC
>Ga0209567_10001794_pt1 | contig 10655 bp, 10 predicted proteins | sample COG_12_FD_184756 | JGI IMG/M metagenome (GOLD analysis project Ga0209567, IMG submission 184756) | Pelagic marine sediment microbial communities from the LTER site Helgoland, North Sea, for post-phytoplankton bloom and carbon turnover... | ecosystem: Environmental > Aquatic > Marine > Neritic...
CCGCCAAGCCCAAGCGCAGCGCCGGGCGCGGCAGGCACGCTGCTCACTCGCGTGAGAGTGATACCAGGACTACGGGTGGGGGTGGGCGGGCGGTGTAACCAAACCGGGCGATGTAACCAAACCGGGCGGTGTAACCAAACCGGCGCTGCCTACAGCCTATACGGAAACGTCACCTTGAACGCCGACTGCTTGAAGCGGGGGACGCGGGCGCGTTTGACCGCGGATTCGATGCATGAGCCGACGGCGGTGCCTTTGAAAGGTCCGGAAGCGACCTTCGCGCTGCTGGCCCGGCCGGTCTTGCCGCTGAACGCGACGTTGACAGTCGCCGTTCCGCCGGCGTCCTTCTTACACGCCTTCACGGCGCCGCTCACACCCTGAAGCGCAGTCTTCACATCGTTACGTGATGGCGCGTCGGGGAGACTCGAGTCGCTCGGCCGCGATGACTTTGCGGTCTGCTTCTGCTTCGCCGGAGACTTGCCGCCGACGACCTCGTCCATCAGCGCATCGAGATTGTTGCTGCTCCGCTTCTTGGGCTCCTGCGCCGGCTTCGAAGCGGTCGTGCTTTTGGCCTGCCGTTGGCGTCGTTGCGCGCTCGAGGCGCTCCGCTTTTTTGGCGCCGGCTCATTGATCTCTGGCGCTCGGGCGGGTTCGACGGGCTCCTCGATCGTTGCGGCTTCGACCGGCTCTGCCACCGCGAGAGCCTGCTCGGGCGGATCGACCGGTGCTTGTGCAGCGGTCGCCACTTCGTTGGACCCTGGAATCGGTTGGGCCGTTGCTTGCTCGGCCGCTGCAGCGATCTCGAGGGCGTCTTCATCGGAGCCTCCAAGCGCCATCCCGACCCCAACGCCGGCACCGACGATGGCGATGACCGCAATCGCGGCTCCGCCGATCCACAACCAGCGGTTACCATCGGAGGTTTCAAGCGGTGCTGGCCCAAGCAACGGCGCACCAAGCGCCCCCCCGGCTCCGCCGGTCCCGAGCGAAAGCAGATCATCGACCGCCTGCGAGGGCGCGGTCCTGGTGCCCGGCGTAGTGGATTTCGCGAGCGCACGGATATCGATCAGCCCTGATCCTTCGCTGGCCGCCTGCACGGAGCCCTGCGCGCCTGCTGACGCTGGCGCTTGGCTGGCAAGGGGGGCTGCTGCTTCACTTGGCGAGCCGCCGCGTGACGCGAGCTGCTGTAGGTTGCTCAGCGAGAAGAGCACCGAGTTTTCATTGCGCTGACCGGTCATGCGTTGAGGTGTGGACGCCCCCATCGCGCCTCCGCCGAACCCCGCACCCAATCCGCCCGCTGTGGCGCCCGAGTCTTGAGAAGCGGCTGCCAATGGCGACTGTTCGGACTCCGTCGGCGTCGGGCTCTCATCAAAGCCCGCAAACATATTGCTGTTGGTATCGATCTCACTCGTCGGCTCACGGCCGGCACCGCCGCTGAAGAGATCGCCGCCCGTACCGAACGACGATGTGTCGTCGGTTGCAGCCGACGCGCTCTTCGCCTGCGTCGCGGCGCCACCGAACACCTGTGCAAGCTCGGGAACGTCTCCGGCAGCCTTCCAATCGTCGAAGCCTTCCTGCCACACGTACGAATCGAGGCCGACGCTGCCTTTGGCAAACAGCTGGCTGAGCTCGATGGGCGGCAACGGCCCCTTCTGCTCCCCATCGACCACGATGTACCAGGTGGCCTCGCCTCCACGGTCCTGCGGTGCGCCCGCTTCACCGAACGGATGTGCGCCGGTCTGGTCGCCGCGTACCTCCAGCACCGATGAGCACTTCTTGCACCGGATCTTGAAGATTTTTCCAGCGACCTTTTCGTCGGCGATGGAGTATTTGGCCCCACAGCTATCGCAAACAATCTTCATCTGTAGCCCCCGTCTCCCCCCGGCCCACGACAAATCAACGCGTGCCGGATCGAAGATTCCCCTTTAGGACCGCGATCATAGCGGCCCTGTCCTATGCCGAGCAAGAAGTTCACGCAGGTTCTCCCCGCGTGCTTGGACCCCCATCCTGCCGATTCCTTGGATCCCTTTTAGTTCACGACCACCAGCTGGGTCCCATCGTGACCGCAGAATAGGTGGGCCGGAGCGTGACGAACCCCACATTCAGGGCAGATTTTGTTGGACTCCAGCCATGGGGAGGACCGCGTCGAGCTTGCGGCCCCATAGAGGCCGTAGGGCATCAATTCGTCTGCATCTTCGGGGCAGAAACTGGCATCGGACGGGTAGCCGCGCCGGCAGGTGGGGCAGATCAATCCCGGGGCAAACGGTACCGAGGGGCGGCTTTCCATCAGCGGGGCGCCATCGCGAACGCAGAAGCGATTCCGAGGCGAGTACTCCGATAGGCACACCGGGCAGCTCTTGACCGGGGCCTGCTCGGGCTCCGCAGGCGGGCGCGAAGGCCTCGGCGGCACCGCCGCGGAGCTCGCACTGGGGTGCGCCCTAGAAGGCGAATCGTTGGTCACCCTTCGGCGCCGCCAGCGGACGTACGCCGGTGCCACGAGTGCGCTCGCGAGGATCACCAAGCCAACCAGAGACCAAGCCATCTCTGAATTGTGCCGGATCGGCGAAGATCTGGGCCACAAAAAAGCCCGGGAGGCTGGGCCACCCGGGCTTCTTCCCGCGAATTCCAGGCTCTTCGGGGCTTAGAGCTTCTTCACGGCATCGGTCAGTGCCGGCACCGAGTCGAAGAGGTCGGCGACCAGGAAGTAGTCGGCGACCTGGGCGATCGGCGCTTCCTTGTCTTTGTTGATCGCGACGATCGTCTTGCTGCCCTTCATGCCAGCCAAGTGCTGGATGGCGCCCGAGATGCCGATCGCGATGTAGAGCTTCGGGGCGACGACCTTGCCGGTCTGGCCCACCTGAAGCTCCGGCGAGGCATAGCCCGCATCACAGGCCGCACGCGACGCGCCCATGGCCGCGCCAAGCGCGTCGACGAGCGGCTCGATGATGCCGGTGAAGTTCTCCGCGCTCTTGAGAGCACGGCCACCCGAGACGACGATGTCGGCGTCGCTGAGATCCGGACGCTCGCTCTTCACCACCTCGACGCCGATGAACTCGACCTTGTCCGCTGCGGGGTCGCTCTGGACGGCGATGTCTTCAGCTGGGCTTGCGCCGCCGGAAGCCTCGGCCGCGTCGAACTCCGACTGGCGCACGGTGACGACCTGCTTGTCGGTCAGAATCTCGACCGTACCGGACACGTTGCCCGCGTACATCGGGCGCGTGTACGACAGCTTGCCACCGTCGGTGTGCACCGCCGAGATGTCGGATGCGACGCCCGCGCTCCCGAGCTTGGCCGCCACGCGAGGAAGCAAGTCCTTGCCGTAGGCGCTCGCGCAAGCAACGAGGACATCGTAGCCCTTGCCGGCTTCCGCGACGGTCGCCGCGTACTTCTCGCAGGTGTAGCCGCCAGCGATCTCCGCCTTGAGCACCTTGCCTGCACCGTAGCCGGCAAGCTCATCGGCTGCCGCGCCTGCGCCCTCTCCGATCGAGAGGATATCGAATGAACCGCCGGTACCTTCCGCGATCTGCTTCGCGGCCGTGACGGCACAAAGGGTGGTTTTGCGTGCCTTGCCCTCAAGCAACTCCGCAACAACGAGAACATTAGCCATGTCTGATGCTTCCTTTCCGTGTCTCGAGGGTTAGATGACCTTGGCGGTGTTGTGGAGCTTGTCGACTAGGTCCGCGACGTCCTCGACGAACGTCGTTTCGCCCGAACGTGCCGGCGGCAGCTCGAACTTGGTGTAGTTGAGCGCCTTGCTGGCATCGACACCGAGGTCGCCGATCGACATCTGGTCGATGGGCTTCTTCTTGGCCTGCATGATGCCCTTGAGCGACGCGTAGCGGCCGCCGACTTCGAGCTTGGCGTACTGGTGGTCGTCAGGGGTCACGCCGTTCTTGACCGAGTCCGGATGAAGGATGCGGTCCGAGGTGGTGAAGACCGCCGGGCCGGTGACCTTCACCGTGGCGACGCCCGTATCGAGCTCGCGCTGCACTTCGAAGGTCTTGCCGTCATCGTTGGTCTTGATTCGCATCGCGTAGTTGATGATCGGCCAACCGAGCTTGTCGGCTAGCTTGGTTCCCGCGACGTTGGAGTCGCCGTCGGCGGCCTGCTTGCCCGTGATGACGAGGTCGGGGCTCTCCTTGTCGACGATGGCCTTGAGGATCGCGGACACCACGCCGGCATCGAGGCTTCCCTCATCGGCTTCGACGAGGATGCCGCGCTCGGCGCCCTTCGCGAGGCCTTCACGGATGATGCGCTGGGTGTGCTCATCGTTCGGGCCAATCGAGACCAGCACGACCTCACCGACACGCGCGTTCTTCTCGGCGGCGTTTTCGGTCAGTCGCAGGGCGGCTTCGAGGCTCCAATCGTCGAACGGATTCATCTTCCATTCGAGACCTTCCGACGTGACGGCTGTGCCGTCGCCGCTCACCTTGAGCTTGCTTGCGTTGTCCGGGTCCGCAACGCGCTTGATGGATACGAGGACTTTCACGCTTCCTCCTCAGATTCAGAGAGCCATACAGGCTGATAAATACTGGAAAACGCACGCGATGTAGGCGCGTTTTGCAGGACTGTCAAGGAGCGCGGCCCCGCGCTCGGCAATCGGGGGTCTCTCACGGCTTTCATCCCGAGTCGGTGTGCTAGAAGCGCACGATGAGCGAGAAGAGCGGAGCCACCCGCTACGCGCTGGTTACCGGTGGAAGCAGCGGCATTGGGCTCGAGACGGCGCGCGGCCTGACCGCCCACTTCGACGTGGTCGGGATTGTGGGCCGCAATTCCGAGCGGCTCAGGCAAGCCGCGGAGGACCTCGGTTCAGGGAACGCGCGCATCGAAACGTTTCAGGCGGACTTTTCTTCCTTGGCGGAGGTGCGCCGGCTCGCCGGAGACGTCAGGGCCCGCTTCGATTCTCTCAGCGTCCTCGTAAACAATGCTGGCGTTTGGCTCAGCGAACGCACGCTCAGCAAGGACGGCTACGAAGAGACCTTCGCCGTCAACCATCTCGCGCATTTTGTGCTGACCAACGAGCTCAAAGACTTGCTCGTGGCGGCGGCTCCCTCCCGGGTCATCAACGTGTCCTCATCGATGCACGTTCGCCCGAAGTCGCTTCAATGGGACGACCTTATGTTCGAAAATGGATGGCGGGGGTTCTGGGTGTACAGTCACTCCAAGCTAGCGAACGTTCTTTTCTCGAACGAGCTTGCGCGCCGTTGGAAGGACACCGGCGTCACATCCAACGCCTTGAATCCAGGCAACGTCCGTAGCCGCATCACGCGAAACAACGTGTTCCTGAACGCGCTTCACCGTTCACCCCTCGCACGGCTGGTCATCATGTCCGAGGCCCATGGTGCCCGGACCTCGATCTACGTGGCGACGGCCCCGGAGCTCGAAGGCGTGACGGGGCGGTACTTCGACAAAGTGCGGGAGGTCAAGCCCAGCAAGGCGTCGACCGACGACGAGGCAGCGCGGCGCCTTTGGGAAGTCAGCCAAGAGCTCGTCGACGCTGTCTAGTCTGCGGCCTTCGGCGGGAAGCGTGCGCTGAATCGTTCGGCTAGAGCCGTGATGGTGAGCGCCGGGTTCACCCCAACGTTGGCAGGGATGGCCGACGCGTCGGTCACGAAGAGCCCCGGGTAGCCGAAGACTTGGTGGTCCTTGTCGATGACGCCGGCCTCGGGCCCTGCGGCGATCGCGCAGCCACCGAGGATGTGCGCAGTGACCGACGCGTTGCCGATGCTTTCGAGCACGTTGTTGTGGGGAGTGCCGCCGATGTGCTCGGCCAGCTTGCGTGCGGCTTCGTTGGCCTCGGGGATGTACGCCGGAGTGCCCTCACCGGCTCCGATGCTCGAATGTAGCATTGGCCGGAAGGGCCAGAACAAGCGGCGCCCGCGCCGGAATGCGATCTGGCTATCGAGGTTCTGCATGACCGTGAGCACGGTGATGCGCTTGTGCCAATTGCGAGCAAACAGGGTGCGAAGCGTCTTGGTTGGGTGCAGCAGGAGCCTCGCCACGGTGCGTAGCGCTCGGCTCCATGATTTGCTGCCATCGGTCAGCGGGCCCATGTACCAACGCATGAAGTCGTACCCCGGTGGAAAGCGGTTCTGGGTGATGTGCGTGTGGGCATTGGCGTAGAAGTGCGATGAAATCGCGGCGCCGTCCGTGAGGTCGTCGTCTGGGTTCGGTGAAAGCGCCGCAACGATCGCTTCACTGTTGGTTCGGACTACGTCGCCCAGCCTTGGCGAGATCCCCGGCAACGTTCGGAGCTCGTCTCGGCACTTGAACAAGAGGTCCAACGTTCCGACGACTCCGGCGGCGACAATGACCCGTTGCGCACGAATTGTTGGATGGGCCTCCCCCCGACGTAGTGGGTTCACCGTTTGAACCTCGTAACCGCCGCTTTGCAGGGGACGGATCGAGGTAACCTTTCGTTCCGGAAGGATTGTGGCCCCGAGCTTTTCCGCCAAGTACAGGTAGTTCTTGTCGAGGCTGTTCTTCGAGCCGTCGCTACACCCGGTCAGGCAGCCTCCGCAACGCGTGCAGCCCATCCTTTCAGGCCCCCCGCCGTCGAAAAACGGATCGGCTTTCGTTTTGCCGGCCTCTCCAAAGTAGATCCCTTGGGGCACGGGGCCAAACGTGTCGCCAACGCCCATCGCTTCGGCGGTTGCCTGGAGCCAGTCGTCCATCTTGCTGTGGTCCGGGTTGAGCGTCCGGCCGAGCATTGCGGCCGCGGTGTCGAAGTGCGCCGAGAGCTCGCCCTTCCAATCGACACCGAGGTTCGCCCAGGCGCGGTCTTCGAAGAAGGCATTGCCCGGCTTCAACAAGACAGCCGCGTACACCAGGCTCCCGCCACCCACGCCCACCCCGCCGACGATGCCGACGTGCTTGAAGAAGTGCTGCACGAAGAACCCGCGAAACCCGATCTGCGGAACCCAGAAGAGCTTGCGTATGCTCCGATCCGCGGCGCGCATGTCGTTGGGCGATACTCTCCGGCCCTGCTCGAGAACGGCCACCCGATAGCCCTTCTCGCTCAGGCGAAGCGCGGGCACGCTACCACCGAAGCCGCTGCCGATGATGATGACGTCGTAGTCCGCGCTAGTATCACTTTCACGCAAGTGAACAGCGTGCCCAACCACCTGGTCAGCGCTTTCGAAGGCCTTCGAGAAACAGGCTCGCGCAATGCGCAGCCGCTTTTCGCAGCGCTGCGGTGTCGCCTTCTCCCAACGCCCACGTCAGAAGAATCGCGTCGAGCGCGCCGAAGAGACTGCGCGCAACCACCCGGGGGTTGAGATCCTTCCGAAACGCACCCTCCTCTTGTCCTTCTCGAACTACCCCCGCGATTACGTCGATGTACTGCATGAACAACGGCGTCGCGTATTGCTTGAGCAACCTCGACGACTGCCGCAGGTTCACCGTGATGACCTCAGCGAGGTCGCGCTGGTCCTCGAGCAAGCCGAGCTGCAGCTCGATAATCCGGGTGATGCGTTTTTCGAAGGGCTCATCCGATTCGGCGACTTCTCGCAGGATCACCAGAAGCCGGTTGATGCCATCCTCGAAAATCGTGATCAGGACATCGTCCTTGTTCTTGAAGTAGAGGTAGATCGTGCCGTCGGCGACACCGGCTGCTTTCGCGATTTCACTCACCCGGGTCGCATAGAAGCCGTTCTTGGCGAAGACCTTGATCGCGGCCTTGAGGATGCGATCTCGCTTGTCGGGCGCCGTGCCTTTGCGTTTGTCGGCTGTTGAATGAACCGCCATTCAGTTTCCGGTATCACATCCGCGGGCTTCCCGTCAAACCAGCCTAGCCGGGGGGTTCTTCCCCTCGTAGGAGCCGAGCGATGTTCTCGGTGTGCCGAAATACGACGATGATCCAGAGCCCCACCGCAAGCTGAATGGGCCACTGGCGCCCATCGAAGGCCATCGTCAGGGCGGCGGCAAGCGTGGCAGCGGACAGTGACGCGACACTTGCTCGCCGACTCAGCTTCTTCACCAGCACGAAGGTCCCGAGCGTTGCGGCGCCGATCGGCGGAAGGGCAGCAAGCAACACTCCGCCCGCGGTTGCCGCCCCTTTGCCTCCTCGAAAGCCGTGCCAAATCGGGAAGACGTGTCCGAGCACCGCAGCGATTCCGACCGCGGTGATCCACGGCCACGAAAGATTGAACACCCAGTGTGCCACGGCGACGGGCACAAACCCCTTGAGCATGTCGAGGAGCATGACCTTGCGCCCGGTGCGTTTTCCAAGTGCACGGCTCGCGTTCGTCGCGCCGATGTTGCCGCTTCCGATGCCTCGCAGATCGATACCTCGCTCGGAGGCGTACAAGAGACCGAACGAAATCGAGCCGATGAGGTATGCGGCAATGGTGAGTGCAGCGCCGAGCACCGCGGAATCATACCGCTTTGGCCACGGCGGCGGATCGGTAAGTTTCTTGCTCGGTCCACCCGCTGCCCGTAGCTTCAACTACTATGTTGTTCAGTGCGCACCGCGAGACTTCGCTTCCGGTGGCGCTCTACGCGGAGTTGGTCTGCGATGACGAGGTCCTGCCCGCGTTTGTGACCAGCATCAGCGAGCGCGGATTGCTCCTCGACGCGCTTGCGATCCTAGGCAACCGCCGCAGCGATCGGCTGCAAATCCAGCTCACCCTCCCGGGCGAGCCCGCGCAATTGTGGATCGGCGCGGAGGTCGTCCGCGACCGGCACGGGTTGCTGCTCAACGATACCGCCATTCGCTTCGTGGCGATGGCTGACGCCCATTGGCACTGTATTCGGCGCTGGGTTCGCGTTCGGGAGCTCATGTTGGCGACCAGGCCACTCGGCGTTTACGACGCAGCTTGACGCGACCCAGCTTGCTTAATTGCTACCCTGTAGGGGGGGACATGGTCATCCATTTGCACAGCGAGCCACCGAGCGTTCATCCGTCCGCGCACGATGCTCCGAGCCAGGTGCGCGCGGAGTCGCGGACCTCGATGATCCCGTTCAGCGCGTCGCTTTTGCCGAGCGGTTCGCCCTTCGGGTGGAACGCGCGTGACCGCTCCCTTTATGTGCAGTTTCTCACCGCGCTCCTGATGGTGATCGTCGCTTTCTCATTTGCGGTACTCGACGGCTGGCCCTTCCTGCTCGACCGCCCCGATGACGCCGCCGCGTTGCGGACCACGATGATGCTTGCCGTGGGTGCTTTGGTGTTCTGGCTCGGGTTCTACGTCTGGACTTGGCGTTGGTACGTCCGGCGGGGGACGAATTTCTCGTGGCTGCTGTTCGCCACCATTTTCGCGCACATTCTCACCGGCACCGCGGTGTGTTACGCGATCGGCCCCTACACGGCGGCGAGCGGGCTGATCATGGTCGCCGCTCTCCTCTTGGGGATGGTGCTTCTCGAGCGCCGCTCGCTTTGGATCGCCGTCATCGGGTGGTTCCTTTCGATGTTCGTGATTCACTTCGCCAGCAAGGCGGGGGTGTTGCCGTTTCTTTCTTTGTTTGAAGTGTCGCTCGAGCAGCCGGACCTCGCCATGGTTGCCGCCGAGCGCGCGGCTGCAGCCGCTCTCATTTACATTCCACTCGCAGTCGTCATGGATCACTTGATCGGCGTCTGGCGTCAGGACGAGCGAAGTCTCTACGAAGCGGCGCAGTTCGATTCGCTGACTGGAGCTTACACGCGCGGTTTTGCGATGGCAGTCATGCAGCGCGCGCTGCTCAAAGCCCGCGGTGATGCAAAGCCGTTCGGGGTTCTGATGCTCGACCTCGACCATTTCAAGCGGATCAACGACGCGCATGGGCACGCGCGCGGCGACTTGGTGCTCAAGCAGACCACGCACGCGATGCAGTCGACATTGCGTGCGGGCGACATCGTGGGGCGCTTTGGCGGGGAAGAGTTCGTCGTTCTTCTTCCCGGCGCGGATTTGAAGCAGGCGATGGGCGCTGCGGAGCGCTGCCGCGCCGCGGTCGCGAAGATGGAGATTCCCGATGCGCCCTATCTGTCGGTGACGGCCAGCGTCGGGGTGGCGGCGTTTCCCGACCACGGCCAGGATCTGGACGAACTGCTCAAAGCCTCCGACGGTGCGATGTATGCTGCGAAGGGCAACGGGCGGAATCGGATTGAAACCGCGCGTGTGTAACGCGAACATTTGGGGGTAGTTATGTGTAGGTTTGTGTATGTGCTTGGTTCTCTGATGGCGATGGGGCTCGTTGCAGGGTGTGGCGACGACGCTACGGAGGCCGACCGGATCGGGGTCGGCGCTCAGTGCAACGAGTCCGCCGAATGCGAGTCGCCGGACGAGGACATCATGCTCGAATGCCTGACGCAGTTCACTGGGGGCTACTGTGGCCTCGAGGGCTGTGAGGGGGATGCGGACTGTCCCGAGGGCTCGGCCTGCGTGACCGCCGACGACGGCAAGAACTACTGCTACCGGCTCTGTCAAAACAAGGAGGACTGCAACCGCAACCGCGACGAGGAAAACTGGGCGAACTGCGTCGGAAGCGGGACCATCAACTTCGTTGACGGCGGAACCGAGCGCAAAGCTTGTGAGCCGCCTTCGTCCGGCATGTGAGCCGTGATTACCTTGACTTCCTGGGGGGCGGACCGTAGACCAGCCGCCGCCGTCATGCTGGCGTAGCTCAATTGGTAGAGCACCGGTTTTGTAAACCGGCGGTTATGAGTTCAAGTCTCATCGCCAGCTCTA
>Ga0209567_10001797_pt1 | contig 10646 bp, 9 predicted proteins | sample COG_12_FD_184756 | JGI IMG/M metagenome (GOLD analysis project Ga0209567, IMG submission 184756) | Pelagic marine sediment microbial communities from the LTER site Helgoland, North Sea, for post-phytoplankton bloom and carbon turnover... | ecosystem: Environmental > Aquatic > Marine > Neritic...
CGCGCGAAACGCAAGGCCGCAGCGGCAAAGGCCAAAGCAGAGGCACCGCCGAAGTCAAAAGCCGTCCAAGAAGCACAGGAACAGGGCAAACCGACCAAGGGCGTCGGTAGCCGCTACTGAGATTGATAGATCGAGAGAGGGATAGAAAGATGAAAAGAATATTCTTGACGATTGCATTGGTTGCGAGTGTCGCGTTGGGTTGTGACTCAACAGACACGACCGGTCCGGTCACCTTCACGAGCGATGATCTTTCGATCGTGGGCACCGACGAATGCATGTTCTTTATCGAGGATGATCCGCTGGTTGCCGTGATCACGGTCGTCGGCAGCACGGTCACGATGGTGGTGCAGTCCGTCAACAACCCCGATGCCCAGTTCGAGCTCACCACCGACACCTACGATCCAGCGCAGAACGAGGTCACCGTCACCGGTCTCTCGGTGAACGCCGACAACGATCCCTGCGTGGTCCAGCTCGACGACGAAATGCAATTGACGCTCGCGGATCCCGACCTCAGCCTCGAAGAGCAGGACTCGCTTGCGGTCGTCTGGGACCACGGCGAGACAGACATCAGCACCGCCTGGACGGACGCGTGCAGCCTCGATGCGAATGGCGACCCCCTCGTCGATGCGGACGACAATCCAATCATTCTCTGGTTCAACGAGCTCCCCTGCGCGGGCGAGGCGAATCTCACGATGACACTGGAGCAAGCCCAGTAAGACGTCGGCACGACTAGCGCTGAAGCCGCCACTGTCCCGCGGCGGGCCCAAAGCCCGTCGCGAGGCGGCCCAGCGACTCGACCGACACCCAGGCCGTCCCTTCGATCTCGTAGGGAATCGTGAACTCAGGAATCTGGCCCTTCTTGATTCGGTCGACCTCGCCTTTTCCGAACTGGCGAATCAGGCCAACCATTTGCACGGGATCGAGTCCGAGGCGGACCACCATTCGCATTTCGTCGTTGGGCGGGACGGTGCGGACGCGCAGGTCGCTGAATTTGCGTTCGCCGAGCGCGGTCGAAATCAAGAACCCCGCCGCGGCGTTGGCGAAGTCCCGAATGTCGCGAATCTCCGGCTCATCCGACCGGCACGCGTTTGCATCCTGCCTGCAGTTGTTCGGGTCCTCGCAGAAGCTCAGGCAGACGGTGCCGAGGTTTTGTGCACCTTGCTCCTCGGGAAATGCTGTGAAGGCAAACAGCGTCTGCACCAGAGGCAACGGCACGCTGCTGGAATTCGCCAGCTTCAACTCCACATCGAATGCGAAGTGGATGTCCGAAGTCTTTGGCACCGGCCCGAAGGCCCTGCAGATGAGCGGACCGAGGTATTGCGCGCAGTAGTAGCTCGCAAGGTCGCGAGCGGAGGGCATGTCGGCCATGCGGACCGCAGCGATGTCGACCTTCGGAGGCTTTACGTTGGGAATCTTCGACCCGGTGCCCCCGAGCCCGAGCGCCGCGCAGCCGAATAGCGGCGCGAGAAGGAGCGCGAAAAGAACGTGTACTGTGGTTTGCTTCATTGGATGTCCGGCAGGTTCCAGCGCTTCATAGCACGTCGGAAGCTGCGGACATTCGTATAACCGGCATGACGCATGATTTCATCGGGAGCTTGATTGCGCTCCACGCAGGCGACGAGGATGGACTTGCGGGTTGCTTCGATCAATGCGCGGAAGTTCGTACCGTCGTCTTGAAGCCGCCGCTGCAAGGTTCGCGGTGTCATGTGAAGCCCAGCCGCCACCGCTTCGATGCTCGATTGGCCTCTTCCGAGAAGAAGCTTGATCCGATCGCGAACGGTGTCGACGAAGTGGTGCGATTCGAGCGCTGCGTGGAGCCCAGCAGCGACACCGCGAAGCTGGCCGTGAAGCGCCTGATTCCCGTGCACGAGCGGAAGGGCCCAGGCTTCGTCGTTGGCGACAATCGTGGTCTTCTCCTGGCCGAACAAGACCGAACAGCCGAATGCGCGTGTGTACTTCTGGATGTTGCCGCGATACGGGTGCTCGAAGTGAACCTCGTGGGCGGTGAAACGGCCAGCAGTGGCAAAGCGCAGGACTTTCATCGCGATGACCGCCAGGAACTCGATCTCGTGCACCGTGACCGGTAGCACGTGCTCGATCTTGTTGATGTGGAGGACATGGTGCTCGGGGTGCTCGCCGAGCGTCAGGACGCGGCCGTGGGACAACAATTCTTGATATCGGAGGCTCGCCTCGAGCCCTTCACCCACGGTTTCGGCGCTCGTCAGCAACAGAATCACCAAGTGATCGGCTCGCGCCTGCCAGACCTCTGCGGCACTGAGCCCGAGATGCCTATCCCCAGACTCGGCCAACGCTGCGCGCCAGAACCGGCCGAGCGCATCGCGTGGCGGTCGGCCCGACGTGTCGGTGAAGATGGCGAGATCTGCACCGATCTCGTCACAAAGCGCCTCGACGTCGAGCCCGAGGGCCTCGAATGCGTTGACCACCCCACGAGCCCATGCGCCCGACACTCTGAGGCCGGAACCGGTCCTGGCTTTGCCTGGTGAATCGCCCACGGGGCGCGATCGATCCACAGGGGCCGGCGAATTACAAGCCCAGTGGGTGAACTATTACAAACTCTGGCGTGATCGGTACCTGCTTTTGTCGCCGGCGGTACGCCCAAGCCGGTTAACGTCCAACTTGTCATTCGGTGCAAGGCGGGCACCAGCGGCACGGAACGCAGGACAAAGGATGAGCCCACCATCCCATCCAGAGTCAGGCGAAACAGCGTTCCCCGCAGATGGTGCCCGTCTTGGCCTCCCCACATAGCGGAGCCCGTTGATAGAAGCCGGTTAGCGTTTGAGCACGTTAGCCGGCTTCGTTTATTTTCCTCGACGCGCGGCGAATTACAAAGATTAGGCCGAGCAGCGTCACGAAGGCTGAGATCGGGCCTCCACTGCCCGATACAGCCGATTCGCAGGAAAAAAGGCGAAAGGCGCTCTTGTCGCTCGGCGTACCTCTAAACACCGCCCGTTTCTTCTCATCGAGCGCTTCGATCTCGAGCACCCGCGATGAGATATCGGGATCGTATTGATAAGCAAAGTAGCCAAGGTACGGAACACCGTCGGCGATGAAGAGGGGATGGATGCTCGTCACGTGCGTGCCGTCTTCGGTCACGCCGACCACGTCGACCTGAACCCAGGTACCCGGCTCCAAGGCCTCCTCATCGGGCTGAAGGACCTCGATCTCGACGATGTCGCTCTCGAGCACGGCCTCGAACGGAAGAACGAGACGCTCGCCCCCGACCGTCACTTCCAAGACGTGCGCCCCAGCCTCCTCGATCGACAAGCAGAGGAATTCGGACGACCCCAGCCTGTCGTCACACAGCTCGAGCCCCGGAGAAAGGGTTAGCTCTGCGAGCCCATAGCCGTCGAGGCTTTCTCCATCCTCATCGAGATAGACAACGAGCACGTATTGCTGCCCTGCGAGAAGGACGCGGTCCGGCAAGGGGCCAATTGGAATCGGAATGATTTCGCTCAGGAGGACCACGATTTCATCGTGTGCACGCACCTCTACGGTCTCCTCCGCGATACCGACCTCGTCTTCGAGCCGGAGAGTCGCGTCACCGACACCGACAAAGCTCAACGTTGCCTGGCTGGATCTACCGTCGGAACGCTGGACTTTCTCGACCCGAACGACCGACGGGTCACTCGATTCGAACGTGAACGGCGCCTCCGCCCGGATCGTGGTCCAATCTTGGGAGCCCAGAGCGTAGGGGCCGCGGAGCCCCTGGATCGAGGGCTTGGTCGGCGGTAGCTCGCAGTCCGTTTCGGAAGCGCTGTAGCAGCCGGCCAGTGGCGTAAGCGCCAACGCGAGCCCCATCGGGAACAAAGCAAATCGAAGCATGATGACACCTCCTGCTGCCCGTTCGCTCTCAAAACATTGCAACCGTCGTGCCAAGGGCCCGTCCCTGCAATATGCTTGGCCTGAGCACCCCTCCGCCGCACGTGTGACGCATAAAGGACACGCGTGCGTGACGGTCAGTCACAGCGGGAATCGAGGAAACGAAATGGAAGACACAAACCCGAGCATCATGTCCCACGTCTCGATCGGAACCAGCGACATGGCGCGTGCCGTTGCCTTCTATGATGCTGTCTTATCGGCGTTGGGCTGCAAGAAGCTCTTCGAGTACCCCTTTGCGGTGGCGTACGGAAAGCAGTTTCCGGAGTTCTGGGTGCAGAAACCCGTCGACGGCCAGCCGGCCTCCGTCGGCAACGGGACCCACTTCTGCTTCATCGCGGAGAGCAAAGCAGCCGTGCATGCGTTTCACGAAGCCGCCTTGGCGGCAGGCGCAACCGATGATGGGCCGCCAGGGCCTAGGCCCGAATACAGTCAAGGGTACTATGGAGCCTTCGCGCGGGATCCCGATGGTCACAAGATCGAAGCGGCGTACTTTGATGCCGCACTCGGCGAGCATGGATGAGCGCACTCGGCCGCTATCTCGATGACCTCGGCGAGGACGTCGATGGCGACACACTGCTGACGCGCTTCTTGGAGTACGCGAGCGATCAGGGCCTCGAGCTCTATCCCGCGCAAGAAGAAGCCGTGATGGAGATCTTCGTCGGGAACAACGTTATTCTCAACACGCCGACGGGGTCTGGGAAGTCGCTGGTGGCGCTGGCTGCCCACTTCCGTTCGGTCGCGCTTGGGGAGCGCTCGTTTTACACGGCGCCGATCAAAGCGCTGGTGAGCGAAAAATTCTTCGACCTCTGCCGCGTGCTGGGGCCGCAACGCGTCGGGATGATGACCGGAGATGCCACGGTGAATCGCGACGCGCCGGTGATCTGTTGCACGGCTGAGATTCTGTCGAACCTCGCCCTGAGGGAAGGCGAGCGGGCCGAAGTCGACGGCGTCGTCATGGACGAGTTCCACTACTACGCCGACCGGGACCGCGGAGTCGCCTGGCAGATCCCGCTGCTCGCCCTGCCCCAGGCGCGCTTTCTTCTGATGAGCGCAACGCTCGGCGAAACGCGGCAGTTCGAGGACGCGATCACCGAGCTGACCGGTGTGACGACGACGCTGGTGAAGAGCACGGAGCGACCCGTACCGCTCGATTTTGCGTACAGCGAGGATACGTTGCAGAACGCGGTCGTCGAGCTGCTCGAGAACGGCAAGGGGCCGATTTACGTCGTGCACTTCGCGCAGCGTGCGGCGACCGAGCAAGCCCAGAGCTTCATGAGCATCGACTTTCTCTCGAAGGACGAGAAGCGCGCTGTGAAGGAGGAGCTCAGCGGCACGCGTTTCGACACGCCGTTCGGCAAAGAGCTGAAGAAATTCCTGCACCACGGGATTGGGGTGCACCACGCGGGGATGCTTCCGCGCTACCGGCGCCTTGTGGAGCGCCTCGCTCAAGAGGGGAAGCTCCGAATCATCTGCGGAACCGACACGCTCGGGGTCGGCGTGAACGTACCGATCCGAACGGTGCTGTTCACCAAGCTCTGCAAGTACGACGGCGAGAAGACCAAGGTGCTGACCGTCCGCGACTTCAAGCAAATCGCCGGACGCGCAGGGCGAAAAGGCTTTGACACGCTCGGAAGCGTCGTCGCGCAGGCGCCCGAGCACGCAATCGAGAACAAGAAGCTCCGCGCCAAGGCAGGCGGAGACGCGAAGAAGCTCCGCAAGCTCAAGATGAGGCAACCGCCTGAGCGTGGATACGCGCACTGGGACGCCGACACCTTCACGCGGCTCCAAGAATCGCCGCCCGAGCCGCTCGGGTCTCGGTTTCGGGTGAGCAACGCGATGGTCCTCAACCTCTTCGAGCGGGAAGACAACGGCTGCATTGCGCTCCGCAAGCTGATTCGCCGTAGTCACGAGGGGCCGAAGTCCAAACGCAACCATGCGCGGCATGCAATCGCGTTGATCCGGTCGCTGCGGGACGCCGGCGTCATCGAGCTCAACGGAGAAGGGCCGCGCGTCCACGAAGACTTCCAGTCCGACTTCTCGCTCAACCAGGCGCTCTCACTCTACGTCGTGGAGGCGGTCGACGTGCTCGACCCCGAGGACGCCGCCTACCCGCTCGACGTGCTGACGTTGGTCGAGGCCACGCTCGAAGACCCTTGGGCGGTGCTTTACCGGCAAACCGATACGCTCAAGGGGCGTGCGCTCGCTGCGATGAAAGCCGAGGGCATGGAGTACGACGAACGCATGGCCGAGCTCGACAAGATCGACTACCCGAAGCCCAATGCGGAGCTGCTCTACGGAACGTACGAGGCGTTCGCGGAGCACCATCCCTGGGTCGGCAGCAATGTGCTCCGGCCGAAATCGATTGCGCGCGACATGTACGAGCTCGGCATGAGCTTCGTCGAGTACGTCAAGGAGTACGGGCTGCAGCGCTCCGAAGGGGTCTTGCTTCGCTACCTGACCGATGCGTACAAGGGTTTCGTCCAGACCGTGCCCGAATCAGCCAAGACCGACGAGCTCTACGACGTGTCCGATTGGCTTGGTCTCACGGTTCGTTCGGTGGACGCAAGCCTTCTCGACGAATGGGAGCAGCTCCAAGTCCCCGATGAAGGCGTCGTCGTGCCGGTCGAGCGCGACGAAGACGAAACCGTCGACATCACCAAGGACGAACGTGGTTTCACGACGATGGTGCGCAACGCCGTCTGGAAGATCGTCCGCTTCCTCGCGTTCAAGCAGTACGAACGCGCCGCCGAAGCCTTGTCCGAGGCCTCAGAAGCCAATGACTGGACGGCCGAACGCTTCGCCGAAGCGTTAGCGCCCTATTGGTCGGAATACGACGCGATCCAAATCGGCCCAGACGCCCGCAGCAGCGCCCAGTTGAAGATCGACCGACGCGACGAGGCCTGGACGCTCACTCAAATTCTTCTGGACCCCGAGGACCACCGCAGCTGGCACATGCAGTTCCGAATCGACCTTTCCGCCAGCCGCGACGCAAGCGCACCGGCGATCGCACTACAGAGCATCAGCGACTAAGAAGAAAAGGGGACTGTCCCCTTTTTTAGGCGGCGCCGTCTTCTTTGGCTTCGTGGAGGTCGACTGGCGAGTCTTCGGCCAGGTCGAGCATCGCGGTCGTCGCATCGGCGGGGAGCTCTTCGACGTTGCGGAGCTTGCGTTCCATCGCGCGGGTGCGCCGGCCAGTTTCGTCGATCGTGCGACCGGCGGTGTCGAGCTGCCGTTTCACCTTTTCGAGCACGTTTCCGAACTTGCCAAATTCGTGTTTCACGGCGCCGAGCACCTTCCACACTTCGCTCGAGCGCTGTTCGATGGCCAGGGTGCGGAATCCAATGCGAAGGCTGTTGAGCACGGCCGCCAAGGTCGTCGGCCCTGCAACGACGATGCGATGCTCACGCTGCAAGCGCTCGACCAAGCCCGGATGACGAAGCACCTCGGAGTAGAGGCCTTCCGTTGGAAGGAAGAGGATCGCGAAGTCGGTCGTCAGCGGCGGGTTCAAGTACTTCGTGCTCACGTCCTTTGCGGAATCCTGAATCGATCGGACGAGCGCGTTCTGAGCCTGCTGCACTGTCGCCGCGTCGCCGTTCTCGCTCGCTTCGACCAGGCGCAAGTAGTCTTCTTGCGGGAACTTCGAGTCGATCGGAAGCCAGACGCACCGGCCGGGCTCGTCGCTCGCACCAGGGAGCCGGATGGCGAACTCGACCACGTCGCGGGAGTCAGGGTGCGGCTTCACGTTTCGATCGAACTGCTCGGGCGTGAGTATTTGATCGAGCAGCGCGCCGAGCTGTACCTCGCCCCAGGTGCCCCTCGTCTTGACATTGGTGAGCACCTTCTTGAGGTCACCCACGCCGCTAGCGAGGCTTCGCATCTCGCCGAGGCCCTGCTGCACGGCTTCGAGCCGATCGCCGACTAGCTTGAACGATTCGCCGAGCCGCTTCTCGAGGGTGCTCTGCAGCTTCTCGTCGACCACTCCCCGCATTTGATCGAGCTTCCGTTCGTTGCTGCTGCGAAGCTCTTGGAGACGGCCGTCGACGGTCTCCTGCAGATGCTTGAGGCCGCCCTGGTTCGACTCGGTCAGTGCCTTGAGCTGCAAGGTGAACGCTTGGAACTTCGTGGTTTGCGACTCGCCGATCTGGGAAATCGTCTTGACCAGCGTCTCGGTGCTGGCCTGGTGCGTATTGGACACTTCACGGCGGAGCTCGCTGGCCGCCGAGGATGCCTCCTCGCGCGAATCCCGAAGCTCGGTCCGGAGCAGGCGCGCTGTTTCGGCGCGGTCCTCGGCCTCGGCCCGCGCGATCGCTGCCGAATCGCCGGCCCTCCTCTTGAGGAGCACGAGCGTCACGACGAGATTGATGACCAGCAAAATCGTCACGGCCACCAAGAGCGGATCTACCATTGAAAAACCCCCGGAAATCGAGCTAACGGCGATACTAGCACCATCGGGACGGGGTGAGCAGCGCTGATTGAGGTTGCCGGGCCCGTGCTAGGCTGCTCGCTGCCAATGCCCAGGGGGGGTCAGCCAGAAGAGGAGCTCAAAGCGCTGCTGCCCGCGTCGATCGCGGTGCGGTTCGAGGAGATGTTCCCGGACGTCCGCAACGGCCGCATCAGAAAACGCGATCGCAAGCGCGCCGAGATGCTCCACAAGGCCGAGCCGGTGTTGCAACGGCTGCTCAACCCCATGGAGGTCGTGCGCTTCGCGACGAACGGTGTCCGGCAACTCACCTGGTGGCTGCTCACTGCAGGCTCGATGAACCCATTCGCCAACCGAACGACTTTGGTGCTCACGGACCGGCGCGTTCTGCTGATCCATACCGACTCGAAGCAACGCCCGCGCATGTTCGCCAATCAACTCCCACTCGATCGCATCCGCGCCACCTCGGGCCGTAACAGTTACATCTTCATTCGCACCGGACGCGAGCAGTTGATGTTCCACGGCGTGAAACGCTCCGAAGCCCGACAGCTCAAGGGCCTGCTCGAATCCACCGCCAGCAAGAAAGGCGGCTGGCAAAATCTCTGCCCCCGCTGCTTCGCTGCAACCGATGGCGCGCCCCTCTCATGCGAGAAGTGCGGCGAAGAGTTCAAGAGCCCAAAGAAGGCCACGCTCCGCTCGCTGCTCTTACCAGGCTTGGGCGACCTCTACCTCGGCTACCGTAAGTACGCATTGCTCGAAATCATGGGCGTCGCTCTGCTCTGGGCCCTCTTCCTGATCACCCTGGTACCAGCAATCAGAGCGAAGGGAGTCGAGGGGGTCGTCGTCGCAGGGCCGATCTTTGCCTTGCTCGCGCTCATCCACATCGGCGACGCCTTGCTCACGCGAGCCAAAGCCAAGACAGGGCTCCATTCGAAGGACGGCGCCCTCCCTACTGGCGACGCCGTGCTCGATGTTGGCAGCCCTGATTTCAATTTGTGACAATGGAGACGCCTCCCGCGGGGGCAAGGAGTCAGCATGATCAAGTTCGTTCAATGTGTGCGGCGCAAGCCGGGTCTGTCAAAGCAAGAGTTCGCGGAGCAATGGTCCGAGTATGCCGGGAAGGCGCGCGCGATCGCTGCAGCCTCGGATGGGCTTCGGTGCGCAACGACCACGCCGCTAGTCGCGGAGCAGAACGTCGAGATCATGCAGCAGCGGGGGACGAAGGCGCCCTACGACGGCATGGTCGAGATCTGGTGGGAGCGCGGCAACGACGTCGTAGCCTTCATGGACTCCGGCGCTGGCGACAAGCTCATCGACGAGCTGCGTCGCGCACAGGAAGCGTTCATGGACTTGCCCAACTGCACGTTCTTCTTCGCCACCGAAGACGTGTAGCGTTTTCGCTATTGCCTTTTCGAGCGGTCCAGTTGTAAGAAGACAGCTTCACGATGAGGAGGCATTCCATGCGCGAAGAAGAGCTCGATCCTACGCACATCATGCAAGTCGGCATGGGCTTTTTTGGCTCTCGTGCGCTGCTCACGGCGGTCGAGCTCGAGCTATTCACCCATCTCGGGACCGGCAAGATGACGGGCGCACAGATGGCGGAACGGTTGGGCCTGCACCCGCGCGCGGTTCCAGACTTCCCCGACGCGCTGGTTGCCCTCGGATTGTTGCGGCGAGATGGTGACGGGCCCGACGCGCTCTACGGCAACACGGCCGAGGCGGCGGTCTTCCTCGACAAGGAGAGCGCGCGGTACATCGGCGGCATTCTCGAGATGGCGAGCTCTCGTCTCTACGGCTTTTGGGGCAACCTCACCGAAGCGCTCAAGACAGGACGACCGCAAAACGAGATCAAAGAAACAGGCGAACCGATGTTTGCCAAGCTCTACGCGGCGCCCGATCGCCTCGCGCAGTTCATGAATGCGATGGCGGGCGTGTCGGCGGGCAACTTCAAAGCGCTCGCTCAGAAATTCGATTTCTCGAAATACAAGACCCTGTGCGATGCGGGCGGAGCGACTGGGCAGCTTTCATGCATGGTTGCGATGGAGAACCCTCACATGCACTGCGTCAGCGCAGATCTCCCGGAGGTCGAGCCCATCGCCAAGAAGGCCATCGAAGCAGCCGAGCTGTCGTATCGCGTCTCCACGGCTGTCGTCGACTTCTTCAAGGATCCGATTCCAAAAGCCGACGTCATCACGATGGGCATGATCCTTCACGACTGGAATCTCGAAAAGAAGAAGCATCTGATCAAGCTGGCCTACGATGCGCTGCCGCCCGGAGGCGCATTCATCGTCGTCGAAGCGCTGATCGACGACGCGCGACGAGAAAA
>Ga0209567_10001798_pt1 | contig 10644 bp, 15 predicted proteins | sample COG_12_FD_184756 | JGI IMG/M metagenome (GOLD analysis project Ga0209567, IMG submission 184756) | Pelagic marine sediment microbial communities from the LTER site Helgoland, North Sea, for post-phytoplankton bloom and carbon turnover... | ecosystem: Environmental > Aquatic > Marine > Neritic...
ACAACCGTAGTCGCGTGCTCGACACCGAGCCTCACGCTGCCAGCCTCCGCAGACCCTCCCAATTGGTAAGGAACCCCACCACATGGTTCCAACTCGGAGTGATGAGGGACGCCGGCCCCGAGATCACGAATGGTCTCGGGGCCTTTCTGTATGGGGTGCCACCTAGACTGTAGCCAACCAAGCCGACGGCTTGCGTGGCAACCCAGCTTCTCACTCTATCCAGGGTCAGATCTTCGGCTTGACCCCACCTCGGACGGTACACTCAGATCTGATGAGCCGAAGCAAAGCGAGGCACAACGCATGTTCGCCGATGACCTGAAGCGCCTACAAACTTTGCTTTCGTCGAGTGGCGGAACACCGATGGACCTCCCCTCTGGAGGGCGCGCCGCGTTCAAACGGACGCGAAGCGTCAGCCCGGCCAAGCTTGACGAGCTGGAAAAGAAGATGGGACGCCCCCTTCCGGTCTCATATCGGCAGTTGTTAGGTCACATTGGGGCGTGCGAGTTATTCGTCACGGCCGCAGGAGGACTCGAAGTGTTGGACCCCTTCGACATCCAACAGCGGTTCGGGGAGTTCTTCGCGGATCCAGAGGAGGACCTGAAGCGATTCCTGCCGGTGGCGATCGATGAGCGTCTTCAGGAGATCGTCGTCTTCGCGTTGGATCGGGAGCGAGACAGGAACCTCCTACTCATGCCCCACGATACGCCACCCGAGGACTGGGAAGACGTGGCTGACGAACTCGAAGCCTGGTCCACATTGGAAGATTGGATTGCCGAGGTCGTGGCCTTGGAAGGGAACATGGAACCGCATTGATAAACTGCGATATATACGCTGGCCAAATCCCCGACGACGTTCACGATCAGAAGGCCACCGAAGCTGGACGGCTCGATGCAGCGTTCGCGTGGCCCAGTGGCATCGAAGTCGATGAGATGGGAAATCTCTGGGTGGGCGACTACGCCAACTGGAGTCTTCGATTTGTCCCGCCCACCGGGCCGACATCGACGCTGCCTTGCTACGACTCCGCCAAGCTTGACCGCCGCAACGACAGACAGTCAGCAGCCTGGTCCTATCCAGAACCCATCGGAGTCCTCGATCAGCAGTCCATCGCCGTGCGATCTGTGAACGGGCACGATGTGTTCGCTCTCCGCTCGGATGGGACAAGTAAGCTCATGTGGCGATTCGGCGGCCGTCGCTCAGTGGTGGGCGTGCGTCGGGGGCCACGTGGTCACCTCTATGCCTTGGTCAACGAAGACCAAACCGGCTCGATATTGCGCCTCGATCCAGGTGGCCGGAGCGAACCGATCGCCAAGCTAGAGTGCCGATATGCTGCACTTGATGCTGACCATGACGTGCTCTGGTTTCGGCACGAAAGCGGAGTGACGACTTGGACCCTGGAAGCAGGCTTAGAAGAGCTTGTGATCCAGCAAGGTGACTGGGGACTAAACAGCGAGATTGTTGGACTTGCTGTTGACGCTCAGAAGCGTTTGTACGTCGTCGAGATTCACTCAGGCGTGCTGCGCATCGATCAGGATGGCAGCGTGAATCGCGTCGTGGAGATGCAGCGCGGCGGCAACGGTATCGCGATAGGCCCTTGCGGTAGACTCTTCGTATCAAGTGGTGAGCTGGGCATGATCCTCCGGAGCACGGATCCCGTGAGCGACTCCGAGTGAGCAATCGGTTCGACCCTTTTGGGGCGTAGGGTGCGGCTCCTCACGCTGCCAGTCGCCGAAGCGCCTCCCATTCCGTGAGAAATCCCACCACTTGGTTCCAACTCGGAGTGATGGGGGACGCCGGCCCCGAGATCAGGAATGGTCTCGGGGCCTTTCTATATGGGGCGCGATTCAAGCTCGGCTTCGCCGAGTTCTCTTTAGTATCGCCCCTCAGCGATTCCGGCGATAGCGAACGCCGGACCAGATGAAGACCAATCCTGCAAGCGCCGCGATGGCGCTCGCCCAGGTGAGCAATTGCTGATCCAGGATGCCACCCCGAGGATCTGCGTAGGCTATCGAGCAAGGAGGTTCACCTAGAACCACACGCACGACCTTCTCGGTCGGGCAGTTCGCTCCCGGGCCACAACCCAAGACCGCTCGAAAGTCGCCCGTGACCTGCTCCGTCTGCTCGAACTCGCAATCAGGTCCGTGGACCCGCAAGGTCACAAAAAGCGGGGTGTCGATTCCGCCACTCGACCCAACTACGGTTGCCGTGGCCCAGTTACCCCGCTTGAACGCTTGCTCCTTCTTCACAATGACCGACTGTGCATTGATCATCTCCGAGAACGAAATGAGAGCCACCAGCGCGCCCATCACAATCCGACCCGTTGCAAATCCCGGCAACCAAATGCCCAACACGGCGAAAAGCAGAAGCGCGCCGACAAACGAGAAGATTCCAAAGTAGATGAAGATAGTCATCGCGGTCCCGGCCTAACGGTACCCCTTCGGAGCGAGATCGAAAAAGGAATCCCGTCGTGACGGTTGAGCACCCGCGTTTCACGCCGCCAGCCTCCGAAGCCCCTCCCAATCGGTGAGGAACCCCACCACTTGGTTCCAACTCGGAGTGATGGGGGACGCCGGCCCCGAAATCAGAAATGGTCTCGGGGCCGTTCTGTCTGCGGCGCCATCGAACACCTGGCCGCCGAGGAAGGGCTCGTGAGCGTCTACTACTCGTCGAGGCGGTCACTCGTTGTACGGAAGCTTGTTCGGGAAATCCTTACCGATCGTCAACACCGTCTCAAACATGTCTGGATCGGGGTACTCGATTCCTGCAGCGCGCCAGAAATCGGTAAACACCCAGAAATCTTCCAACTCGTGCTCGTCGGTCGGAAACGCCTTTTGGCCGCCCAGTCCATCCTCCGGGACATGAACGAAATACGGCCTGCAAACATCGACCACGCAACCCAAATGAGCAGCCACCAAGGCTGGCTGGCCAGCCCACTGTCTTCTAGCGGCTTCGAGGTCTGTCTCTTCCTCAACTTGAAGCTCGGGCACGGAGCAGAACCGATCTAGTTCTTCGCCGTTCGTGAACAAGCCGTGTGTCCAGCAATCCCCGTCGTAGATGTTGATCGTGGACGCGACGGTAGTGAGGCGTTCGGAGAGCACCCTCGCCATCGGGAAATCATGGACGTTGAAGTACGTCGGCCAAAGAACCCTTGTCCAGCCGTTGACGGCAGAAAAAACCAACGCGTCGGTCTTGTCGTTCGTCCGCCAGCCTGGTTGCATTGCTCGGCGCTTGCACTTGACAGCGAAGCTCGTCACGTAGTCTTCGATCGAGGCCGCGACTAGTTTAGACTCGGCGCGAATGGCTGATACCGCAAGGAAGTGTCCCATCGCGAGAGATCCTAGCGATATCGCCCAGAACGATGCCAGCTTTCGATGACTCAGCCTCCGTCAGATGGGAAGATCACTCGATAATCTCCTGATCGAGCAGCCTATCCGCGAACCCGATCAGCAACCCCGCACAGCCCGGAAATACCGTAAACGTCCCGGTGGGGACGCCGGTCCCGAGATCACAAATGGTCTCGGGGCCTTTCTATATAAGGCGGTGCTAGCCCCGACTTGGCCCAAGGTTCTGTGTCGACTCCGTTGGGACGGGCGCTCCTACCGAGGATAGAGAGCGCGAATCACAAAGCCCAGGAATCCGGAGACGCCAGGCAGCACGCGGGGCCCACCGATGCAATACATTTCGAGCTGCTCTTTTGTGCTGAACGGACGCCAGAGCACGATCCATACAGTGGCCCCGAACAAAAGGCCAAAGATCAGCACAACAAGGAAGGAACCCATCCACATCCCGAACTCGCTAATGGACATCTGGTGGCGCTCCATGAGCGCGGGATAGTGGCGTTCGAGGAACGCGACGAATCCGAACAGAGAAAGAACCCCGCCACCCAGGGTCAGAAAGACGGCACTCAGTCCCATCCACCTTTCTCGAGGGCTCATCGTTTTCTCATCTTGCACCGACAGGACCGCAGACGGCCAGAAAGCCGGAATCTCGCAGGGCCGCCATGGTGAAGATCATTCGAGCATCTAATGCCCGAGCAGACCGTGCGTGAAACCGCGCAACCCGCAATAAGCGCTCGTGCGCATCACGATGCACCACCTCACGCCGCCATCCTCCGAAGCCCATCCCAATCCGTGAGGAACCTCACCACTTGGTTCAAACTCGGCATCATTGGGGACGCCGGCCCCGAGATCACGAATGGTCTCGGGGCCTTTCTACTATGCGGCACGAGCAAAGCCCGGTTTCGCATCTTCTCCTATCATCCTCTGCTTCGAGGGAAGCGTGGCGGGGTCTGTGGCACCCCGGCACATCCAACCGATTCCGCCCGAGCCCATGCTCGCTGATACGAAACCTACCCCTCACGCTGGCACGCTGTGCAGCACCCCATTCTATGTTCATCCTGGGAAGGTTCCGTCCCGTGACATCTGTGGCGGTCGCCTGTAGCCTTTAACGCGAGCACCGTGGACGCTTACACACTCGCCGGACTAGTTGGCATGTTTTTGGGGTTCGCGTTGATGGCTGGGCTGCCCACGCTTTTCATCATTTCCATAGTTCGTGGCATTCGGAGGAAGTCGACCCCCTGGACCATCACCGCCGTCGCTACCGGGCTTCTCGGCTTTGGAATGGTCGGGCTTCTCAACTACTACGGGGCAAAGACAACAACAGAAACCATCTCAAGGCCGGAGGCCGCGTTCACGATCGACGTTCCAATGCACTGGAGGGAGCTGTACTTCGGCTTGGGTTCGGAGCCAGCTGACCTGGAGGTCGGTAGCCATGCAAGTCAGGAATATTTGATGGTGATTTCGGAGCCGCGAGCAGACTACGATGGTGAAATGGACGCCGCGGGCTATGCCCAGCTCGTGTCCGACGCGATTCTTGAGTTTTTCAAGGACGGCAGGCGGAGCGAACTCACTCCAATTGCAGTCAACGGGATGTCCGGCTGGAAGTGCGAAATCCAGGGCAGCAGAAATGGAGTCCGACTCCACTATCTCGTTACTTTGCTGGAAGGAGAAGACCACTTTTTTCAGCTCGTGTTCTGGACCTCGCCCTCCAAGGTGGCCGTGGCGTTGCCCGTCTTCGAGGAGGTCGCCACTACTCTCCGGCAAACGACCGTCGAAAAGCCGGGCCCCTGACGGTCAGATCCTTTCAATCTCGCACTCGTTGAGAGTGAACTGCCGAAGGACCGCGAGCGCCCGATCCGACACGACGAGCAGATGCTCATTGGACCTGCCGAAATCGTCAATCGATGCCTCACCGGTGATGCGCAGCCAACGAAACGGCGGCACATGGCGACTCGGGCACAGCTCCCGGAACTGGTTGGAGACTTCAAGCCGCAGGCTGTCGAGTGTGTAGCCGGTGAATCCCGCGTTCTGAAGCGCAGCCGCGACGCGTTTGGTCACGATGTAGCAAGGAAATGATTCCAGCAGCTCGTCGCCCAGCCACCCAGTAAGGAGGTAGTGAAGCTTGCCCACCGCTGGAGGATGCACCGACCGATCTAAGATCGTGTCGCCACCCAACTCGCCCGCAACTTCAGGTTCAAGAGAATAGTACGCTGCCACGGCTTGCCTTGCTCGGACTACCAAAGATCGTACCGACATTGTCCCAAACGAGGCGAGCTTTCTGTGATTCCGGCCTGTAGTACCGACTGGGCTCCGGTTACGCCGCCAGCCTCCGAAGCCCATCCCAATCTGTGAGGAAACCCACCACTTGGTTCCAACTCGGAGTGACGGGGGACGCCATCAAGCCCGGCTTCGGCCGGGCTTTTTCTTTGGATGCGCGAGGACGACTTGTCGTCCGGGCCAGGGTCCGGAATGACACCTTGGAGCACCAACTGACGCGGAACTCGTGGAAGACGAGCGGTCACGGTCACCCCTCCTTTAGGCCCAAACGCGGAAGAAAATACGAGCAGTTCGCGTTTCGCGACGCAGCCGTGGGTCTTTTGCGCGTACTCTCGCCGGACCTACCCGTAGAAACAGAGAAGTAGACCAATGATTTTCATCACCACCTACAAAACGAAGCCGCACATCACCAAGGCAGAGACCAAAGAACTGATGGGTGTATTTGCCAAGGTTGGCACCGCGCCCGGAACCCAGGCCCACTATGTGAACTCCGACGGCGGCGGTGGCATCGTGATCGCCGAAAGCGATGATCCAGCCGAGGGATACGCAAACCTCCTCAACTATGGCCAATGGATGGAGTTCGAGACCAAGGTCGTGCTCAAAGTCGAAGACGCCGTTCCGCTCATCGGGGCGTATCTCGGCTAACGCACGTCGAGCCAAATCCGTGTAGTTCGACACACTCGAACAGAAGGCGTGCATCTTCGGATGCGCGCTTTTTGTTTTTGCAGCGTCTCGCGATGCGCTGTCGCACGGTCGGAAGGTTGCTTGCCGGAGACGTTCAGCTCACCCGGCGGCCAGCCGTCGCGCCATCAGCGTGGCGATTCCCATCAGTGGAACTTGCGTGTTCAGCCCCACGGGCCAAGGGAATAGGCTCACGCCACCAGCCTCCGCAGCCCCTCCCAATCCGCGACGAACCCCACCACTTGGTTCCAACTCGGAGTGATTAGGGACGCCGGCCCCGAGATCGCAAATGGTCTCGGGGCCTTTCTGTGCGCGGCGCGACCAGAGCCTGCCTTGGGCCGGGCTTCTTCTTTCTGCCGAAGTGTCACGACGAGTTGTCAGTTGTCTGGGTTCCAATCGCGACAGTCTGGCGCGTTGGACGACGCTCGGTGCTGGGATCGTGGAGCTTCACCCCTGGCATGGGGATTGCTGTTCTCAACGCCATGCCCTCCCCCAGACGTGCAATCCACCGAGATCCGACGCACGGCTTTACTCTTCTAGAGATCATGGTCGTGATCGCCCTCATTTCCTTGCTCACGACTGGAGTCGCGGTCGGCGCGATTCGGATGCTCAGGGATGCCGAAGACAAGCAAGCGAAGATCAACGCGGCCGCTCTCGCTACGGCGGCCGAAGCGTTCATCATCAGCCACCGCTCTGAGGAGTGCCCCACACCCGAGGAGATGCAGCGTGACGGGGTTCTGAACAGCCGCTCAAAGACCGAAGACCCTTGGGGCACGCCCTACAGAATCGTTTGCGAAACCGACTCCGCAATCGCGATTTCCGCAGGTCGCGACAGAACATTCGACACCAGCGACGACGTTAAATCTGACGACCCGTGACCTTATCGATTCCAAGTCTTGAACATCACGAAATAGCCGCCTCGTCGAGCAGCCTCTCGGCGAACCCAATCAGCAACCCCGCACACCCCGGAAAGACCGTCTGAATCGACCCGGCTTTACCGGAGGCTCCCAATGTTGAGAGGATGGAGCCATGGGAAAGCAAAGCAGGTACTCGGCCGAGGTCCGCGACAGGGCGGTTCGGCTGGTGATGGAAAGCGAGGGCGATCACGGTTCGCAATGGGCGGCGATCACCTCGGTGGCAGCCAAGATCGGGTGCACGCCGGAGACCTTGCGCAAGTGGATACGGCGAGCCGAGCGTGACTCCGGCAAACGAGCCGGAGTCACGACCGCGGAGCGTGAGCGACTCAAGCAGCTTGAGCGTGAGAATCGCGAGCTCAAACGCGCCAATGAAATCCTACGCAAGGCATCGGCGTATTTCGCTCAGGCGGAGCTCGACCGCCGACACAAGTGATGGTCGATTTCATCGACAAGCATCGAAGACAATACGGGGTCGAGCCGATCTGTGCGGTGTTGCCGATCGCCCCGTCGACCTACTACGCGCATCGTGCGTGCCGCCTCGATCCGGAGCGGCGCTCGGCCCGCGAAAAACGGGACGAGGTGCTCCGAGTCGAAATCCGGCGCGTCTTTGAGGAGAGCTTCGGAGGCGTCTACGGCGTCAAGAAGGTGTGGAGCCAGCTTCTTCGGGAGGGCATCGCAGTCGCGCGATGCACCGTCGGGCGGCTGATGCGACAGATGGGTTTACGGGGCGCGGTGCGGGGCCGTGCATTCAAGGTCACGACGGTCCCGGGCGACTCATCGGCTCGCCCCTCGGACCTCGTCAAGCGCGCGTTCGTCGCGACGCGACCGAATGAGCTTTGGGTCGCCGACATCACGTACGTGGCGACCTGGGTGGGCTTTGCGTACGTGGCTTTCGTCATCGACGTGTTCTCCCGCGCCATCGTCGGCTGGCGGGTGTCGCGTTCGCTTCGGAGCGACCTCGCGCTCGATGCGCTCGAGCAGGCCTTGCATCAGCGGTCTCCAAGTGAAGCGCTGGTGCACCACAGCGATCGCGGGACGCAACGCGGTTTCAAGGGGTCCTCGCAACACGTCCTTGTTGGAGTGAGAGTAGCAGCTCGTTGAAGGCTTCGGCAGGCGTCTTCCAGTTGAGGGTCTTGCGAGGTCGGCCGTTCAGTGTGGTTGCCACCGCAGCGAGATCGCTCGGACCGTACCTGCTCAGGTCGGTGCCCTTGGGGAAGTACTGGCGAAGCAGACCATTGGTGTTCTCATTCGTGCCTCGCTGCCACGGACTTCGCGGGTCACAAAAGAACACCTGCAAGCCGGTGTCGATGCAGAGTTGCGCGTGCTGGGACATCTCCGCGCCCTGGTCCCAGGTCAGCGAGCGACACAGCTGCTCCGGCAGCGTCGTGATCGCCGAAGCAATCGCATCTCGGACAGCCTCGGCTCCGTGCCCGGCCAGAGCTGGACCGTTGTTGACCGTAGGTTCGCCATAGTCCTCCATGCGGGGCAGGTGGAGCAGCATCGTGAATCGGGTGGTGCGTTCGACCAGGGTGCCGATCGCGGAGCTGCCAAGTCCGATGATGAGATCGCCCTCCCAGTGTCCAGGGACGGCTCGGTCCTCGGCCTCGGCCGGTCGCTCGCTGATCATGATCTCGGGGCTAACGAAGCTCTTGCCGCGCCCACGATGGCGAGCCCTCGGCACGCGCAGCGCCCGCCCGGTGCGCAGGCATGCCGTCAATTCGCGGCGCAGCGCCCCTCGTCCTTGGATGTACAAGGCTTGGTAGATGGCTTCGTGCGAGATCCTCATCGAGTCATCGTCGGGATACTCGATCGGGAGCCGATGCGCGATCTGCTGCGGGCTCCAGGAGCTCGACCAGCGTCGGTCCTGGCGCCGACCATGACGTCGACCGATCCAGGAACCCACCTTGGGGCCGGGGACGGGGCTCCCGTCCTCCGTCATGACCGTGCCTGCAAGCCGCTCCTGCACGTAGCGCCGCAACCGGTCGTTCACGGCCAGCTTGGCCTTCTTCGGCCGTTTGGCACGCCGGTCGCTGTGCCACTGCGCAGCGGACGCCCGGTACTCCAGACCGCCACCTCGAGTCGCGGCGTTGCGGCGCAGCTCTCGCGAGATCGTCGACGGGGCTCTATCGAGGCGATGGGCGATGTCGCGTACGCCGGCACCTTGAGCTTTGAGAATCGCGATCTCTTCGCGCTCCGCGAAGGACAGGTAGCGGGTCGACCGGGGTGCCAAGCTGATGGGCGGCATGCCGCCAGCTTTACGGAACCAACGAGCTCCCACGGGCGGCGACACCCCACATGACACAGCGGCATCCTCGCTCGACAGCCCCCGGGCAATCGCCTTCCAAAACCCTTGCTGCTCTTTACGCCGCGCCACCGGCGGCCGACCAGGCGAACGCATCGCGGGCCGACCCGCCAAGTCTGACTTCCTCCGCTTCCTCTTCTGCATCGCAGTACCTCATCATCGAGGTGTTGCGACGACCACTTGAATCCACCCAATATCTGTCGATCCGCTACACCGACCGCCTGCTCGAGGCGGGCATCGAACCGTCCGTCGGAAGCGTCGGCGACTCGTACGACAACGCCATGGCCGAATCGGTCATCGGCCTTTACAAGACCGAAGTCATCCGGCGCCGAGGTCCGTGGCGCAGCGTCGAATCGGTCGAATACGCGACGCTCGAATGGGTCGACTGGTTCAACAATCGCCGCCTTCTGGAGCCGATTGGATACGTGCCACCCATCGAACTCGAGTCGGGGTACTATGAAACAAAGAGCAGCCCAGTCATGGAGGCTGGACTCATGTAACCGAGTCTCCGGAATTCCCGGGGCGGTTCAGTGACCGGAGGAGTCGGTTCGTCAGTCGGAAGCGGCGGGGGTCGCTGGGGCGGAGGCATTCTTAGCTTCGGGACGCTGACGCTCGTCAACAGCACGGTGTCGGGGAATACGGCGAGCGACGGTGGCGGGATAGTTAGCGTCAACTCAACTGGCGGCGCGCTCACGTTGATCGACAGCACGGTGTCGGGGAACACTGGTGGCGGGATACTCGCGATTAACCCCCTCATACTGATCAACAGCACCGTATCGGGGAACACCGGGACCCGTTCTGGCGGCGGCATCTTCAGCGTCGGCCCGACGACGCTCATCAACAGCACAGTGTCGGAGAATGCCGCATCCCGTTCTGGCGGCGGCATCTTGAGCGCCGGCCCGACGACGCTCATCAACAGCACGGTGTCGGGGAATACCTCGGATACGGAAGGCAGCGCGGTGTCGATGGGTGGCGATTCGGTCCTCGAAAGCACGGCAACTCTCATTGACGGTGGATGCACCCAGAGCGACGGCGCGGTGGTGACCTCCAACGGCTACAACATCGAAAGCCCCCTCAACACCTGCGGCTTCGATACGAACAAGGGCGACCAGGTCAACGTCAGCACCGACGA
>Ga0209567_10001799_pt1 | contig 10643 bp, 9 predicted proteins | sample COG_12_FD_184756 | JGI IMG/M metagenome (GOLD analysis project Ga0209567, IMG submission 184756) | Pelagic marine sediment microbial communities from the LTER site Helgoland, North Sea, for post-phytoplankton bloom and carbon turnover... | ecosystem: Environmental > Aquatic > Marine > Neritic...
TGTGAGCGCCAACGATCTGCTCGAGTACTGGGAGGAAGACCCGGAGACGAGGGTCATCCTCATGTACCTGGAGAATTTCGGAAACCCGAGCAAGTTCACCCGGATCGCGAGTCGCGTCTCCCGCCAGAAACCGATCGTGCTGGTGAAGTCCGGCCGTACCAGCTCCGGCGCCCGCGCCGCATCCTCGCACACGGGGGCGCTGGCCGGCACGGACGTGGCGAGCGATGCCCTCCTCGCTCAGTGCGGCGTCATCCGGGTCGATACGGTCGGTGAGCTGTTCGACGTGGCGCGCGCCTTCGAGGATGTGCCGCTGCTCGAGGGCAACCGGGTGGCGATCGTCACCAACGCCGGCGGGCCGGGAATCATCGCGGCGGACGCCTGCGAGTCCCAGGGACTGGAAGTGGTCGAGCTGACCGAGTCCACCCTCACCACGCTCCGCGACGCCTTTCCCGAGGAGGCGAGCGTCCGGAATCCGGTGGACATGATCGCGTCGGCGGACCCCGACAGCTATCGGGTCGCGCTGCGGGCGATCCTCACCGACCCCAACGTGGACGCGGTGATCGCCGCGTTCGTGCCGCCGCTCACCGTGAGCCAGCCGGAGGTGGCACGAGCAATCGTGGACGTGCACCTCGAGCTGCCCGACAAACCGTTGCTGGCGGTTCTGATGGGCCGGGCCGGTCTTCCGGAGGGTCGCGCGCAGCTCCAGGAAGCGGGAATCCCGGCCTACATATTTCCGGAGTCGGCGGCCCGCGCCCTGGCCGCGATGAACCGGTACCGCGAGTGGCTCGAGCGCCCGACCGGGACTGTGGCGCGGTTCGATGTGGATCACGCGGCGGCGGCCGCGGTCATGGAGCGCGTCGCGGTCGGAGACGGAGGCCGCGTGAGCGAGCTGGACGCCCTGGCCCTGTTCTCGGCCTATGGCATCGCGACCGTCCGGTCCCGTGTGGCGCGGAGCGCGGACGAGGCCGTCGCGGTGGCGACGGAGGTCGGCTTCCCGGTCGTGCTCAAGATCAACTCGGAGGAGATCGGACATAAGACCGACGTGGGCGGCGTGGTCGTCGACGTGCGTACGGATGAAGAAGTCCGGGCCGCGTTCACCGAGATGATGGGGAGCGTGGCGGCCGCGGCGCCCGAGGCCGACGTCGACGGCATCCTCGTGCAGCAGTTCGTGAAGGGCGGCCGAGAGACCATCGTCGGCGTCACTCACGACCCGCTCTTCGGCCCGCTGATCATGTTCGGGCTGGGCGGAATCTACACCGAGGCGCTGAAGGACGTGGCGTTCGGCCTCCATCCCCTCTCCGATGTGGACGCGGAGGAGATGGTGCGTTCGATCCGAGGCTTCAGCATCCTCGAAGGCACACGCGGCGAGGCGCCATCGGACCTGGGAGCGATCGTCGAGACGCTGCAGCGGGTATCCCAGCTGGTCGGCGACTTCGAGCAGATCGCGGAACTCGACATCAATCCTCTCCTCGTGTTCGAGGAGGGAGCGATCGCGGTAGATGGGCTGATTCGGCTCGCGGCGCCCAACGAAAGGAAAGAGCGGCACGGAGTGCCCGCGTAGCGTCTGAGAGCGGCTATGGGACAATACGACAACATTGGTGAAGAGCAGCTGCGCAGGGACCTCCTGCGTCTGGCCACCCTGATCCGGAAGCTGCAGGACGAGGGTCGCCTGTTGGAGGAGATCCCCCGGCTCATGAAGATCTTCGGCGACCTGCGCCAGAAGATGTTCGCGTACGAGATTCGGGCCGTGGACCGGCTCGTCGCCGAGGACGAGGAAGACTCCGCGCAGATCGAGGAGTCGCGTCGCATCGTACAGGAGGCGCTGAAGGACGAGCAGGCCAGGCTCAAGGAATGGGAGACGCTGTGGTCTCCCGAAAGTGACGCCGAGGACGAGGGGGGCGTCCAGGACTGACCGGCACTTATGGCCGTTCGCGAGTGTATTGCGAACGGGCCGGACCGCAATACATTGTGTGGCCCGTCTCACGAGACGATCCCGTTCCCGGCCTTCGGGCCGATCTACCCCCGCTTCTGCCGAGCGGGGGTGTGTGTTCTGGGGCTTCGTCGATGACTGAGACTGGCTCGGGTGGCGGAATTGGCAGACGCGCAGGATTCAGGATCCTGTGGGAATTTAAATCCCGTGGGGGTTCGACTCCCCCCCCGAGCACTCCTTTCGGTCTATGGCCGGAAGACCACCTGCCCAGGTGGCGGAATTGGCAGACGCGCCAGCTTGAGGGGCTGGTGCCCTTTGGGGCGTGGAGGTTCGAATCCTCTCCTGGGCATTCCCTCGTGTGTTGCGCCCGTAGCTCAACTGGATAGAGCACCTGACTACGGATCAGGAGGTTGGGAGTTCGAATCTCTCCGGGCGTATTCTCGAGCCGCCCCGCCCGGTTCTCCGGGCGGGGTCTTATTGTTCGCGAGCTTTACGAGGTCAGGCGTTGGGTCTCAGGCAGACGCCAGCTCCTGCACCGCCTCCGCCAGCATCTGCACCCTCTTCGCATCACGAGATCCACTGGCCCCGTGGGCGAGTTCGGCCGCCAGCTTGTTCAGCGCGTCGCTCCGCGCCGAGCCCGACTTGCCTTCCGCGTCGGCGAGCGCCTGCCGCGCCGATGCGATGTTCGCGGACGCGAGGCCGTTCGAACGCTCGAGCTGGTCCAGATAGGCTCCGGCCAGCGCGAAGGAAGCCGGCCACACGAACTGCGGCTGCCCCTGCGCATTCAGGTAGCTGAGCCTCACGGTGTTGGCCGCAGCGATTTCGTTCTCCGACAGGAACTCGCTCGGCACGAGCTCGAAGATGTCCAGCCCGCGGGCGATCTCGGAGTTCACGATCACTCCGTTGTACCAGTAGACCGACCAACTGCCACCCATCCGCATCCGGGTCGGGTCCACCGGCCCCCGGTCGTGGAAAGCGATCTCCACCGGGTTGGCGGCATCGGTCCAATCGAAGACTGAGATCCCGCCCTGGTACCATCCCTGGACCATCACGTCGCGGCCTGGGATCGGAATCAGCGAGCCGTTGTGCGCCACGCAGTTCTCGGCGGATGTCTGAGGCGCCGGAAGCTTGTAGTAGCTCTTGAACTGCATCTCCCGGTTTTCGACGGTGAAGATCGCGTTCGCGCCCCACTCCACCGGATCGGTGGCGCGGCACTTCGGCTGACCGCCGCCGCCCCACTCGTCCGTGAACAGCAGCTTGCTGCCGTCGTTGTTGAACGTCGCCGAGTGCCAGTAGGAGAAGTTCGAGTCGCTCACCGCGCCGATTCGCTTCGGGTTGACCGGATCGCGAATGTCGAGCAGGAGCCCGTAGCCGCCGCAGGCGCCACCGGCCAGACCGATCGCCGGGTACACGGTGATGTCGTGACACTGGGTGGGGCCGGTGGGCTCGTCGTCCGCCCCGCGGGCGGCCATCATCTCCGCGATCAGGATCGGGAGGTAGTCACGCAGCGCGGCGCTGTCGTCCGCCGTCGCCGCTCCGCTCCCGTCTCGCGCCTGGACGATGCTGTCGAGCATCGCCGCCGCCATGCGGTCGGGCATCACACGGGGTGTGCCCTGGATCTCCACCACGTACTGGCCGCGCGCCCTCGCTTCCTCGATCTCGGCCAGATCATCCGGCGCCGGGCCGTGCTGCGGCGGGGCCGCGAGGTCGTTGAAGATTCGGGGCGAGCTCACGATCGCCGCCTGCTCGGGGTGGGCGAGCGGCACCTTGATCACTTCGATCCGAAACAGCGCGCTGTTCGGATCCTCGGCCGGTGACAGGTCGGAGCAGCCCGGAAGCTCCTCCTCGGGACGCACGGAGGCGGAGCCCGAAACATAGATATAGACGTTCTCATCGTCGTTCGGGTCCTTCAGCACGGTGTGCGTGTGGGACCCGCGGCACGTCTGCACGTTAGCGATGTACTCGGGGTTGCGAATGTCGGTGACGTCGAAGATCCGGATCCCGCGCAGGCGGTGATGGCTCACCGCCTCCCGCACGCCCTCCGAGCCGCAATCGAGCCGGCCGCTCAGTCCCTCGCCCGAGACGAAGAGAAGGTTTTCGTAGATGGAGACATCGCTCTGCGAGGCCGGGCAGACGTATCCGATCACCAGCGACGGGTTGCTGGGATCCGAAATGTCCCAGACCTGGATCCCGTTGTAGTTGCCCTGGATGGCGTAGTTGCCGGTGAATGCGAGGTCGGAGTTGGAGACGCCCACGAAGGCCTCCGGCGGCGGCGTCTGGGAGACCATGCGCAGATTCCACACGGCTTCTTCGGCGTCCATCAGCCCGGCGCCGAGTCCGACACGAGGATCCGAGTGCGGGGTGGTCGCCGTCTCGGCCTCCGGCATCGAGGGTTGAGCCGCTGCCGTCGGAGTGGCCTGGCCCGCTCCCGTATCCGAAGTGGCGCTGGTTGAGGCGCAGCCGAACGCGCCGAGAAGTCCCGCGGTGAGCAGTAGCGAACGGAAGCTGCCGGGCGTCCGGGATGCGGGACGGCTCTTGAGTGGAATGAAGCCCATGGTGGTTTCCTCTTTCGTGGCGATGTGTGACTCGGTCATAGTCCGCTTCCAGGCGCCTCCGCACCGTCAGTCCCGCCGGAGATCGCTTCGAGCATGATCTCCATCCGGTCGATCTCGGCACGCTGGTCCGCCTGGATGTCGGAAGCGAGCTTGAACGCCGCTTCGTCCTGCCCCGCACCGTCGGTGGCAAGCAGCTCCTCCACCATGGTGACGGCCCCCTGGTGGTGTTGGATCATGAAGGTGAGAAAGAGCCGGTCGAAGTCCTCTCCCCTCGCCGCGTCCAGCTCGTCCAGCTGCTCCTGGGTGAGCATGCCCGGCATGTGCATGGCGTAGTCCGGCCCATGCACCATCATCGTCGTTCCGTGGATGTCGACCTCCGGGACCGGCTGGCCGCGATCGCTCAGCCATAACTGCATCCCGGCGATCTCGTCTTTCTGGGCGTTGATGATGCGCGCGCAGAGGATATCCAACGAGGGGCTGGCATCGTGGGTGGGCGCGAGCCCGGCCATGACGAGCGCCTGCGCGTGGTGGCCGATCATGCCCGTCATGAAGCGGACGTCGGCCTCGGTGAAGCGCATCTGGGCGCTGTCCGTGCGGGCCAGGTAGAGCGCCTCGATCTGCTCATCCGATTGGCCGGCCGCTTGTGGCTCGTTCTCGGTCTGCGCGCCGGTCTGGGCGTTCTGGGTGGCCGTGCCGTGAGCGCAGGCCGCCGGGGCGATCGCGACGAGCGCCGCCAGAAGGGCGCCCGGGGACCCCCAGTGTTTTGTGTTCGTCATCCGCTATCCGTTGCAAGAGCGCCGAGGACTCGGAGCGACAGGGAACCGACGCTTCGAGAACGGCCGAACATAATAACGGGCGAGAAGCGCGGAACGCTGGGGCCCGAAGGTCAGGCCTGCAGCCGGATGGCGGCAGGGTCGCTCATTCCCGCAGACTGAGCGCCTTGGCTTCGTCCCCCTCCGCCAGAGACTCGATGAACTCCTGGTGTTCCAGCAGACGGCGCTGTCCATCCTCCAGCACCGCAAGACGCTCGGCCAGATCTCGGAGAAGTTCGCTCGAGCCACCCTGCTCCTGACGCCGGATGGCGATCCAGTCGTCGAGAAAGCTTCCCAGCCGCTTGGACAACGGGCGGAGGAGGATTACGCCGCCGATGATGCTAGCGATGACGATCCAGAAGATCATGATTGCGATGATGCCTACAGGTTCCATCGACTCAACCTCCTTTCACCAGAGACTCTACGTCAGGCGGAGGCCGCGTGTTTCCCTCCCCGCGGTTTGCCGGCGTCGGCACGCGCGTATTACTTGTCGGGATCGCCGCAGTGGCGGAGTACTCTCTCGCGGAGGAGACCATCGAACCGTCGGACCGGAAGTACTCGGACCAGCAGGTTGCCCTCATCATCCGGCGCGCCGCCGAGCTGAAGGAACAGTCCGGCGGTCTCTCCGCCGGCGATGGGCTTTCACTCGAGAGCGTACGGGAGATCGCGGCCGAAATCGGGGTCGAGTCCCGATTCGTGGACCGGGCCGCGGCGCTGCTGGTCGACCAACCGCCGGTGCAGGCGAATAGTCTGCTCGGGGGGCCGCTCAGGGTTCAGCTTCAAGACACCTACGATCGCAAGCTCTCCGAGCAGGAGCTACGCGACCTTCTGGGCATCGTCCGACAGGTCCTCCACCGCCAGGGCGAGGTGCAGGAGGCGTTGGGATCGCTCGAATGGAAGTACGAGAGCCTCGACGCCATCGGGGTCACCGTCGCCCCGCGCAGCGAGGGCACCGCAGTCCAGGTGGTCGTCGACCGTACCGGGGCGGCCGCCACCGCCTTCACGCTCCCCATCGTCGCCGGCACGGCGGTCGGCGGAATCATCATCGCCTCGATCGAACCGGGGTTGGGCGGGATAATCGGCATCCTGCTGGCCGGTAGCGCGGGAGGCTTCGCCGTCGGGCGCACGATCTGGTCGGCCTGGACCCGCGTCTTCCGGCGACGCCTGGATCGATTGCGGCAGGAGATCGCGATCTTCATCGACCGCTGACCCTACGTCACCGCGGCAGGCCCAGCTGATAGCGCCCCTGTCACAATCCGGTGAACCCAGGACGTTAAACGGTGTAGACGGTAGCGGTCGAGGACGGAATGTGTGGCTTTCGAGCCACAGGAATGACGGGCTCAGGGCGTGGAGTACTCGACCTCAATAGCCGACAACCAGTTAGGGACAGCCTTCCCGAGGCATCCATATTGCGCCATCTTGCGGGATCGCGGCGAGATTACAGGTTCGTCAGTCGAGGGCGACTGCCAGATTACCAGAAGGAGTCAGAATGATTCGGAACCGGTTTCCAGGGTTTCTTGCCCTGATCGCAGTGGCCAGCCTGCCTTTAGCCATGGGATGTGGCGAGACAGCTCTGCCGACTCAGAATCCGCCTCCGGGTCCGGGTCCTGGCCCAGGCCCCGGTGCCCCGCCCGAGCTGCCACCGGCGGATCCGACCACGGTCCTCATCGTCGATGACGTGGATTCGGAGAACGGCGGCACAAGCGAGAGCAACTTCACCGATTTCGACTTCTGGACGGTCATCGAGGGCTGCGTCGATCTGCACGGCCCGGGTGGGGTGGATCCCGTCCCCGGAAACGGCCTCTACATCGATATGGACGGCACGTGCAACAACGCCGGAACTCTCGAATCCAAGGAGACGTTCGAGCTGCACCCCGCGGACTGGCGTCTCGAGATGATCGTGGCCGGCAACTCGCAGGTTACCGACACCGACTCGATGCTCATCACAGTCGGGACCGGCAATCAGTGGATGATGACCCTCGATGACACGGCGAGCTTCCAGCAGATCGACTACAACTTCACCCTCGCCGACAGCGCGTCGGCAACGATCATGCTCGAGCACTACGGCAGCGACGAGCAGGGAATCCTGATCGACGCTGTGAGGTTGCGCTACATCGAGTAGATCCGCGACACAGGCCGGGCGAGCTGCGCTGGGTGGGGGCCTAGCGCAGCGCCACGCCCAGGTAGTACGGCCAGACGAGGATCGCCCACAGGGCTTTGCCGAACGACAGGTCCGCAAAGCCCACCGTGAACAACCAGAACACGAACCACCCCATCCCACCGAACAGCGACGTCGCCGCCGCGCCTTTGTTGCCGTTGTCTCCCATGCTGTTCTCCTGATCCCGGGGGCTCAGCTGGCTCCCCCCGCCGCTTCTCGAAGCAGGTTCCGCGCGATTACCAGACGCTGGATCTGATTGGTGCCTTCGTAAATCTGGGTGATCTTGGCGTCACGCATGTACTTCTCGATCGGGTAATCCTTGCAGTAGCCGTAACCGCCGAACAACTGCACGCACTCCGTCGTCACCTTCATCGCGACGTCCGTGGCCATCAACTTGCACATGGCGGACAACTTGGTGATGTGCTTGCGTCCCGAGTCGATCGTTCGGGCTGCCGTGTGCACCAGCTGGCGAGACGCCTCGATCTGAGTCGCCATGTCGGCGAGCATCCACTGCACGCCCTGGAACGAGCTCACGGACTGACCGAACTGCTGGCGCTCGTGCGTATACGCCAGCGCGAGGTCCAGAGCACCCTGGGCTAGACCGACCGCCTGGGCTGCCACCCCGGGCCGGGCCTTGTCGAGCGTGATCATGGCGTGCTTGAAGCCGTGCCCCTCTTTCCCGCCCAGCAGGTTGGCCGCCGGAACGCGGCAGTTGTCGAAATGAATCTCGACCACGGGCACGCAGCGGATGCCCATCTTGTCCTCGTGCTTGCCCACCCGGTATCCGGGTGTGTCTTCCTCCACCACGATCGCGGAAATGCCGCGGGCGCCCCGATCCGGATTGGTCACCGCGAACACGGTGTTGAATGAAGCGACGGCGCCGTTCGTATTCCACTTCTTCTCGCCATTGAGCACGTACTCGTCACCGTCCAGCTCAGCCCGCGTCGTCATCGAGCCCGCATCGGATCCCGACGCCTTCTCGGACAGCGCGAACGCGATCAGCTTCTCCCCGGCGGCGATGGGTGGGAGCCAGCGGGCTTTCTGCTCATCCGTGCCACTGACCAGGATCGGGAACGACCCCAGAGCGTTGACCGCGAAGCCGACGCCCATGCCGCCGCAGGCGCGGGAGAATTCCTCCACAACGATGCACAGGTCCAGCACGCCGCCTCCCATGCCGCCGTACTCCTCGGGGATCCACACCCCCGAGAGCCCCGCAGCGGCGATCGCCTTCTGGACTTCCCACGGGTACGTCTGCTCCTCGTCGTACTTGGCTGCCAGGGGGCGCATGACCGTTTCGGCCAGTTCCCGCGCCTTCGCTCTCAGCTCGATCTGTTGGGGGGTATATAGCTCTTCAATCATGGTATCGGCGTTCCCGTTTGTGGTGCGGACCGGTCCCGTTCGGACCGGAAGTATCCTCCTAAACTACCGCGACCCGGCGGACTTCACACCACCCCTGATGCCCGAATCCGAACGGACACGTTCCGGCCAGAATAAAGTCTCTAAGAAGAGTGAAAGGCGGACGGGGCTGAACAGGGTCGGGCGGGTCGAACGGATAGAGCGAAGCCTCCTACCGCTTGCGGCGAATCCCCCGTCGCAGAGAGGAGCGTCGTTCTGCGGTTCCAGCCACCTCTTCCGCGGTCTCCTCGCGGGGCGGGGGCGAGATGCTGGGCTCGAACCCCTCGATCTCCCGGCGCTCGATCTGCTCTCCGGTGAGCGCCTCGATCTGACTCACCAGGAGCCAGTCGCCCGGAGCGACCAGGGTCACGGCATCGCCGGTCTCCTCCCCGCGAGCCGTGCGACCGACCCGATGCACGTAGTCGCGGGGATCCTCCGGCACGTCGAAGTTGATCACGTGTTTGATGCCGGTGATGTCCAGCCCTCGCGCGGCGACGTTGGTGGCCACAAGGATGCGCGTCTCGCCCTCCCGAAACCGGGTGAGGCTCTTGTCGCGCTGATTCTGCGCCATACCGCCGTGGAGGCTGTCTACTGACAGCTTCCGTGCCTTGAGGTAATCGGTCAGGTAGGTCGCCGTGTCGCGCCGGCGTGTGAACACCAGCACCTGGCCCTGAGTGCGTTCCTCCAGGAGGTGGAGCAGCAGGGCGTGCTTCTTGGCCCAGTCGACGGGCTTCACAACCTGGCGGATACCTTCGGCCGCCGATTCCAGACCCACCTGGACTCGAACGGGGTCGCGCATCATCTCGGTCGCCAGCCACAGGACTCCGTTGGGCATCGTGGCCGAGAACAACATGGTCTGCCGCTGCTTCGGACAGGCGGCCACGATCTCCTTCACGTCATCGATGAAGCCCATGTCCAGCATCCGGTCGGCTTCGTCGAGAATCAGGACCTCGATGAAGGAAAGATCCACGTTGCCGCGCTTGATGTGGTCGAGCAGCCGGCCCGGCGTCGCGACGAGGACGTCGCATCCAAATTCCAGCTCTTCGACCTCGCCGCGGATGGACGTGCCGCCGTGCACGATGACGGCTTCCATCGATGACGTCGCCCCGTACCGCTGTACCGCCGCGGCTACCTGCTGCGCCAGCTCGCGGGTGGGCGTGATGACCATGCCGCGCGGGTGGGCGTGATCCACGTGGTCCGCCAGCCGCTGCACCATCGGGAGCGTGAAGGCGGCCGTCTTGCCCGTACCCGTATGCGCCGTGCCGAGGATGTCCTTCCCCTCGAGCGCGGGTGGGACGGCCAGTCGCTGGATCTCCGTGGGCTGGGTGTAGCCGACCCGACGCACAGCATCGAGCAGCTCCGGCGTGAGGCCGAGCGTCTCGAACCCGGGCGAAGAACCGTTATCGGTCGGTGGGGCGGGCGAGTTTGAGTCTGGAATGTCATTCATGAAGACCCGAAGATACGGCATGGCCGTGCGTTTCGGTACTCGCCGGCCTCCCGACCGGTCGTGGCGTCCCCTGCCAGCGCGGCCCGGCTCAGTCTTGCCCCAGCTCTCCGGTCACCCACAGCCACCAGGTCCAGAATGCTTTGCAGTGCCGAAAAGTGAGAACGATGGCCGCAACGGCGACCAGCAGCGTGGTCCACAGGACCCAGGGGGCATAGCCGAAGCGCCAGAAGAGCAGGGCGAAGGCCGCGAGGCCGGCCAGCCCGCCGACCGCGTATCCCAGGATAATCGGGCCGCCGAAGTGGGCACCGTGTAGTCCTTCGAGATCTGCTCCGCAGGCTTCGCAGGT
>Ga0209567_10001800_pt1 | contig 10635 bp, 7 predicted proteins | sample COG_12_FD_184756 | JGI IMG/M metagenome (GOLD analysis project Ga0209567, IMG submission 184756) | Pelagic marine sediment microbial communities from the LTER site Helgoland, North Sea, for post-phytoplankton bloom and carbon turnover... | ecosystem: Environmental > Aquatic > Marine > Neritic...
AGGCGCTTGTTCTCGAAACTATCCGGATTGTCGGCCGAGCTGGTGCGTCGCAAGGTCTACCCGGTCGTCGTTACCTACGCCGTTGTCTCATGGGTCCTCTTGCAAATAGGGGAGGTCACGTTCGGTCCGCTGGGCTTACCTGACTGGGTCATGACGACACTCGTGGTCGTGGTGATCGCTGGGTTCCCGGTAGCCATTATCCTGGCCTGGATGTTCGATATTGCCCCAACGGGCATTCGGCGGGACAAGTTGGCCGCAGTCAGCGACAAGCCCGACGGCCCACCATCGGTTGCGGTGCTGCCTTTTGCCGATATGAGTCCCGACCAGGATCAGGGCTATTTCTGCGAGGGAATCGCGGAGGCAGTACTCAATGCACTTGCGCAGATCGAAGCATTGCGCGTGGTGTCCCGAACATCGTCATTTCGATACGGGAGTTCGAGCGAGGATGTCCGCGCATTGGGTCAGGCATTGGGCGCCAGCGCGGTTCTGGAAGGCAGCGTTCGCAAGGACAATGACCAGCTCCGCGTCACGGCGCAGCTGATCAACGTTGCTGATGGTTTCCATCTGTGGTCCAAGACCTTTGATCGTCAATTGAAGGACGTCTTCGCGATTCAGGATGAAATCGCGACGAGCATTGGCGAATCTCTACTGGATACGCTCGTGCCGGTAACGGTGACAACCTGCTGCGATGTGACAGCCTACGAGTTCTACTTGCGCGGACGTCAGTTTCTGCATCGTTTTCGCAAGGTCGATCTCGAGCACGCGCGGCAGATGTTCCGTAACTCAATTGACCGCGATCCCGAGTTCGCTTCGGCGTGGGCCGGGTATGCCGACACATACTCACTTCAGATTATGTATGCGGACTCCGACCCGTCGTTCCGTGACTTGGCAAGCGAGGCAAGTGCAAAGGCACTAGCACTTGATCCTCAATCCGCGGAGGCTCATGCGTCTGCCGGCCTCGCGCATCTTGTTCGCGAAGAATTCGCCGATGCGGAACGAGAGCTCAACAAGGCAATCGTGTTGAAACCAACGCTGTTTGAGCCCTACTACTATTTCGCGCGCACACGGTTTCATCAAGGGGATATGGATGCGGCTGCGGATTGGTTTGCAATGGCGGCCGAGGTTAATCCGGATGATTACCAGTCAAGGTTGCTACGCGTTCAGATTCTGCGAGGGCAAGGTCGGGTTGACGATGCCAAAGCCGAGGCCCGCGATGCGGTCGAGGTCGTCGAGAACCATCTCCAGTGGCATCCGGATGACGTACGGGCGTTGCACCTAGGTGCCGGGTCGTTGATTCTGCTTGGTGAGGTAGAGCGGGCCGACAGATGGCTGCAACGTGCTCTCCAGGTAGACCCTGATGATCCGATCGTGCTTTATAACGTCGCCTGCAACTACGCGACCATGGGCAGGGTCGAGGGCGCCCTCGATTACCTCGAGCACGTTGTAGAGCACGGTACCGTAAGTCCGGACTGGATGAGAAACGATAGTGACCTCGAGAGTCTGCACGGTCACCCGCGCTATGACGCCCTGTTGGCACGGTTCTCAGATTAGTGGGAAATAGCTGGTAATTGGGCCGGGTTCTGTTACAGTCCGCCCCGTCCTGGCGCACCTCGGTCTGCGCCACTCACTCCAGCCCAGCAATTCTGCGGGCCTGGAGTCACTACTAAATTCCAGCCTGGACCGAACCGCACGCCTGCATTCTATGAACCAGGCACGTCGGATCAGGCGACCCGGAGAACAATCAATGTTATTTAACGAACTCGGCCTTTCGGCCGATCTGCTGCGTGCTGTCAAAGAGCAGGGCTATGAAACGCCGACGCCAATCCAGCGCGAAGCCATCCCCCATATTCTCGAAGGCCACGATATTCTTGCCGGCGCCCAGACGGGCACGGGCAAGACGGCAGGTTTCACCCTGCCGATGCTGGAGATCCTTGGAGACCCACCGTCAGGTCCGCGTCGTGTACGTGCATTGATCCTGACACCAACACGCGAATTAGCCGCACAGGTTAACGAAAGCGTGCACACCTACGGCAAGTATCGCCCGGTGCGCGCGATGGAAATCTACGGTGGTGTAAGTCCGCGGCCGCAGATTACGAAAATCCAGCGCGGCGTGGATGTGGTTATCGCCACACCAGGCCGCCTTCTCGACCACGTCCGTCAGGGAAATATCGATCTTTCGTACGTCGAGATGTTTGTTCTCGATGAGGCGGATCGCATGCTGGACATGGGCTTTATCCGCGACATCAGGCAGATCATCAAGGAGCTACCCCAGGAACGGCAAAACCTGTTGTTCTCGGCGACGTTCTCGAAAGAAATCCGCGATCTCGCAAACAATCTGCTCGACCACCCGGCGGAGATCCAGGTTGCCACGCGCAACACGACGGCGGAACGCGTAGAGCAACTCGTCTACCCGGTCGACAAGGCCCGCAAGCGCGAGTTGTTGTCCGAGATGATCGGACGCGGTAACTGGCAGCAGGTGCTCGTATTCACGCGCACCAAGCATGGCGCGAATCGTCTGGCCAAGCAGCTCAACCAGGATGGCATCACGGCAGATGCGATTCACGGTAACAAGGGGCAGGGCGCACGAGCGAAAGCCCTGCGTGACTTCAAGGCCGGCAAGATTCGTGTCCTCGTGGCAACGGACATTGCCGCTCGTGGCCTCGATATCCAGAAACTGCCGCATGTCGTGAATTTCGAGCTCCCGCATGTCCCCGAAGATTACGTGCATCGAATCGGTCGCACCGCGCGGGCTGGAGAAGACGGCACAGCTGTGTCACTCGTGTGCGTTGATGAGCAGAAGCTCCTCAAGGACATCGAGAAGCTGCTCAAGCGCGACATCAAGAAGGAATTTGTGCCCGGCTACGAAGTCGACAAGCGCATCAAGGCGGAGCCGATCAACAAGGGCCGGGCAGGCCAGGGCAAACCCAACGGTGGTCCGCGCAAGAAGGCGTCGCGCCCGACTGGCCGCAAGCGGCCTGGCAAGAACGCGCGCAACAACCCGCGCAAGCGCAATAATGCTGGCGGACGCTCCCGGGCGTCCTGACCCTTAGCCAAGTCAAGTATTTCAAGGACTTGCCTCGTCGTTGGCCGTCGAGGCGGGCCTTTTCCCATCATGGGACTTGTTATATTAGGAAATAGTAATATATAATTAAGCGAATCCTAATATAGCTGATGGCACAAATGCGTTTTGTGCGGAGCCAAACTCATGATGCGAAAGGTATTTTTTCTTGTTGCGGTCATCGTAGCCGTCCCGGCGTGGGCGGCGGTGCCGTTCGAAACGGCTACTGCAACCTATGATCTCGCGCCGCGTGAGCGCGTGTGGGACGGCCGCATCGAGGCCGTGAACCAGGCAACGGTGTCAGCGCAGACGTCCGGCCGAATCGCGGAATTGCCGTTTGACGTCAATGACTACGTGGAGGCAGGTGATGTCGTCATGCGTTTCACTGATGTCGAACAGAAGGCGACCCTGGCACGTGCCGAGGCGGCGCTCCAGGAGGCGAGCGCGCGGCTTGCCGAGGCCACTCAGCAATTCGATCGCTTCTCGAGGATGATCGAGAACAACAGCGTATCCCGGCAGCAATACGACCAGTCGCGCGCGAATCGTGATGCCGCGCAGGCGCGTCTTAACGCGGCACGCTCCGATGTCGAGTCCGCAAAGGAGCAACTCGAGTACACGGTAGTCAGGGCACCGTATGCGGGTATCGTGTCGGAACGCCATGTCGAACTCGGTGAGCTGGTTAGCCCGGGACAACCACTGATGTCCGGGCTTTCCTTACAGTCATTACGAGTCAATGTCGATGTGCCGCAGAGCATGTTCCATTCGGTACGAACCATCGGCAGGGCTTTTGTGTACGTCGATGAGCAACGCATTGCGGCGGAGAGCCTGACATTCTTCCCGGTTGCCGATGCGGCCGCGAATACGTTTCGTGTTCGCGTGAACCTGCCGGACGGGGCGGCGACGCTTTACCCGGGCATGTTCGTCAAAGTCGGTTTCGTCGTCGGGGAATCCCAGCGCCTTCTGATACCGGCCGAAGCCGTGATGCGCCGTAGCGAACTTAGCGGCGTCTACGTGACCGATGGTGATGCTGTGGTTTTGCGGCAGGTGCGACTCGGCCGGAAGTACGGTGCTTTCATCGAGGTGGTCGCCGGACTGAGTGAAGGCGAGCGGGTTGCGATCGACCCAGTGGCAGCAGGTATCTATCTCAAAGAGCGCACCGACTGATGGCAAGTGAGAAGAAACTCGGTTTTTCGGGGGCGCTTGCGAGGCGTTTCCAGGATTCCAAGATCACGCCGTTACTGGCCTTAACGGGTCTCCTGCTGGGCTTCTTCGCCGTTGCTGTGACGCCGCGCGAGGAAGAGCCGCAGATCAATGTGACGTTCGCGAACATCTTCGTGCCTTTCCCGGGCGCGAGCGCCGTCGAGGTTGAGAATCTCGTCGCCATTCCGCTGGAGCAGGTGTTGTCCGAGATAGAAGGGATCAAGCACACGTATTCCGTTTCTCGACCGGGAATGGCCGTTCTAACCATCCAGTACGAAGTCGGCGAAGATCGCACCGCCGCAATCGTGCGACTCTACAACGCCGTGTACTCAAACCAGGATTGGTTGCCGCCGGGCACCGGTGTCATGCAGCCGCTGATCAAACCCAAGGGCATCGACGATGTACCAATGGTGACGGTCACCCTCTGGACGGACGATGAAGAGCGCGGTGCGCATGAACTGCAGCGAGTTGCACATGCGATCGAGGCCGACATCAAGCGGGTTCCCGGAACGCGCGATGTCTACACGGTCGGCGGTCCCGATAACGTCGTGCATGTCGAACTGGATCCGCAGCGGCTCGCGGCCTACGGCCTTTCGCTTGACGCCCTGCGCACCGCACTTCTGGCGAGTAATGTCGTGGCGCATGCAGGCGCCGTCGTTGCAGACAATCAAAGCACTCCGGTCACCGCGGGTACCTACCTGGCCAACCAGCAAGACGTCGCCGAACTGGTCGTTGGCGTGATCGATGGCAAAGCTGTGTATCTCGAAGATGTAGCTAGCGTGAGAGCGGGCGCCGATCAGCCCGAGCAATACGTTCGCTTCGGCGATGCCCCCGCAGTAACGATTGCCGTCGCCAAGAAGCCAGGCACCAATGCAGCGCGCGTATCCGCACAGGTCATCGAGCGTATTGACGCGCTGCAAGGCATCGCGATTCCAGAAGGTGTCGAATACACGGTGACGCGCGACTACGGCAAGACAGCGGATGACAAGGCGAAGAAGCTCATCCAGAAACTCGCCTTTGCGACGGTGTCAGTGATTCTCCTGATCTTCCTGACGCTCGGACGGCGCGAAGCTGTTGTCGTAGGGTCGGCCGTGATCATCACGCTGGCACTGACGCTGTTTGCGTCCTGGGCGTGGGGCTTCACGATCAACCGCGTCTCGCTGTTCGCGCTCATATTCTCGATCGGCATCCTCGTTGATGACGCGATCGTCGTGGTCGAGAACATTCACCGGCACATGGCGATGGGTGGCAAGACACTGTTCGACGCGATTCCGCCGGCCGTCGATGAAGTCGGTGGCCCGACCATTCTCGCCACGTTCACCGTGATTGCGGCACTGCTACCGATGGCATTTGTAACCGGCCTCATGGGCCCGTACATGAGCCCAATCCCGATCAACGCGAGTATCGGCATGCTGCTGTCGCTGGCAGTGGCCCTGACGGTCACGCCATGGGCGAGCCTGAAGTTGCTGCCGAAGACGCATCACGAAGAAAAGGAAGACAAGACGGCGGCGTGGCTCGACAGCTTCTTCCGCCGTGTCGTTGGACCGTTCCTGCGAGGCGACGACGGCAAACGCGCGCGCCGTTGGCTGGGTGGCGGTGTCATCATCGCGATTGTCCTGGCCACGAGTCTCGTCGGCTTCAACGCCGTTGTCATGAAAATGCTGCCGTTCGATAACAAGTCGGAGTTCCAGGTCGTACTTGACATGCCGGAGGGCACGACGGTCGAACAGACGGGCCGGGTACTCGATGAGATGGCGGCCTATATAAAGGACATCCCCGAAGTCACCGACTACCAGGTGTACGTGGGCACGGCTGCACCGATCAACTTCAACGGTCTTGTGCGCCAGTACTACCTGCGTGAAGGCCCGACTGTGGGTGATATCCAGGTCAACCTGGTCGACAAGTCCGAGCGGAAACGCAAGAGCCACGAAATAGCGAGTGCGGCACGGCCCGCGCTCCATGAGATCGGCCAGCGCTACGGCGGCTCGGTCAAAGTGGTTGAGGTGCCGCCTGGCCCACCCGTGCAGTCGCCTCTCGTTGCCGAAGTCTACGGCCCCGACTACAGCGGCCAGCAAAAGGTCGCCGCAGAACTGCGGGAACTGTTCGCGAGGACCGATGATATTGTCGATATCGATGACAGCATTGAGGCGACCGCGCCGCGCTTCGTTATATCGGTCGACCGTAACAAGGCGGCTTTGCTTGGCGTCAGCCAGGCCAGCGTTGTGCAGGCACTGAATACCGCGATGAACGGCGAAGACGTCACCTATGTGCGTGACGGCTACCAGAAATACCCTCTCCCCGTGCGGCTGGAACTTCCGGTCGCAGACAAGTCGGAGCTCGACAGCCTGTTGATGCTTCGCGTGGCCGGCCGTGATGGCAATCTCGTCCCCCTTACCGAGGTGGTCGACGTCCAGAGCAGCGAGTGGGAGCAGACCATTTATCACAAGGATCTGTTGCCAGTCGTATTTGTTACGGGCGACATGGCCGGCCGTTTTGATTCACCGCTGTACGGCATGTTCGACATGGTCTTCGGAATGGAGGACACCGAGTTCAGTGTCGGTGATCTCGAGCAGCGCTTCATCAGTCAACCCGACAGCCCCTACAAGTACAGCATCAAATGGGATGGTGAGTGGCAGATCACGTACGAGACATTCAGGGACATGGGCATGGCCTATGCCGTCGGGCTGATCCTGATCTACCTGCTCGTGGTTGGCCAGTTCCGGTCCTACGCGGTACCGCTGATCATCATGGCGCCGATTCCGCTGACGATTATCGGCGTGATGCCGGGACACGCGTTACTTGGCGCGCAATTCACGGCTACGTCCATGATCGGCATGATCGCGCTGGCGGGCATCATCGTGCGTAATTCAATACTCCTGGTCGATTTCATCAACCAGGAAGTCGATGCCGGCGTTGATTTCCAGGAAGCGGTAATTCGGGCAGGCGCCGTGCGTGCCAAGCCTATCGCGCTGACGGCGGTTGCTGCGATGATGGGGGCATTCTTCATCCTCGATGACCCGATCTTCAACGGCCTTGCGGTCACGCTGATCTTCGGCATCCTCGTATCGACCCTGTTGACCCTTGTTGTTATACCAGTGCTTTACTATGCTTTCGGCTATTCCAAGGAGTAGCACTTCGCTTGAAAGATTCTCTGATCGCACTGTCGAAGGACGCACTGTCGAGCCTGCGTGATCTCGCGCCGATCGTCCTCGTCATCGCGGTCTTCCAGGTTCTTGTCATTCAGGAACCTGTGTCCGGCTTCCTGTCGATCCTGTTCGGAGGATTGCTGGTCGTTGCCGGTCTCACGTGTTTCATATTCGGGCTGCGGATTGCGCTGTTCCCGATCGGCGAAGACCTGGCGCATTCGCTTGCGCGCAAAGGCAGCGTCTTCTGGCTATTCACTTTCGCATTCGTGCTCGGATTCGGCACGACGATCGCCGAACCTGCGTTGCTTGCGGTAGCCGAGGAAGCGGCCGAGGTCGCGGTAGGCGCTGGAGCAATCCCTGACAATCAGGAGGCCGCCTCGAACTATGCTCTCGGCCTGCGCCTTGTCGTGGCGTTATCTGTCGGCGTTGCGCTTCTGTTGGGTGTCTTTCGTATTCTCAAGAACTGGTCGCTGCCGCTGATGATTATCGGTGGCTATGTTCTCGTGGTTATCGTAACCACGATGGCCCCGCCCGAGATCGTCGGTATCGCCTATGACTCGGGTGGCGTTACGACGTCGACGGTTACCGTTCCCCTGGTTACAGCCCTTGGTGTCGGTCTCGCCAGCTCGCTGAAAGGGCGCAACCCGATGACCGACGGTTTTGGCCTGATCGCCTTCGCGTCACTGACGCCCATCCTGTTCGTACTCATTTACGGAATCGTGACGCAATGGATCTGATCCTTGATGCATTGATGTTCGTATTTGACAGCGCGATGGACGTGGCGCCGATCGTGTTCTTCCTGTTCGTGTTCCAGTTGTTCGTCATGCGTGAGCGCATTCGCGATGTGCAACAGGTACTTGTCGGCTTCGTATTTGTTACGGTGGGCCTCGGCCTGTTCCTTGTCGGTCTCGAGGAATCGCTGTTCCCGCTGGGGCGCCTGATGGCCCAGCAACTCACCAACCCGGAATTCCTGTTCGAGGTGAGCGGCCACATCGCCGATACGCTCGTTTGGCAGGACTTCTACTGGGTCTACCTGTTCGCCGCGGCTATTGGTTTCAGTACGACGCTTGCGGAGCCGGCGCTCATGGCCGTTTCGATCAAGGCCAACGAAGTGTCGGCGGGCGCTGTAGGCGTCTGGGGCCTGCGCGTAGCCGTCGCGCTCGGCGTCGGCTTCGGTGTCGCGCTCGGATGTTTCCGAATAATTACCGGTCTGCCGCTGCAGCATTTCATCGCGGCGGGCTACCTGGTCGTTATCGTGCAGACCACGATGGCGCCGAAAATGATCGTGCCGCTCGCCTACGATTCCGGCGGCGTCACGACATCTACTGTCACTGTGCCGCTGATCACGGCGCTAGGCCTGGGGCTGGCGGAAGCCGTCCCGGGTCGCAGTCCGCTCCTGGATGGATTCGGACTAGTGGCATTTGCGAGCCTGTTTCCGATAATCTCGGTGCTCGCGTACGGTCAGCTCGCTGTACTAAGAGGGAAGAAATAATGCGATTCAAACTAATTGTGACCTTCGTCGAAGACGACAAGACAGAAGCCGTCATGCATGCAGCTCGAGAGGCAGGCGCAACGGGCTGCACGGTCATAAACAATGCTCGTGGCGAAGGCCTGAAAGAAAGCAAGTCCTTTTTCGGACTAACCTTATCGACACAACGAGATGTCGTGCTGCTGCTCGTCGAGGAACACCTGAGCCGGCACATACTCGAACACATCGGCGAGGTTGGCGAGTTCGATGCGAAACCGGGTACCGGCATCGCTGTTATGATCGATGTAGAAGATGCCGTCGGCGTAGTGCACCAGGTAGAGGAACTGGCCGACATCGTGGAGGAAAACCTATGAGCACTCCTGATTGGGGCACTGTGCGCGACTGCATGAGCCCGAAAGTCACCGAAGTAGACGGCCGCATGGACATCCTGACGGCGATGAAGGTCATGAAAAAGGTCGGTTCGACCAGCCTGATCGTCGAACGGCGCAACGAAGAAGACGAATACGGTTTGCTGTTATTTGCCGACATTGCCAAGCAGGTCATCGCAAGGAACCGAGCACCCGAACGTGTCAATGTGTACGAAATCATGGCCAAACCGGTCCTCATGGTCAGGCCGGATATGAAGGTTCGTTACTGCGCACGTTTCTTCGAGAAGTTCAGGATCAGTCACGCCCCCGTCCTGGAGGACAACAAGATCATAGGCATGGTCAGTTACTACCGACTCATGCTGCACGGATTACCGGACCTCGACGACTAGATCGGGGTCAGTTACTTAACTTGTTCGGTAACTGACCCCGATTTCCTACAAGGGTTCGAATCTCGCCTGGAAGAATCTCAGGAACTCGGGTTCGTAGACCATCTTCAAGCCGCGAATCTCGTCGCGCCTCGCGTACAGGTCAGAAACCGCTTCGGCGACAACATCCATGTGCGCCTGTGTATAGACGCGTCTTGGAATCGTCAGCCTCACAAGTTCGAGCTTCGGATGGCGATTCTCACCAGTAATCGGGCTGCGGCCGGCTGAAACATTGCCGCGCTCCATGGTGCGAATACCCGCTTCAATGAAGAGCTCGGCGGCGAGTGCCTGCGCCGGGTAGTCGTCCTGATCAACATGCGGCAGGAAGCGTCGGGCATCGATGAAAATCGCGTGCGAACCGATCGGCTCGACGATCGGGATTCCCGCGGCCTCGAGCTTGCGGCCGAGATAGCGAACCTGGCCGATACGCGCTGCCATGTGTTCCTCGGTGGCGGCTTCGCGGATACCTTGTGCCATCGCTTCCATATCGCGACCAGCGAGTCCGCCGTAGGTGTGCAGTCCCTCGTAAACCACGACGAGGTTTTGCGCTTTGCGGAACACGTCGTCATCGTTGCAGCAGAAGAAGCCACCAATATTGACGAGCGCATCCTTCTTGGCCGACATCGTGCAGCCGTCGGTCATGTCGCAGATTTCCCGCAGAATCTCGCGTACCGATTTGTCCGCATAGCCTTCCTCGCGTTCACGAATAAACCACGCGTTTTCAATCGTGCGCGTCGCATCGAGCATTATCGGGATGTCGTGCTTGTCGCAGTATGCGCGCAGTTCGCGCAAGTTCGCCATCGAGAACGGCTGGCCGCCCGCCATGTTCACGTTACCTTCGAGACTCAGGTAGGGAACGTGATCGGCGCCAACTTCCTGTACGAGGGCATCGAGCTTGGCGAGATCGACGTTGCCCTTGAACGGATACTGGCTCTGCGAGTCATGCGCT
>Ga0209567_10001804_pt1 | contig 10626 bp, 6 predicted proteins | sample COG_12_FD_184756 | JGI IMG/M metagenome (GOLD analysis project Ga0209567, IMG submission 184756) | Pelagic marine sediment microbial communities from the LTER site Helgoland, North Sea, for post-phytoplankton bloom and carbon turnover... | ecosystem: Environmental > Aquatic > Marine > Neritic...
CCCTGCTACGCGACGGCGGCGTTATTGCGGCGGGTTACGACGCTGAACTGGACGAACTGAAACGGCTCAGTGAACAGAGCGACCAGGTATTACTGGAAATGGAAGCGCAGGAACGCCAACGCTCCGGCATCAACAACCTGAAAATACGCTACAACCGGGTTCACGGCTACTACATCGAAGTCAGCCGCAGTCAATCTGAGCAGGTACCGGACAACTACCAGCGCCGGCAAACGCTGAAGGGCGTCGAGCGCTTCATTACACCAGAACTCAAACAACACGAAGACCGGGTGCTCAGCGCGCGCAGCAAGGCACTGGAACGTGAAAAAACGCTCTACCATGAACTGCTGGATCAGCTGTTAGAGCATGGGCAGGCACTGTCAACCTGCGCCGAAGGTCTCGCCGAACTCGATGTGCTTGCAACCCTCGCCGAACGTGCCGACAGCCTGAACTGGTCCCGCCCAGAGCTGAACGAGGAACCAGGCATTGTGGTACGCGGCGGCAGGCATCCGGTTATCGAGAAGTTCAGCGCAGATCCCTTTGTCCCGAACGATGTTGAACTGGACGACGAACGACGCATGCTGATCATTACCGGCCCCAATATGGGTGGTAAATCGACCTATATGCGTCAGACCGCGTTGATTGTCCTGCTCGCCTGCGTGGGCAGTTTTGTGCCGGCTGACCGGGCCGGCATTGGACCGATAGACCGCATATTCACGCGTATCGGCGCCTCCGACGACCTGGCCGGCGGCCGCTCGACCTTTATGGTGGAAATGACCGAAACCGCCAACATCCTCAACAATGCCAGTTGCCAGAGCCTGGCTCTGATCGATGAAATCGGCCGTGGCACCAGTACCTATGACGGCCTGGCACTGGCCTGGGCGGTGGCAAGGGAACTCGCCGCTATTGGCACTTATACCCTGTTCGCGACGCATTACTTTGAGTTAACCGGGCTGCCCGAGGAAATAGCAACGACGGCCAATGTACACCTCGATGCGGTGGAACACGGCGAGCGTATCGTTTTTCTGCACGCGGTCAAGAACGGGCCCGCCAGCCGCAGTTACGGGCTGCAGGTTGCCGCCCTGGCCGGTGTGCCGGATCGGGTACTGGAGCAGGGCCGGGATATCCTGCGTCAACTCGAATCCAGTCAAGCACATGCGCTGCACCCGGATGGCAAAACACAGCAACAGATCGATATGTTCAAGCACGAGGAGGAGTGCCCGCTGGCGGATGCATTTCAGGGTATCGAACCCGACAACCTGACACCGCGCGAGGCGCTGGAACTGCTCTACAAACTCAAGGGAATAGCGGACGAGCACACGCTATAAAAAACGGGCCCGCGTTACCGGGCCCGTTTTAAAACCACCGGCAATGGCTGTTTACTGCCCGGCAGGTGTCTCTTCCACCACTTCGACGGCTTCCACGGCCGAGAATTCAACCTCGGTCCGCCGATTCGGCGCCAGGCACTCGACCAGTGCCGCGCCACGCTCGCCTTCACAACCCACCACGGGGTTAGCCGTTCCCAGACCGTCAGCTTCGATGTAGTCAGCCGGCACACCTTTGCCTACCAGGTACTCGCGCACTGCGACCGCGCGGCGTTGCGACAGCTCCAGATTATAATCGTCTTCACCGATACGGTCCGCGTAACCGGTAATCTGCAGCTTTTGCTCCTGCAAGCCGGCCGCTGTCAGGCTAGCGGCCATGTCATCCAGAAGTCGTGTGCCGTCCGCGGTGAGTTCGTTACTGTCGAATTCAAACAAGGTGTCGGCTTCCAGGCGAACCGATTGAAGCACGACCTCGACGGCGGCGACCTCCACCTTGTCACGGGCTGCGACGATTTCCGCATCACACTCGGCAATTGCATTGGCTATGGACCAGCGGGTGGTATGCAGACAATCACCTGATCCGGTGCGAACAACGGAGCCTTCATTGTTATCCACGTAGCCGGGCGCGCTATAACTCAAACCACTGGCCATTCCCAGGCCGACAAGCAAAAACACTTGGCTCATCTGTTTCATTTTCCCTACCTCCGTATACAGAAGAAATCCTTATGGGCTCCCGGATACCAGCCACCATCAATATACTGACTATAACGAGAATATGCCCAAACGGGTTAATTTTGAATCAGATGGGAGAAAGGCGCAACGCCTTCATACGTTAAGTCACGAACTCGACAGCGACACGGGTATTCCTGTCAAGGTGATATTGACGGTTTCAGCTGGTCACCGCGCCGCAGTTGCTCAGACTCAGACGGGGGGGATTGGTAGAAAACACGAAAGGCGCAGCCTTCTCCAGTGCGCTAAGACCGAGCAGCATGCGTGTATTGCGGGGGAAAATAGCGGCCTCAACATCTTTCAATACGCAGTCTTCACCCAGGACCAGGTGTTTGATGAGATAGACCGGAAGCTCGTGCTGACTGCCATCGGCCATCACCCCGGTCAGTTGACCGACATATTCAGCGTTACCGGCCTGTTTTAAACGTTCCAGGGTGTATTCATTGATTGTGGTATAACCGGCGCCGGTATCCACCATGAATTCGACCGCGCCACTGCCCTGCATATTGGCCTGGATATAATAGGTCGCCAGTCGCTTCTGGTTCATGGGAATGGTTTTGTAAGAGGCCGCCACCACCATATTAGTGGTCAAACAGGCCAGCAACCAGACAGAAATTTTTAAAAATGATCCAGCCATACCGATAGGTCCCTGCGACAATAATCCGTCGATACCAGGCTTAGCGGCAAGTTTGACACCAAATTGAGTTGATTGTCTCAGAACCCGAATATCGTCAGGCCACTCTCCCGCCATGCTCGCTACGTTTGCCTGAGTCCGACAGGCTCCTAGCCCCACCCTGATCAATCCGTGTATCATTGGCTCCGTTTCAAGCAGGAGGCGGTCATGACGTTTGTGGTGGGTGAAAACTGTATTAAATGCAAATACACCGATTGTGTGGAAGTCTGTCCCGTGGATTGTTTTCACGAAGGTCCTAACTTTCTGGTGATTGACCCCGAGGAGTGCATTGACTGTACATTGTGTGAGCCGGAGTGCCCGGCCGAAGCCATTTTCCCCGAAGATGACTTACCTGCGGGCCAGCAGCAGTTCCTGGAACTCAATACAGAACTGGCGCAGCAATGGCCTGTGATCACCCAGATGAAGGAAGCCCCGCCCGATGCCGATGAATGGAATGGCAAGGAAGGCAAACTCGACCTGTTGGAGCGTTGATCCCCCCGCTACGTCCAGGCGGAAATATCAGTGAGCCCGTTAACCCTGGTTCCATTCAGCCAGGACCCGCTCGCGGTTGCAGCACAGCAGATTCTCGAACACTATAAAGTTCGTTTACCCGATTTAAGCGATTGCCGGATACTGCTTGCTGAAGACCAGTGTGCCGCTCAGTTACGCACCGAGCTGCTCAAACAGGCTGAACAGCGGGGCTTCAGCGCACTGCTGGGTCCGACCATCGAACGCCTGGACCAATACCTGTCCCAGCTGACGGCTGTTACCCGGACAGTCCTGAACCGTCCCGCACAGGAACTGGTACTGGCCGAGGCACTGCGCAATGCCGCCCACATCTATACCGATACCGATCCCTGGCTGCTGGCCGACCAACTGCTCGCGCTATTCGACGAACTGACCCGCAGCGACATATCGATCCCGGCTGCCTTCGAGCAGTTTCACACAGGCTTACAACACAGTTACGCGCTTTCCTCGCCCAGCCCTTCCCTGCGGCAGGAGGCCTACATCCTGCACACCCTCTGGCACGCCTGGAAACAACAGCTGGAAGCCGAAAACCTGTCGGATCCGGCCACCGTTTATCGACAACAGCTGGCAGACAGCCTGAACGACATCGGTGAGCAAAAACTCTGGCTGATCGGCTACACCGGGTTCACCCCGAGCGAAGCTCAGTGGCTGCGCATTCTTTTCGACAGGCAGCAGGCACAGCTGATTCTGCACGGCAGTGCGCAACAGGATGGCTACCACCCCGACCGGCCGATACGCGACATCCTGGATCAACTCGGCCTCGATGAGTCGCAGCAGTGCTGTCCCGAAGGTAACGATTTTGATGATTTCATCAGTGCACTGTTTGAAACCTCGAGCGATAACCTGAAACAACGTGCAAGACGCTTCGCCGGGCGGAGCCGACAGGATACCGCGGGGGCGCGACTCAGAACGTTCCAGGCAGACGGACCGGAACAGGAGGCGCAGGCCGTTGCCTTACAGGTCCGGCGCTGGTTACTTGACGGCATCAAGCCGATTGCTATCGTTACCGAAGACCGGCGCCTTGCACGCCGCGTACGCGCCATGCTTGAAGCGTCACAGATTGAGCTGGACGACGCCGGCGGCTGGGCCTTGTCCACCACCAGCGCAGCAGCCACCCTGGAACGCTGGCTGGAGACGGTTGAAGAAGACTTCGCCTGTGGACCACTGCTCGATGTACTGAAATCGCCCTTTGTCTGTTTTGCCGATCGTGATACCCACCTGGCCCAGGTGCGGCGTCTGGAGCAGGACATTATCCTGCACGAAAATATTGCCCGCGGCCTGGAACGCTACCGGCACCAGCTCGATCGTCGCAGCGAACGCCTGCCGGGCTGGTCGGAACCCATGCGGCATGCCGTACAGCAGATGCTGAATGTGCTAGACCATGCGGCCAGTCCACTCAAGCCGTTGCTGCGCGGTTGTTACCCGGCGAGCGGCTTCCTCGATGCACTGGGCGAAAGCCTGCGGGAACTCGGCACCTGGCAGCGCCTTGAACAGGATGCCGCCGGACAGTGCCTGCTGGAAGTTGTGGCCCGCTTACAGCAAGCCGCGACTCACTGCCGTGTAGAACTCAACTGGTCCGAATTCCGCAACTGGCTGGGACGCAATCTGGAGAACGCCACATTCCGACTACCGCTGTCAGCCAGCCCGGTACGACTATTGACGCTGGAACAAAGCCGCCTGCAACGGTTCGCCGCCACCATCGTTGCCGGATGCAGCCAGGATTACATGCCGGGATCTCCCGCCAGCCAGGCATTTTTTAACCAGCGCGTACGCGCCGAACTGGGATTGCCCACCTGGTCACAAGCCATGGCAAAAAAGCTGCATCACTTCTGCCGCGTATTGCACAGTGCCGGGCGGGTGTTGCTCACCCATCACCGTGAACGCGATGGCGAACCCGTCAGCGTCAGTCCGTGGCTGGAATTGCTGGAGGTTTTTTATCATAGCGCTTACCGCAAAACACTCGATGACGAAACACTCCGGCAACTGGTCATGCAGCCGGGCACGCAGCCGGTTTCCCCGGATCATGCCGCCTTGCCACAACTTGAATCGCGCCCTGCCCCAAAACCACCGGCCGCAATCCACCCGGAGACCTGGTCTGCCTATACCCACCAGCGGCTTATCGATTGCCCCTACCGCTACTTTTCCGCCGATGCCTTGAGCCTCAAACCCCAGGATGAAATCCGTGAAGCGCTCAGCAAAAGCGATTACGGGTCCCTGGTCCACCGTATCGTACAGGCCTTTCACAGCAAAGTGGCCAGGCTGCCGGGGCCCTGGTCCGGAGCGCTGGATGAAACGCATCGTGAACAGGCACTGGGTCTCCTGCAACACATCAGCGAAGCCGTATTTGCTGACGCCGTCAAAGACAACTTTCAGGCACGCAGCTGGTTAAAACAGTGGCTGACGGTCCTGCCAAGCTACCTGGACTGGGAAATCAGCCGGCAGAAGAACTGGACATTGCGCCAGGTCGAGGTCAGGGCGGACAGAACAATCAGCTCACGACTTCGTATCAGTGGCCGCATTGACCGTATTGACCAATGCGCGGGGGCCATGGCGGTGGTTGACTATAAAACCGGCAAACCGCCCAAAGCCGATGACGTTCTAAGTGGCGAAGCCGTGCAGCTACCCAGTTACGCACTGCTTCTGGAGGCCCGTATTGCACAGCTGAATTACCTCGAATTCAGCAAAGACCGGGTAAGGGAACAGGTCTGCGCAAGCGCCGAAAACCTGCAACAGCTACTGCCGGAACTCGAGGCCAGGATGGTTCAGCTGGACCGGGCCTTGCAACAACAGGCCGCATTGCCCGCCTGGGGTGACGCCACGGTCTGCAGTTACTGCGAGTTCAGCGGCCTCTGCCGGCGTGAAATGTGGTTACACGGTGAAAACGACAATGACTGACAGCCCGCTCGCCACCCAACCGGAGCAGAGTTTCAGCGTGCTGGCCTCGGCCGGCACCGGCAAGACCTGGCAACTGGTGGCACGGCTCACCCGCCTGTTACTGCATGGCGCACAGTTGAACAGCATTCTGGCCATCACCTTTACCCGCAAGGCAGCGGGCGAAATGCGGCAACGCCTGAATGAACGATTGCGGGAACTGCTGGAAGCGGACGAGCGACAGCTGGATGCCATTCTCACCAGCATGGGTGAAACACCAACAACTGACATCCGGCGGCGTGCACGAAATCTGCTCGAACAGTCGTTACGCTGTGAACAGAATCTGCGCTCCACCACCTTCCACAGTTTCTGCCAGGAGTTACTGCAACGATTCCCGCTCGAGGCCGGACTGCCGCCCGGATTTGAACTGGCCGAACAAACCGGCCTGTTAATCCAGGAAAGCTGGGATGCGCTGTTCGCCGAAGCCACCGCCGGACCCGAACAGCCGCTGGCTGAATCACTCGAGCTGTTATTCGAAACACTGAATGGCCTGCACAATACACGAAGCGCCCTTTTTACCTTCGTCGAACACAGGAGCGACTGGTGGGCGTTTACCCGACAGGCCAGGCAAGCGGCTGCTGTGGCAACAGACTGTCTGCAGCGACAACTGGAACCGGGACTGCACGCAGCAACCGCTAGCAGTTTCTGGAATGATGTCACCCGATCCAGGCTCGCTGAGTTTGCGGTCCTGCTCGGTCAGCACGCTACCAGCACCAACCAGAAACACCTTGCAGTACTGGAAAACATTCTGCTGAATGTCGGGAATCCGGAAAACGCCTTCAGCAATATCCGGCCTGTGTTTTTTACCGGCAGTGGCGAGCGCCGCAAACGCGCATCCAGCCAGGCCCTGCGTAAAGCCATGGGCGAGCGCGGTGAAGACCGCTTTCTTGAGCTGCACGAGGCATTCTGCGAACAGCTCGAACAGCTTGCAGAACAACAGAACCGTCAACGAACCCTGCGGACTAACGGTGCCTGGTACCGTGCCGGCCAACGCATGCTGGAGCACTACCAACGCATCAAGCGCGAACGGCGACTGCTGGATTTTGCTGATCTGGAGTGGAGCACCTATCAGCTGCTCAATCACCCCGATCACGCCCACTGGATTCAGTTCAAGCTGGACCAGCGTATCGATCATTTGCTGATCGACGAGTTTCAGGATACCAATCCGACCCAGTGGCGCCTGATTTTACCGCTGCTGGAAGAAATGGCCGCCGGTGGTGAACGCGCACGCAGCCTGTTTATTGTTGGTGATGCCAAACAGTCGATCTACCGGTTCAGGCGCGGCAATCCGGAATTGCTGGGCGTGGCAGCGCAGTGGATGCAGAGCCATCTGCAGGCCGGCAGTATCCATCTGGATCATTCCTGGCGCTCCTCCCCGGCTGTCATGGAGTTCGTCAACCGGGTATTCCAGCATCCCGACATGGAGAGACTGCTACCGGACTTTCAGACACACACGACGCACCAGCGCGAACTGTGGGGCCGGGTTGAACTCTGGCCATTGATCGAAACGCAGAACGAGGCGCCCAGCGTTGAATACAATGGTCTGCGCAACCCGCTGCAACAAGCACGCCCGCTGACGGTTGATCGCCGCTACTACCGGGAAGGACAGGCCATCGCGCAACGTATTCAGGAATTGATCGATCAGAAGACCGTCCGCTACAACGATATCCTGATCCTCATGCGTTCGCGCACGCATCTTGTCGACTACGAAGCTGCTCTGCGTGATCAGGGTATTCCCTACCTGAGTCTGGATCGCGGCACCCTGTTACAGAGCCTGGAAATCCGCGACCTGGAGGCCCTGCTGGTGGTGCTCATGACGCCGCAAGACAACCTTTCCCTGGCACAGGTACTCCGCTCCCCCATCTTCTCGGCCGCTGATGAAGACCTGGTACTGCTGGTCCGGGAATCTGCCGGCGCCTGGATCGAAAGGCTCAAAGTTGTCAGCAAGGCGCTTGATCCCAGCCACCCGCTGCCCCGCGCCCATCGCCTGTTAACGCAGTGGCGGGCGCTGGCAGGCCGTATCCCTATTCATGACCTGCTTGAACGTATCTTCCATGAATCCAATTTGCTGAATCGTTACCAGGCTGCCTGCCCCGATACACAGGTGGCCCGTGTACGCGCGAATCTGACCCGTTTTATCGAACTGGCACTGGAAGTCGATGCAGGGCGTTACCCGTCCCTGCCGCGCTTTCTGGATCGAGTGCGCCAGCTCCGCAATCTGGAGAAGGAAGGTCCGAGCCAGGCAACACCGCAATCCGAACACAATCAGCGCGTCTGCCTGCTAACCATTCATGCCGCCAAGGGGCTGGAAGCACCGGTGGTATTTCTGGCCGACAGCAACAGTCCGGGCAGCAGCCCGCCCGGTTACCAGGCTCTGGTGCGCTGGCCGGCCGAAGCTGACCGCCCCAGCGATTTTCTGCTGTTGAGCAATAGCAGACAGCGGGACAGCATCAGCAAGGCCCGCTACGATCTGGAACAGCAGGAAGAACGGAGAGAGTCCGCCAACCTGCTGTACGTCGCCCTGACGCGGGCGAAAAATATGCTGGTGATTTCAGGCTGCGAGCACTCTTCGAGAAGAACATCTTCCAGCTGGTATGAGCAGATTGCGAAAGCCGTCTGCGACGAAACGGCACCCGGCGAAGCCTGGATACATAGCTTCAAACAAGCCCCTGTTATAGACAACGCAGAAACCGCCCGGGAAACTGACAAGGTCGATATTGACCCCCGCCTGAACCAGCCGATACCGACACGCCCGCTTTGGCGGGAGATTGCACCCAGCCACCAGCTGCAGGATGCTGCGTTTGAACCAGGTTCTACCGAGGGGCGGAATCGTGGTCTGGCTATCCACCGCATGCTGCAACTGGCGACGCAGGCGCAGGAACGAAAGCTTGATGCGGGTGACATACTTTCACGTGTCGCCACCGAGTCAGGGCTGACGGCAGACGCACCCCTCCTACAACAGTGCTGGGATGAGGTAAGCAAGTTGCTGGATAACAGGGATCTGACATGGCTGTTGGCGCCGGTCACCGGCGCCAGAACATTTAATGAAGTACCCATACAATACCGGCGCGGACAACAAACCGTCTATGGCATCATTGACCGCCTGGTGCTTACTGATGCCGACATTCACTTGATCGACTACAAAACCCATCGCATAGACAGTCAGTCACTGGCACAACAGCTCGCAGAACACTATAAACCGCAACTCGAACTGTACCGGGAAGGCATACGACGCCTGTGGCCGGATCATTCCATACAGGCCTATCTTTTGCTGACAGATGGCGGCATGCTGGTTAACATTGACGAGCCATCGCCAGGTCCATGCGGGACAACTCCACGATGATGTTATTAACCTGGCAATTAAACATATCGCGCCGAAGGACGGCGCTCCTACGCCGGGTATTTTATTGCCGGTTTAATAACTCAACAATCAGGCATCTGTAGTACAGGCAAAATAATGAGTGAACCAAGCAATGTCATCGAAGTCACCGAATCCAGCTTTCAGCAACAGGTCATCGAAAAGTCCGGCGAGATACCGGTACTGGTGGATTTCTGGGCCGAGTGGTGCGCCCCCTGCAAAATGCAGTTGCCGGTACTGCTGAAGCTTGCCGGAGAATACCGTGACCAGCTGCGGGTCGCCAAAATCAACACGGATCAGGAACGCGCGCTGGCCGAACAACACGCTATCCGCAGTCTGCCGACCTTGCGTCTGTACCGTCACGGTGAAGTGGTAGAGGAAGTGCTCGGTGCCCAGCCGGAAGCCACCCTGCGCACACTGATCGATGCTTACATAGAACGTGAGTCCGACCGCACGCTGCAAAGGGCGCTTGAACTCGATGCGCAGGACAGGCGCAGTGAAGCCCTGCAATTACTGGAACAGGCCTGCAAGGATGACCCTGATAATCCGCGCCTGCCGCTCAAATACGCCCGCTTGTGTATTGATGACCATCAACTGGACCGGGCCGGGGAAATTATCCAGACATTACCGAGAGAACTTCGTGAAGCGTCGGAAGCCGCAAGCCTGCTGGCTTTGCTGGAATTCTCCCGTTCCATCACCGACGCACCCACGACTGGAGAGCTGGAATCAGCGCTTGACGAAAACCCCAAACAGTCTGAACCCCGCTATCAACTGGCCGCCCGACAGCTGCTGGCTGGTGACCATGACAAAGCACTTGAGAATTTCATGATGCTACTGAAACAGGATCGCAATTACCGGGACGGCGCCGCACAGCGCGGACTGCTGACCGTTTTTGCACTACTGGATGAAGACGATGAGCGCATTCCAAGATATCGGCGCCGGATGTTCGCCTTGCTGCACTAGTGGGCCCACTAACCCGAATGGCGCTTACTTAAGCTCCCAGTTGCCCCGCCCCCGATCGAACCGCGTTGAATTTAGCCACGGAATACACGGAAATCACCGAAAAAACGGTAAAAATTTTCCGT
>Ga0209567_10001806_pt1 | contig 10622 bp, 11 predicted proteins | sample COG_12_FD_184756 | JGI IMG/M metagenome (GOLD analysis project Ga0209567, IMG submission 184756) | Pelagic marine sediment microbial communities from the LTER site Helgoland, North Sea, for post-phytoplankton bloom and carbon turnover... | ecosystem: Environmental > Aquatic > Marine > Neritic...
GTGCAGCACGCATCAGCTCAGTAGCTGCCGGCATAACAAAATCCAGCGTGGACAGTCGAGTTATCTTTGTCGGCGGTGTGGTTCGTCGATTCATCGAACCACCGGCGAATGAATTGGCATGTCTACATCATTCTGTGCAGCGATAACACGTTGTACACCGGGATAAGCAATGACGTCGATCGACGTGTGTTGCAACATGCCAGTCAACGTGGAGCCAAGTACTTTCGCGCCCGTCGGCCGAAACGGCTGGTCTATCTTGAAAGCGGCCACAGTCGCAGTACCGCGAGTAGACGCGAGGCGGCCATAAAAAAGATGCAGCGCCCCGCCAAGGAGCGGCTCATCGACTCGGAATGCAATGAAATTATTCTCAGTCCTGATTAGCAGAGTGTGAGCATGCGTTTGTCGGCTGGTTTAAGTTCGGTAGTCTGTAGTGGAATTCTGTTATCATCTACGGCGTTTTCCGGCAGTTCTGTAGTGGATGCCCGCTTGATGACGCTGGAGCTCGCCAGTACCATTGCCCGCGCGGCGGTAGCATCCTGCGCTGACACGGGTTATCAGGTTAGTGCCGTGGTGGTGGACCGCAGCGGTGCGCCGCAAGTGGTCATGCGTGATGTCTTCGCCAGCCGCTTTACTATCGAGATTGCGGAACGCAAGGCCAATGCTGTCATTCTGGCCGGCGTCAGCTCGTCGGAGTTCAGGGTCAATCGTGCCGAAATACTCGCGGAAATGAACGAGGTCGATGGCATCCTGGTGCTGGACGGCGCGGTGCCGATCCGGGCGGGCGGTACGCTGCTCGGGGCTGTCGGTGTGAGCGGTGCACCAGGTGGTGACAAGGACGAGGCCTGTGCCAAAGCCGGTGTCAATAGTGTCCAGGAGAAGTTGGATTTTCTGGATTAGTGTTTCCCCATAGCGCGTTTGCGCAGGCGAATTCAACAAAATATTCTATTTTTAGGAGAGGCTAGATGAGCAGTACCAGTAAGTATGTGTTCGCATTCGAAGCGGGTGACGGCAAGGACAAGATGCTGCTGGGGGGCAAGGGTGCCAACCTTTGCGAGATGACCCAGATTGGTCTCAACGTCCCTCCCGGTTTTGTTATTTCGACACAGGCCTGCCTGTCTTATCTCGATAATGCCGCGCACGATCTGCCGATGGGGTTGATGGATGAAGTGCGCGAGGATATGAGGGCGCTGGAAGAAAAAACCGGCAAGACCTTTGGCGGCAGTGAGAATCCTTTGCTGGTATCTGTGCGTTCCGGTTCGGCCATGTCTATGCCTGGCATGATGGACACCATCCTCAATCTCGGGCTGAACATTGATACCCTGAAGGCGCTCATCGCACAGACCAGCAATGAGCGTTTCGGCTGGGATGCCTATCGCCGCTTCATACAGCTGTTCGGCAAGGTGGCGCTGGGCGTGCCGGATGAGGCATTCGATGCCGAATTCGACGCTGTCAAGGAGAAGGCCGGGGTCAAGGAAGACATGGCGCTGTCCGCCCGCGATTTACACGAAATTTCCGACCGCTTCCTGGATGTGGTGGAGCAGGTAACCGGTAAATCGTTTCCAGACGATCCGATGGAGCAGCTGGAGATCGCCATCAAGGCGGTGTTCAAATCCTGGGGGGGCAAACGCGCGGTGGACTACCGGCGTGAATTCAATATTACCCCTGAGATGGCCAATGGCACCGCGGTCAACGTGGTAACCATGGTGTTTGGCAACCTGGGCGATGATTGTGCAACCGGTGTGGGCTTTACCCGTTACCCTGATACCGGCGTCAACAATCTGTTCGGCGAATACCTGGTCAATGCACAGGGCGAGGATGTTGTCGCCGGTATCCGTACCCCCAGGCCGATCGAGGAACTGCAGACAGAAATGCCGGATATGTACCGGGAGTTGCAGGAATTGCGCGACCGGCTGGAGTCCCACTACAAGGAAGTGCAGGACTTCGAATTTACCATTGAAAACGGGCGTTTCTATTGCCTGCAGACGCGCAACGGCAAGATGAATACCGCGGCGCTGGTACGTACCTCGGTGGATATGGTGCGCGAGGGATTGATCGGCAAGGATCAGGCCTTGTTGCGTATCCCGCCCGAGATGCTGGAGCAACTGCTGTTTCCACGCCTTGATCCGGCCTCTACTGCGGCTCCGGTGGCGCGTGGTTTGCCGGCCTCACCGGGTGCCGCGGTTGGCCACGCGGTATTCGACGCTGACCGTGCGGAGCAACAGGGCCGCGGTGGGCATCGCGTCATCCTGGTGCGCGAAGAGACCAAACCCGAGGATATCCATGGCTTCTTTGCTTCACAGGGTATCCTGACCGCGCGCGGCGGCAAGACATCCCACGCGGCGGTGGTTGCCCGCGGCATGGGTAAACCCTGTGTGGCAGGCGCCGAGGGTATCCATGTCGATGTCCAGATGCGCAAGGCATTCATAGGCGAGCACGCCATCAGTGAGGGCGATCTGATCACCATCGATGGTACAACGGGCGATGTCTACCTCGGTGAAGTGGCAATGATAGAAGCCGATTTCACCTCGGAACTGGAGACCCTGCTGCAGTGGGCCGACGAAACCGCCGGGCTCAAGGTGTTCGCCAATGCCGATACGCCGCACGATGCCGAACGCGCGCTCAAGTATGGCGCTATGGGTATCGGTCTGTGCCGTACCGAACGCATGTTCAATTCGAAAGACCGATTACCGGTGGTTATCGAAATGATCGTGGCCGAGACAACCGAGGACCGGCAGGCAGCGCTGGACAAGCTGTTGCCAATTCAACGCGAAGACTTCAAGGGGATTTTCAAAGTCATGGCACCACGGCCGGTGACTATCCGCCTGCTCGATCCGCCTATTCATGAGTTCCTGCCCAGCGAACAACAGCTGGTGGCTGAACTGGAACAATTGAGCCATCTCAAGGACACCGTTCTGGGCATGAACGTCCTGTCGGAAGCGGTGACAGTGATGTATCGGGAGGAGGGGCAGCAACCCGATGTTCAGTGCCTGACCGACCCGCGCCTGGTCGACGAAGCCATCGAGAGAAAGGAAGCCATGTTGAAAAAGGTGCGCATCCTGTACGAGGTCAACCCCATGCTGGGGCACCGCGGTGTGCGTCTTGGTATTACCTTCCCGGAGATCTATTCCATGCAGATCAGTGCGGCTCTGGAAGCGGCTGCCGAGTGCGTCAAGGAGGGCTTTGATGTTCATCCTGAAATCATGGTGCCTCAGGTCTGTACCGCCCAGGAACTGAATCGAGTCAAGAGTTACGCCGACGCAGTGCACACCGTGGTAGAGGATAAGTACGGCATAAATGTTGACTTCAAATTCGGGTCCATGCTGGAAGTGGTGCGTTCCTGCATGCGTGCCGGCAATCTTGCCGAGGAGGCCGAGTTCTTTTCCTTCGGTACCAACGACCTGACGCAGGCCACGTTCTCCTTTTCCCGGGAGGATGCTGAGAACAAGTTCCTACCCATGTACAACGAAAGAGGCATTCTGCAGGATAATCCCTTCGAGGTGCTGGATGTCAAAGGGGTGGGAAAACTGATGGAGCTGGCTGTCGGCTGGGGTCGGGAGACCCGCCCGGATATGAAGATGGGTATCTGTGGCGAGCACGGCGGGCACCCCGATTCGATTAGTTTCTGTCATAGCATCGGTCTGAGTTACGTTTCCTGTTCCGGTCCACGGGTTCCTATTGCGCGCCTGGCGGCCGCTCATGCCGCGCTGAGCGAAGATGGCGGGTCGGGTATGCAGTAGTCCCTATAGACTGCCTCGGGCTTCAGCTGACGCGTGCGGTCAAAGGTCTTGACAACGGCCGGCTCACGGCGACGGACGCCAGCCAACAGCTATTGCACCGTGGGTGACGTATGAAAACACACCGTCGGGACGTGTTGGCGCTGTTTTGCCGCAACGGCTGCAGTGGTTGAAGCGTTCCGACGGCAGCCGGCGGAAACGGTGCATCAGCGTACATATGAGCGGATCAGTCTATCGTACAGCGCCTGTTGCGACATCCCGTCTACCGACAGGTATACCTTTCATCATCGCTAATGAAGGGGCTGAACGTTTCAGTTTCTACGGTATGCGCGCCATTCTGGTGGTGTTCATGACGCAGTATCTGCTGGGCCCCGCCGGGACGCCGGACACCATGGGGCAGGCGGAAGCAAAAGGCTGGTTTCATTTGTTTGTCTCGGCGGTGTATTTCACGCCGTTACTCGGTGCCTTGCTCTCCGACGGGATTCTGGGCAAGTATCGCACCATCATTGTCCTCTCGCTGGTTTACTGCCTGGGCCACTTAGTCCTGGCTGTCGACCATACCCGTGTGGGGCTGGCGCTAGGTCTCGGCTTGATCGCATTGGGAGCGGGCGGTATCAAGCCCTGCGTTTCAGCACATGTCGGTGACCAGTTTGGCAGCAGTAATGGGTTCCTTCTGTCGCGCGTATTCAGCTGGTTCTATTTCGCCATCAATCTGGGGGCGTTTGCGTCGATGCTGGCGACACCCTGGTTGATGGAAAACTACGGAGCGTCTTTGGCGTTCGCCGTACCCGGTGTGTTGATGTTGATCGCAACGCTGGTGTTCTGGTCGGGCCGTTACCGCTTCGTGCATATTCCGCCGGCAGGCATGGGCTTCGTTCGGGAGGCGTTCAGTGGCGACGGTCTGCGTATTCTCGGGCGCCTGTCGCTGATCTATCTGTTTGTCGCCGTGTTCTGGGCCTTGTTCGATCAGACTGGATCGGCCTGGGTATTGCAGGCGCAGAACATGGATCGATATCTGTTTGGCGTGGAGGTGTTACCTGCTCAGATTCAGGCGGCCAATCCGCTATTGGTGATGTTATTGATTCCGCTGTTTTCCTATGCGGTCTATCCCGCCATTGACCGGATCTGGCGGTTGACCGAGTTGCGAAAAATAGCTATCGGGATGTTTTTGACAGTGCTGGCTTTTGCCATCCCGACCTGGCTTCAGGTGCAGATTGACCAGGGCGGCACCCCATCCATAGTGTGGCAATTGCTTGCCTATGTGGTGCTGACTTCAGCCGAGGTGATGGTCGCCATCACCTGTCTGCAATTTTCCTACACCCAGGCGCCCAGAACCATGAAGTCCTTCGTTATGGCTTTTTTTATGATGTCGATCGCGGCCGGAAACCTGTTTACCAGTGCGGTGAATTTTTTTATCCAGCAGGAGGACGGCAGCAGTAAGCTGGCCGGTGCCGAGTACTACGAATTTTTTACACTGTTAATGCTGGTGACGGCAACCTTGTTCGTGCTGGGGGCACGATTCTACAAGGGGGATAGCTACCTGCACGAAGAGCTGTCGGAGGCGTTGCCGGTCAGGGAATGATCGCGGTCGTTCGGCTTGCTATTAAGCTGTGGCAATTAAACATACAGCGTAGGAGCGGCCTCCTGGCCGCGATATCGCGCCGAAGGACGGCTCTCCTACGCCGGGTATTTTATTGCCAGTTTAATAACTAGTGCTCGTGGTGATGCCCGCCAGCGCCGTGCACGTGTCCGTGTTCGATTTCTTCCTGCGAGGCATCGCGAACCTCGATAACTTCAACGGCGAAATTCAGATGGACACCGGCCAGAGGATGATTACCGTCAACGGTGACCGCATCATCCTCGACGCTGGTGACGCTGACAACAATCGTTTCACCGTTTGGACCCTGCGCATGAAACTGCATGCCTGGTTCTATTTCAGCGTCCTCGGGGAACATCTCTTTCGGTACACTCTGGGTTTTGGAATCATCCCGTTCGCCATAGCCTTCCTGCGGCGATACCGAGACATTCATCTCGTCGCCCACCTTTTTGCCGTGCAGCGCATTTTCCAGGCCAGGAATAATGTTATTGGCGCCGTGCAGATAGGCAAAGCTGCTGTCAGTCGATTGATCAATGAGGTTGCCGTCGTTATCGGTCAGGGTGTAATTGAGGATGACGACCTTTTGGGATTCTACTTGCATAACGCTTCCTTGAACCGCGTATGGTGGGTTTCTGTTTGTGGTAAAGGCCCGGCACCATACAGGAAAACATCTGTCAATGGAAATGGGGCTGCCCGCTATGGCTATTCCAGCTTAGTGGTAAATGCTGCATAATCAAGCGATTTCCGACCATCTGGAGTATCGGCAGTGAAGTTCAGCATCGAACAATTCCGGGCCTGGGAAAACAAGAAGGTGACGCTGCTCGGGATGTCCGGGGTCGGCAAGACCTATCTCTCGACATTGCTGTGCGGCCATAACTGGTTCCATTATTCAGGCGATTACCGTATCGGTACCCGTTATCTGGATGAGCCGATTCTGGATATTATCAAGCAGCAGGCCATGCAGGTACCGTTTTTACATGACCTGCTAAGACGCGACTGGATCTATATCCGCAACAATATCAAGGTCGATGATCTGGGACCGGTGTTGAGTTTTGTCGGTAAACTGGGTAATCCGGAGCAGGGCGGTGTCGCACTGGAAGACTTCGTACACCGCCAGGCGCAGTACCGGGAAGCAGAGATTGCCGCAATGCACGATGTGCCGGAATTTATCCGCAAGTCACAGGAGATTTACGGTTACCGGCATTTTGTGAATGACGTGGGCGGCAGTCTTTGTGAACTGGACGATCCATCAGTGATCGATCTGCTGGTGACGCACACGCTGATTCTTTATATCCAGGTTACCGATAAGGAAGAAGAACAGAAGCTGATCGAAAGGGCGCAGAGTGATCCAAAGCCTTTGTACTATCGTCCGGCGTTTCTCAAGCAACAACTGGACGTTTACCTGGAGGAAAACGGCATGAGCTATGCGGCGGAAATGGACCCGGACGAATTCACGCGCTGGATATTTCCGCGTTTGTTCCATTCGCGCATTCCACGTTACGAGGCGATTGCAGAACCGCATGGCTATACAGTGACGTCTCAGGAAGTCGCCGAAGTTCGCGATGAAGCGGATTTTCTCCAACTGCTTGAAACCGTGATATCCCGCACCGCTTAGCCTGGAGTATCCGAATGCCGCTGGTCGCTCATAACAAGTTGCCGACGTTCGAACGCCTGCGTGCCGAAGGCACCAGCGTATTGCCGCCGGGTCGTGCATCACAACAGGATATTCGTGAGCTTCACGTCGGTTTGCTGAACATGATGCCGGATGCAGCCCTGGCGGCGACCGAACGACAGTTCTTCCGACTGGTCGGTGAGAGTAACCCGATCGCCCAGTTTTATGTGCATCCCTTTACCCTGCCAGAGCTTGTGCGCGGGCCCGAGGCACAAGCGCATATCGATGAATATTACGAACCGTTCGACAGGATTCGCGAACAGGGTCTGGATGCCCTGATTGTCACCGGTGCGAATGTCATCGGACCTGAACTGGCCAGTCAGCCGTTCTGGGAACCGCTGATTGCTGTCATTGACTGGGCGATGGACAATGTGACATCGACCTTGTGTTCCTGTCTGGCTACGCACGCCATGTTGCAGTTTCGCTATGCTAAAAAGCGTGTTCCCCAGCCGCACAAGATCTGGGGTGTCTTTCCTCACCGCGTGCTCGATAAGTCACATCCACTTGTCAATGATGTGAACACACGTTTCGATGTACCGCATTCGCGCTGGAATGAAGTGACCCGCCAACAGTTCGAAGCAGCCGGTTTGCATGTGCTGGTGGATAATGAGGATATTGGTGTGCATCTGGCAACCAGTGCTGACGGCTTGCGCGTGGTATTTTTTCAAGGCCACCCCGAGTACGACACAATTTCCCTGTTAAAGGAATACAAACGTGAAGTCATTCTGTATGCCAATAGAAAACGGGATGACTACCCTCCGTTCCCCGCCAACTATTTCCATACCCGCGAAAAAGCGCTGCTCAACGAATACCGTGGACAAATTGAAGCGGCGCTGGCTGACGGGTCTGAATTGCCGGAATTTCCGGAACGGCTGATCGAGGGGCGACTCGACAATACCTGGCATGATACGGCCGAGGCCGTGGTCGGTAACTGGATGGGGCTGGTGTATCAGATAACCCACAGGGATCGTCGTCTTCCATTTATGCAGGGCATCAATCCGGACGACCCCTTGGGTTTGTACTAGCCATGCGCGAAATCATCCACCTGGAGACAGCGGTGCGTGAGACACTGGTCGATATCACTGATCAGGTACGGGCAGTGGTGGGACACAGTGGAATCAGTGATGGTCTGGTATCCCTGTACGCCCAGGGTGCGACCGCAGCCATCATGATCCAGGAAAACTGGGATGAAAGTGTACAGACCGATGTGGTGAATTTCCTTGCCAGGCTGATACCCAAAGGCGTCTGGTTGCACGATGCGCAGGATGGCAATGGCGATGCCCATCTCAAGTCGGGATTGGTCGGGCCGTCCGAAACCATCCCGCTAATCGATGGCCAGTTGGGTCTTTCAACCTGGCAGAACATTTTCTTTTGCGAGTTCGACGGACCGCGCACCGATCGCAGCATTGTTGTTACAGTGATTTCATAGAGTTAGGAATGGAACCCTGAAACGGGCATCGTGCGCGGGAATGAAATATTCCGCCTGCAGAATGCAAAGCCTGTCAGATCAGGTTAGGAGCATATCGTAGCAGCAGCCTTTTTTGCTGATGTCCCATAAGCCGGTGGGGTGTACAGATTTAGCCAACCGGCCGCTATTAAACTACTGAGGAGTACAGAAGTTGGTCGACATAAGTTTTCTGGACACGCTGTGCCCCAGGGCACCCTCTCCTCCAGAGGACCTTCTCTCGCCTGGCGGCGATTCACCTTGTCTTGCTGCGCAATTCACCTTGTGAATACCTCCCTGTACGCTCGACGGCAGCATCCCTCGGCAACTGCTCCTGCGTGGCTCTACCTTCGCCCGTCCCTGGGCTCGTGCTGCCGACGGCCCCGTCAAGATATGTCGGCTATCCAATGTTCTCATTAGTATGTTGAACAATCACCAAGTCAGGGGAAGGGTGGCCAGTTTTTAATGGTGAATGCCGGTGATCCAAAACGTAATATCATTCTTCAAGCCACAGTGTTTTAAACGTTGGTACATTTAATGAACAGATCAATGAAATCGGCCCTGCTATCAGCTTTTATATTTCCTGGCGTTGGGCATGTTTACTTAAAGAGGTATATTTCCGGTGCTTTATTAGCTGGCACCGCTTTTATAGCGCTTTATTTTTTGATTTCCACAGCGCTAGAGCGGGCTCTGCAAATAGTCGATAAAATTCAGAGTGGCGAAATTCAAGCGGATGTTACTGTAATTGCGGAATTAATAGCAAAGCAAGCAATTGGCACGGAAGCTCAACTAACGAATATCGCTATGGCTGCTTTGATCATTGCCTGGCTAATTGGTATTGTCGACTCCTATAGAGTTGGTCGTTTGCAAGATGGCGGCGCTGTAGCGGATGGATAATAGATCAACAGCAAGCGTTGGCCGTCAGCCTGTCCATGTGATTGCGTTCCGGTCATTGTGACTCGCTGGGAAAAATAATGGCGAGAGGACTTGCTCTTATATTTTGTCTGAACTTCAAATCTACTTGATCAGGATCGAAATGGCTAAACCAAACTACACGTACGAGAAGCGTCAGAGAGACCTCGCCAAGAAAAAGAAGAAGGAAGAAAAGCGGCAGCGGAAAAGCGGGACACAGGGCGAACAGCCTCCGGAGGATCCGCCTCAGCCGAGCGCCGATGAGACGAGCGTCGTCTGATCTTCACTCGGCAGGCCCTCGCTTTTACGCGGTACGAAAAGCCGGCTCGAATTTGCGGAGACGACGTCAGCGCCTTGGCGCTCGCTGCGGGTAAACTGCGGTGTTATACGAATAGAAGCAATGAACTCTGACGGCTTGTTAGATCGGGCGAGATTTTGGAATACGATAATATAGTTGGACCGGTACGGCATTGGGTGGAATCCGTGGTGGTGGGTCTGAACCTCTGCCCGTTTGCCAAGCGTGAATTGGTGAAGAACCGGGTACGCTTTTCTGTGACAGAAGCGGTAACTGAAGAGCAGCTGTTGGCGGATCTACAAACCGAGTTGGAATTGCTCAATAGCGACGAAGTAATTGAAACCACCTTACTGATTCACCCCAGGGTGCTGCAGGAATTTTACAATTACAATCAGTTTCTGAGCTATGCTGATAGCTTGCTGGCGCAGATGGGGCTGAACGGTGTTTATCAGATAGCCAGTTTTCATCCGGATTATCAGTTTGGTGGTACCGAACCAGATGACGTGGAGAATTACACCAACAGGTCCCCCTATCCCATGTTGCACCTGATTCGCGAGGAGAGTCTGGAACGGGGCATTGCCAATTATCCGGATTCGGACCAGATTCCCGAGCGTAATATAGAGCTGCTGAATAGCCTGGGACGGGATAAGATGCAGGCTTTATTGCAGGCCTGTTTTAATGATGCTGAAGAATAGGAAAAATAATAGGCTGGGCCCACAACACGCCACTTCGTTCCGGCGCGGCAGTGTCGTTAGCTGGCCGAATACGGCCTGCGGAATAACCAGGAAAGCATAAGCCGTTTCGCATCAAAGGACTTGCTGCTGATTCCACTGAGGTCGTAGGTGGTACCATTGACAATAGCATCGGCTGCCATGAGGCCGCTTTTGACCGCCGGCCCGATACCTTCGGCCATGTCTTTTGTCGACAGACCGGCAGCATCGCCGGCGATGAAGGCGTTGCCGGTGCGG
>Ga0209567_10001807_pt1 | contig 10621 bp, 7 predicted proteins | sample COG_12_FD_184756 | JGI IMG/M metagenome (GOLD analysis project Ga0209567, IMG submission 184756) | Pelagic marine sediment microbial communities from the LTER site Helgoland, North Sea, for post-phytoplankton bloom and carbon turnover... | ecosystem: Environmental > Aquatic > Marine > Neritic...
GGTTTTGCGCACCTGTTTGAACACCTGATGTTCAACGGTTCAGAGAACTTCAACGATGAGTTCTTCATACCATTCGACAGGGTCGGTGCCACAGCACAAAACGGTACGACCTGGCTCGACCGCACCAACTACTTCCAGAACGTACCTACGACAGCTCTGGATATGGCCCTCTGGATGGAATCCGACCGTATGGGCCACATGCTCGGCGCTGTGACGCAAGAACGCCTCGATGAACAGCGAGGTGTCGTGCAGAACGAGAAGCGGCAGGGTGACAACCAGCCATATGGTGAGGTTTACGAGGTCATGCAGAAGAACATGTTCAGCTCCGACCATCCCTACTCCTGGGAAACGATCGGTTCAATGGACGACCTCAACGCCGCATCGCTCGACGACGTGCTCGACTGGTTCAAGACCTACTATGGCCCGAATAACGCCGTACTCGTGCTGGCAGGTGACATCACCGCGGACGTCGCCCGCGAAAAGGTCGAGCTCTATTTTGGCGATATTCCGCCCGGACCACCGGTCACAAAGTTCGACGTCTGGGCACCGAAGATTACCGAAGACCGCCGCGTGTCCATGCAGGATCGTGTCCCGCAGGCTCGTATCTTCAAGACATGGGTTGGCCCGGAGTGGGCATCGGCTGATGCCGACATGCTTACCATCGCAGGCGCCATTCTCTCCAGGGGCAAAACGTCGCGCTTATACCAGCGCCTCGTCTACAAAGACCAGACGGCTACAGCAGTTGATGCAGAGCCACTGTTCTTTGAGATCGCCGGCATGCTCGGTGTCGATGCAACGGCGCAGCCTGGGGGCGACCTCGCTGAAATTGAGCAGGCGATTGACGAAGAAATGGCCCGTTTCCTCAAGGACGGGCCCACCCAGGAAGAAGTTGATCGCGCAGTTACGCAAATCAGCGCCGGTATGATACGCGGCCTGGAGCAGATTGGCGGATTCAACGGCAAGGCACAGCTACTGGCGCGTAACGCAACTTACGCTGGCGATCCGTCGTTTTATCAGGTGTCGATGCGCCGTATGGCGGAAGCCACTCCCGAAGCAATTCGCGATGCAGCTCGCCGCTGGCACTCGGCCCCCTCGCTCACAATTGAAGTGCATCCGTTTGCCGACGCCGCAGCCAGTGACACGGGAGCTGATCGCAGCAACGGACCTCCAATGCCGGACAGTTTCCCCGAAGTGGACTTTGATGCCTTTGAGCGCGGTTTCCTGAGCAACGGCATGGAGTTGATCGTGGCGAAGCGCGATGCTGTTCCCATCGTACAATTCAACATGTTGCTGGATGCCGGGTATGCAGCAGACTCCTTCTCCAAGCTGGGCACTTCAAGCCTCGTCATGAACATGCTCGACGAAGGCACGAAGAAACGTACGTCTCTCGAAATCAGCGACGAGCTCGCCAGGTTGGGAACAAATCTCGGTTCCGACGCAGATATCGACTATTCAACGGTATCGCTGAACAGCCTCAAGAAGAACCTCGATCCATCGCTTGAAATTTTCGCCGACGTCATCATGAACCCGGCGTTTCCCGAGGCGGACCTGTCCCGGATCAAGAAGCAAACTGCAGCCGGGATCCAGTCAGAGCAGAACTCTCCATTTGGCTTGGCGCAACGATTGATACCTGCGCTCCTCTACGGCGAAGGTCACAGCTACAACATGCCGTTGACGGGCTCCGGTACAGAGGAGTCGGTTGCAAGCATCACGCGCGATGATCTGGTCGACTTTCACGCAACCTGGTTCCGCCCGAACAATGCGACGATGATCGTCGTCGGCGACGCGTCGCTGGCGGAGATACAACCGAAGCTCGAGAAGCTGTTTGCGAAGTGGAAAGCACAAGATGTGCCGCAGAAAAATATCGCTGACGTGAAATCCGACAAAGCCGCGCGCGTATACATAGTGGACCGCCCGGATGCGGAGCAATCACTAATTATCGCAGCTGTCATTGCGCCGCCGACGAACAATCCCGATGAAGTTGCGTTCCAGGCCATGAATGACGTGCTGGGCGGGGCGTTCTCGGCGCGCGTCAACATGAACCTGCGTGAGGACAAGTCTTGGGCGTATGGTGCCTACACGTTTGTCCTGAGCGCCAAGGGACCTCGCCCATACATCGGCTACGCACCGGTACAAACGGACAAGACGGCGGCATCGATGGAGGAACTTCGACGCGAAATGGTCGAGATCAGGTCGACACGCCCACCTGAAGACGACGAAGTCGCGCGAGTCATGGACGAGGCTACGTTGAGTCTTCCTGGCAACTGGGAGACAGCAAACTCTGTTGCCGATTCGCTCGCAGAGATGGTCCAGTATGGATACGACGACGACTACTGGGACAAATACGCTGATAGCGTGCGTCGGCTCTCCCTCAACGATGTGTCCCAGGCGGCAAAAGACTACGTTAAGCCCGATAATCTCGTGTGGGTCGTCGTAGGCGATCGCGGCAAGATCGAAGAGGAAGTGCGCTCGCTCGAATTTGGCGAGGTCACGTTCCTCGACCTGGACGGCAACCCCGTAACGCAATAGCCTGTATTGCGACTGCAAGGGCTATGTCGGTTTCGGTATAGCCCTTTTTTGAGCCACCTGCTCTTCCAACAGGCCTTGGTAGGTCGTTGGATTTAGCTCCTGAAAATCCTACGTGAGGCCTGCATTCCTGAGCGGCAATTCACGTACCCGCTTGCCAGACGCCGCGAAGTACGCGTTGACGATGGCCGGTGCGATGGGCGGTACGCCCGGCTCTCCGACGCCGCCGGGAGGTGCATCAGACTCCATGATATGGGTATGAATTTTAGCCGGCACCTCGCTCATTCGAATCATCGGATAGGAATCGAAATTGCCTTCTACCACACCGCCATTTCTGGTCGTGAGTTCTCCGTGCAAAGCAAGGCTCATGCCGAATATTCCGCCTCCTTCCAGTTGTGAGTGAACGCGGTCCGGGTTGACGACGGTACCGGCATCGATCGCGATCCACAGTTCGTGCACGACCAGCTTGCCACTCTCGTCCACGCTGACCTCGGCGACCGCACCAACGTAAGAGAGGAACGAGCGATGTACAGCGATACCCAGCCCGTGACCTGCGGGCAGATCGCGGCCCCACTTAGCCATGTCGGCGACTTTCCGGGTAACTGCGCTCAAGCGCCCGGTATCCACCGGGTGTTTGGCCAGGTCATGTCCGTAGTTTGTGTACTTCGCGGCATCATCCGCCGGATCGATCTTGCGGGCCGGCCCGATAATCTCGAGCAAGTGCTCTTTCGGATCCTGGCCTTTGGCGTCTGCCAGTTCATCGACAAAGCCGCAGGCACCGAAGGCGTGAAATACATTGCATACCGACCGTAACCAGCCAATCCGAACATGCGCTGTCGCATCGCAGGTTTCGATGCGCATATTGGGCACGTCCCACGGCGCATCCAGCAAGCCAAGGTCGAGTTCGAAGCCGCTCGGGCCGGTCACACCCGGCGCGAAGGTTGAGGCAATCGACGGAAAGCTGCTGCGCTGTAACCAACTCCGGGTTGTGCCATCTTCGTCCATGCCCGCACGGAAATACTGGGCGCTGGCGGAATGAAAATAGCCGTGCCGGATATCGTCCTCACGTGACCAGGCAACCATGACCGGCCGGCCCGTTTCACGAGCAAGCCAGGCTGCCTCTGCAATGAAGTCAGGTTTCGATTTGCGGCCAAATCCGCCGCCGAGCAACGTGACATTCATGGTCACTTGCTCCTTCTCGATTCCCAACGTAGCGGCAACAGTGTTGCGTGCCGTCTGCGGGTCCTGCGTAGCGGCCCACACCTCGCAGCTACCGTCCTCGTTGACTATGGCCGTCGCTGCAGGCGGCTCCATTGGCGCCTGCGCGAGATAGGGCGTGTAGTAGACCGCCTCATGCTGGCTGTGTGTTTCGATATCGGCATCGCCGCGAGTCAGCACGGACGCGCCCGGAGCAGAGGCCGATGCAATCAAACCGTCCTTGTACGCCTGGCTCTCGTGTTCCGAATTTGCGCCGCGGTCCCACTGAATCTCGAGCTTTTTGCGACCCTCGGCAGCAGACCAGCTGTTGTTGGCTACCACTGCGATGCCGCCCTGGACGTTAAAGAGTGGCGGCGAGGTAGGCTCCGGCATCCGGATGACGTCCACGACACCCGTAATCGCTCGTGCAGCCGCGTCGTCAAACGACGTCACGGTACCGCCGAACGCGGGGCAGCGCTCGATTGATGCGTACAGCATGTTCGGCAACACGGTGTCAGTACCGTACATGGCGCGACCCGTTGTGAAATCCAGCCCGTCAATCGTGTCCATCGGCTTGCCGATGTAGCGATAGTCCTCTCGAGCTTTAAACTTGGCGTTTTCCAGTTGCGGCATGCCAGTGGCGGTCTCGACGAGTTCGCCGTAGCCAGCCGACTTGCCGCTGGCTTCGTGGTGCACGGCGTGCGTGCGCGCCACACATTCGCTTGCCGGAACGGCCCACATTTGCGCCGCTGCTGCGATCATCATGTCGCGCCCGGTTGCGCCGGCGTTTCTCAGCAAGTCGAATTGATTACGAATGCTCGTAGAACCATCGGTATTCTGGTCCCCATATTTCTCGTGGCCAATCGCCTGGATGACCTCGACCTTGTCCCAGTCGGCCTCCAGCTCGTCAGCAATAACCTGCGGCAATGACGTGCGAATGCCCTGGCCCATCTCGGAACGGTGGCAATAGATCTCGACAATACCGTCGTTGCGAATATTGACGTAGACGTTCGGTGCGACTGACGCGCTTGCCTTCGCGGCCGGACCTACAGCGACTTCGTCCGGCTGGCAGGCACTGGCAAACGTCAAAGCGAATACGAGGCCTCCACCAGCCTGGCCCGTACGCTTCATGAATTCTCTGCGACTGATCTTCCGAAGTCCGCTCATGATTTGTCCCCCGCAGCACGGTGTATCGCAGTGCGAATTCTCGTGTAGGTCCCGCATCGACAGATGTTGCCGCTCATTGCCTCGTCGATATCGGCGTCGGTGGGGTTCGGGATGCGCTCGAGGAGCCCCACCGCAGTCATTATCTGGCCGGGCTGACAATAGCCGCACTGAGCGACGTTCAGTTCCCGCCAGGCAACCTGGACCGGGTGATTGCCGTCTTTGCTTAAGCCCTCGATCGTCGTTATTTTGGCGCCTTCGGCAGCCGATGCCGGAACAACGCAGGATCGCATCGGTTGTCCATTGATGTGGACGGTGCAGGATCCACAAAGCGCCTTTCCGCAACCGTACTTGGTACCGGTCAACCCGGCGATATCACGGATTGCCCACAAGAGTGGCATGGCAGGATCCACATCCAGACTCACACTCTCGCCGTTCAGTTCGAAATCGATAGCCATTGCAACATCCTGCAGTTTTTGTGGAGTCTGGATAATAGCGCAGTCAATTAACTCGTTGAAGTATGACGCCTCAGGCGAACCGACTCGCGACTGAAATTCCGCGTGTCGGTTCTGATTGCGCGGTAGAATCAAAGCGTGAAATACGATCTCATTGGCGACATCCACGGGCACAGCGAACCGCTCGTTGAGCTCCTTGAAAAGCTAGGCTACTCGAATTCCGACGGCATCTTTCGGCATCCCGATCGCAAGGTTATTTTCCTTGGCGACTTCATCGACCGCGGTCCCGATCAACGAGGCGTGCTGGAGATCGTCCGACCGATGATCGACGAGGGCACCGCTCTATCGGTCATGGGCAACCACGAGTTCAACGCCATCGCCTACCACACGCTGGACCCGGACGATCACAATCGCCATCTTCGCGTCCACTACGAGAAGAACCGAAAGCAACACGCGGCCTTCCTGGAAGTGTTCGAGGGCACGTCAGACCATGGCGAGATCATCGAGTGGTTTCGGACACTGCCGCTGTGGCTGGAAGTGGACGGAATTCGTGTCGTTCACGCGTGCTGGGATGAGGAGCACATGCGGTTCCTCAGGGACAATTACCCATCAGTGAACGAATACCTTGATGATGGCTTGCTCGTTGCCGCGTCTCGCAAGGGGAGCAAAGAGTACGAGGCCGTTGAGACCCTGCTCAAGGGCAAAGAAGTCAAACTGCCCGAAGGCCAGTCGTTCTACGACAAGGACGGCAACCCCCGGCATGACGTGCGAATTCGTTGGTTTGACGGGGAGGCGAAGACCTATCAGGAAGCGTTTCTTGGCCCGGAAACGGCACGCAGCCATATTCCCGAGGACTCAATCGGCGCCGATCACATCATTCAGTACTCGCATGACAATCCTCCCGTGTTTCTTGGGCACTATTGGTTGGACTCCGAGCCGGAGTTGTTGGCACCGAATGTCGCCTGTCTGGACTACAGCGTGGCGGCGAAAAGCGGCGGGAGGCTAGTGGCGTATCGGTGGGATGGGGAGCGGGTATTGAGCGGCGAGAAGTTTGTTTGCGTGGAGCGGTAGCAGCTTAGAGCTAAGCCCGGCTTTCAGCTCCAGCCCTGACGGCATGGATAACAGCAGCATCCGCGACCGCCAGGTACTATAGTTCGCTACTCGAAAACGCTGACTCCGGCAGCGGCGTGGCATCCTTGGCACTGGACCGAAATTTCTTCCGCAGCGGCTCGCGCGGTTTCAAGATTGCTTGCCGTTTCGACTTCGTAGGCCGCATTGCGCATGCCGGTAAGGTAGTACTGCCACTCTTCCGGAACCCCATCTGCCGCCTCATGTTGTGACAGCCAGTAGGCAGGTGTCGCGGCACCGACGAGGTCATCATCGGCCAGCGCAAACATCAGGTCATCGAGCTTCTCGGCATGTTCGTGCATGTGGCTGATGAACGCATCGTCAAATTCTGCTTTGGCCTCCTCGGCAGGTGCAGCGGCCTGCTCGGGCTCCGGTGCCTGAGGTTCTGCTGGTTCCTGTTTACTGCACGCTGTCAGGCTCAAGGCTATTGCGGTAATCCAAAGCGCATAAACTTTCATGATGTCTCCCGATGATGGGTTCGATTATACGCCATGGCTGGTAGTGGTCCTACTACCAAAGAGGGACGGCAGCCTTTGCACGAAACATGCGAATTGTCCGGCCGTGAGTCAACCCCCTCGGGAGCTGGCCCGCTCAGTCCGTCTCGATCGTCGACCAGGCATAGACGTGGTTGGGGTCATTGAAGTCCGCCAGTTCCCGCACGGCGTCCTTCAAGCGACTGAGTTGTTCGTCCAGGCGTGACGGCTCCGGCCGAGGCGCTGCGGCGATCGCACTGCCCATCAAGCCGCTCAGCAGCCGCTCCATGAATTCCGGCTCCTGCTCGATATAGCTTACTGCGTAGTCGTCCCCGAGACCGGCGAGTTCGGCTGCCGCGGCAATCGCGTCGTCGAGATCGCCCAGGTTGTCGACAAGTCCGAGCTCATAGGCGTCGGTGCCGCTCCAGACCCGACCCTGAGCAACCGCGTCGACTTCTTCCATTGTCATGCCGCGAGACTCGGCGACCCGGACGAGAAACTCGCGATAGCCCTGCTCAATTAATTGCTGCAGCGCGTCGCCGATGTCTGCGGGTAGCTGTCGATCAGGGCGCACTCCCGCGATTGGCGCGGTGCTGATGCCGTCGACATGGATCCCGAGATACTCGGCGAGGGGTCGTTGGTAGGTGGGAAACAGGCCGAAAATGCCGATCGACCCCGTGATGGTACTCGGGTATGCCCAGATCTGGTCTGATGACGTGCTAATCCAGAAACCGCCCGACGCGGCGACGCTGCCCATGGATGCGATGACCGGGATGCCGTCCGCTCGGGCAGCCTCGCACTCCCGGCGAATGACCTCCGAGGCGAACGCACTGCCGCCCCCGGAGTCGACGCGAAGGATAATCGCCTTGACGTCTTCGTCGTTGCGGGCCTTGCGTATGAGCGCTCCGGTCGAGTCGCCACCGATCGTGCCGGCAGGATGCGATCCGTCCAGGATCGTGCCGCGCGCAACGATGATCGCGACCTTGTCTCCCTTTGCCTCGCGGCCGAAACGGTCGTCGTCGATGGTGCTGAGATAGTCGGCCATGCCGACCTGGTTGAACGTGTGTTTTTCCTCGTCCTCGCCGACCAGCTCGATAAGATGCTGGCGAATCTCGATACGGGTCATGGTTTGATCGACGAGGCCGAAATCGAGGGCGGCTTTTGCCGCGTCGCCATTGGCCTCGGAGACTACTGGCAGGAAGTCCTGAGCGTAGCTGTCGAGCTGCGCCGCGGTCATCCCGCGTGCCGCGGCCACGTCGTCAAGGTAGATGCGCCAGAGATCGCCGAGCCACTCACGATTGGCTTCCTTTGCGTCGCCGGACATTCCATCGAGCAGGAAGGGTTCCACGGCCGACTTGTAGGTACCGACTTTGAACACGTGGATATCGAGCCCGAGTTTGTCGATTCCTTCCTTGTAGTACATGCGATATCGCCCGAAGCCCTGTAGTACGACGCCTCCCATTTTGTGAACAACAATCTCGTCCGCGTGCGCGGCCAGGTAGTAGCCATCCTGTTCCAGAAAATCGGCGTGGGCGATGACCTTCTTGCCGCTCGACCTGAAGTCCTCGAGAGCTTTCGCAACATCCTGGAGTTTGGTTAGCCGTCCGCCGAGGAACGCCGAGAGGTCGAGGACCAGGACCTCGATCCGCTCGTCTTCCTTCGCGGCATCGATGGCGTCCAGGACGTCCTTGAGGAGCGTTTCCGGAATCGCATTGCCCTGCGCCTCGTCGATGAGCTGATCGATGGATTTCGCTGTGAGCTGCTCAACTAGCTGGCCCTTAGGGGCAATCACCAGTGCCGTGGTGTCGGCGATATCGGGTTTGTCGCTCCTGAATGCGAGCGCAAGCAGGGCGACGACGATGAACAGGAACAGCAGGTTGACGAACACCCTGCGCGCGGCATCGATGCCGCGCCATAGTGCGCGGAGCGCGCGCAGCAGTACATTTGAATTCTCAGACATAATGGATCTCCTTCCGTTGCGGGAGGATATCACTCGGACGAAGTGCCAGTCATTCGCACATTTTCTCGAGAGCGAACGGGCAGCGAATCATGTAGCGGCCGTGGCCTAAAATTATCAAACAGTTCCACAAAAACCATACGACTGGGAATTATGCGACCAATGCTGTGGCAAACCCGGCCCAGCCAGTCAGGGCCTGGTTGTCGGTTCGATTGTCGACCCCACCAGATTTTCCAGGACAAAGGCACAAATCGTTGAATATGTGGGATCGCCGCCTGTCTGAGTATGGCGAGTCCCGGACCTGGCGAGAGTCGCTCAAGTATGAATGCTATTCCAAGCTACTCCGCCGTTGGGCACTTTCGTCTAACTTTCTCATAGTACTCGAGAACTTCTTTGCTATTCTGAATTCCTTCTCTCAGGACCCATGCGTCAATAGCCTGCCAGTCAATCTTGTCAGTGCAGTGCTCCGTCACTAGCAAAGCTTGCTCCAGCGACTGTGGCTCATTCCATGCCGCTGCTGCGATAAGTCGGTCCATCACGGAGTGCGTCGGCGTGATAACCCGAAGATATCCAGGTCCGGTATCGATCCGAGCACAGTCTGAAGGGTCTACATACATTCCGCCAAAGCTCAATGGGGCCGGAAGAAACTCCAGGTACCAGTTCGTCTTTGGATGCTCAAAGACTGACAGGCGCGGCCGGCCTGTGCGCGCAAAACCAAGCGGCGCTAGTGCTTTCGTCAAGTCATCAACTACTGCGGCTGTTACAAAATCGAGGTCCGCCGACTGATATTTGTTGTCTGAGTAGATCGATATCGCAGCGCCACCGGTTAGCGTTGCTGTTATGCCGGCGTTTTCCAGTGCTTCGGAGACGATTGCGGCTAATTCCGCCAGCGACGTCTGTTCATCGATCATTACTTTTTCCCGTAGCGCCTTGGTCGTCTTCGCTCCCGATAGAATTTCTCAAGTGTTGATTCAGGCAGTATCTCCAACATGTCTCTTAAGAATCGCCTGAGTGAATCTGTGACGGGGCCTTGCTTGAAATAAAATACCCTTGCATTCGCCTCTTTTCGGCTGACCAGGATGCCCAGATCCTCAAACTTGTTCAGCTGATTCTGAATTTGATTCAGTGAAGTCCCGTAGGTCTTGGCAATTTCGGATGCGTAGCCCTTTTCATAGTTCTGTAAGAACATAAGAACCTGGTACGCAGATTCACTGCCGAATATTCCCATCAGCGGGCGTTCTGATATCTCGATCGTTGTCATCTGACTATCCACCTAAAGTTTAGGTTATTATACCTATAGTTTAGGTTAATTCACCTATGTTTTAGGTAATTGCCTATTCCGCTAGTCGGATGGCAGACAAGGCATCCGCCGGCAGTTCTGCCTTGATGCGGGCCTTACCCGTGCTGGAAAGTCCGGTAGACTCTCGCATCCACCCCGAGCCCAGACCCTGGATTCATGAGCCCTACCCCGCAGAAAGCTTTAGAAGAGGTCTTCGGCTATTCAGAGTTCCGGGGACAACAGCAGTCGATAATCGAGGCCACGCTACAAGGTCGCGACTCCCTTGTGATCATGCCGACTGGCGGTGGCAAGTCCTTGTGTTACCAGATTCCGGCGATGTTAAGGGAGGGAACGGGCCTCGTCGTTTCGCCGCTGATTGCGCTGATGCAGGACCAGGTCACGGCATTGCGTGAGCTCGGTATCGAAGCGGGGTTCCTGAATT
>Ga0209567_10001808_pt1 | contig 10616 bp, 12 predicted proteins | sample COG_12_FD_184756 | JGI IMG/M metagenome (GOLD analysis project Ga0209567, IMG submission 184756) | Pelagic marine sediment microbial communities from the LTER site Helgoland, North Sea, for post-phytoplankton bloom and carbon turnover... | ecosystem: Environmental > Aquatic > Marine > Neritic...
CCGTGCGTTTGGCCAAGGGCATCATCGCCACCGAGTCGTACCGGGTAAGTCAGCGGAGATATTGGTTTGACGATGTCAAAGGACACGGATACGACTAATTTTTGGCTAAACGCCTGCCTGTCGGTCGTAGACAATTTGCGGGTTCGGCCTTCCAAGTCTGCTAAAATCCAGAAGATATAAGGTATCGGGAGAGGAAACACAGATTGTTCGAGTTATTCAAATCCGGCGGGCTGCTCATGTGGCCGATCCTCGCGTGCTCGGTCGTAGCCATTTCCATTATCTGCGAACGGATGTGGACTCTCAATAAACGTGCCGTGACACCGCGTAATCTGACGGAGCAGATAAGCACCATGATCGAGAGAAGGGAGTTCGACCCAAACAAGATCCGTATCATCCGCGAAAGTTCTCCGCTTGGTCGAATTCTGGCGGCCGGCATGGTCAACAGTTTCCATGGTCGCGAGGTCATGAAAGACGCCATCGAGGAGTCCGGTCGTCACGTCGTACATGAAATGGAGAAGTACCTGAATTCCCTTGGGACGATTGCGGCAATTACCCCGCTTTTGGGCTTGCTGGGTACGGTAATCGGCATGATTAAAGTGTTTTCAGCGATCACGGCCTTTGGCGTCGGCGATCCGACCATCCTGGCGGGAGGGATATCGGAAGCGCTGATTACGACGGCGGCGGGACTTTCCGTCGGCATCCCGTCATTGATGTTTTATCGCTACTTTCGGGGGCGGATCAATGCGCTGACCGTGGACATGGAACAGGAAGCGATTCGGCTGGTCGAGGTGTTGCAGGGAGAACGGGAGCAGGTTGGTCCGGCCCGCGGTAACTTGCATCGCGTTTCGTGAAATTTTCGGACAAAAAAGAGGACGAGACCCTCATCAACCTGACGCCGCTTATCGACGTGGTTTTCCTGCTGCTGATTTTCTTCATGGTATCGACCACGTTTTCCAAGGAGTCCCAGCTTAGAATAAAACTGCCCGAGTCATCGGAAGATGAGATGGAACAGCAGGAGGCAAAGATACTCGAGATTGAGATCAATTCTGAGGGGGTCTATGCCGTCAAGGGTCCAGATGAAGAAGCGGCAAGGGAACTTTTGAACGCGAGCAGGGAAACACTGCGACGTGCCCTGATCAAGGTCGTACAGGACGGCGACGATGTCGTCACGGTTATTCGTGCGGATCGACGCACGCCCCACGAGTCGGTGATACGTGCCATGGATGTGTCCGGGAAGCTCGGGCTCACCAACATTACTTTCGCCACCCAGACAATTACCAAAGACAGCGGGTCACCGTGACGGTCACCGCTACCGGTTCAGGTAGTTTCAAACTTTACCGCCGGCTGCTGGGCCACGTCCTCCCTTACAAGGGGATATTCGCCGCTTCGGTTATCGCCATGGCCGTGGCCGCCGCCATGGATGTCTCTTTCGCCGCCCTCATTAAGGAAATTACGGATCGCGGTCTGGTCGAACCCGATGTGGATTTCATCGGCCTGATTCCGTGGTTGATTGGGGGCGTCATCGTGGTCAGGGCAGTTTCCGGATTTGCCGGAAATTACAGCATGGCCTGGGTCGGACGCCAGGTCGTTTTCGATCTGAGGCAGAAGGTGTTCGACCAACTTATCAAGCTGCCCGCCAGCTACTACGATGATCACTCTTCGGCATCGATCGTGGCCAAGCTGATTTACGATGTCGAGCGTACGGCAACCGCGACGACGGATGCGCTGACGTTGCTGACCAAGGACGCGTTTACCGCCATCGCCCTGCTGGCCTGGATGACCTATCTGGACTGGAGGCTCACCCTGGTGTTTCTTGTATTTGCGCCGATGATCACCTACGTCGTTCAGATCGCGGCGAAGCGCTTTCGCAAGACCAGTGAGCGGATTCAGAGCTCCATCGGGGACATCAGCCATGTGGCAAAAGAGGCAATAATCGGCGAACGTGTGGTCAAGACCTATGGCGGGCATGACGTCGAGCGCAATAGTTTTCTAAAGACTAACCAGCGCAACCGGCGCCAGGAACTCAAAAAGGCCGTCGTATCGGCCGCCATGGCCCCCACCATTACCCTCATGGTCGGCTTACCGATCGCCATCATCATTTCCATGGCGGTCGGTCGAACCGGTGCTGAAGCGGTAAGTGCGGGAACGTTTACCAGCTACCTTGCGACCGTCCTTCTGCTGCTTTCGCCCCTAAAACGTCTTGCCAAGGTGAACGAAAAGATCCAGATGGGTGTCGCCGCCGCCAACAGCGTATTCGCCGTCGCCGACGAGCAACCGGAAATCGATACCGGTACGCGGACGCTCGATCGACCCCAAGGTCGGATCGAGTATGACAACGTCAGCTTCCAATACGGGCGCTCGGATATTGCGGTGCTGAAGGATCTGTCCTTCGCTATCGAACCGGGGCAGACGGTCGCCCTTGTGGGTGCATCCGGTAGTGGAAAATCCACCGTAACCGCGCTGCTTTTGGGTTTCTATAGGCCTTCTGAGGGGCGGATCACCGTGGACGGGATCGATATCACGGAGATAACGCTGCGGTCGCTGCGGGAGAACATGGCAATCGTTGCGCAGGACACGATATTGTTCGATGAAACCATTCGCAACAACATCACCTACGGTCACGAGGGCGAGATCTCGGAAGACAGCCTGAGGGCCGCTGTGGAAGCCGCTCACGTGGCGGAATTCACCGACCGGCTGCCCAAAGGCCTTGATACCTATGTTGGAGAACAGGGATTGCGTTTGTCCGGCGGGCAGCGGCAGCGGATTGCCATCGCCAGGGCGCTTTTCAAGGATGCTCCCATATTGATCTTCGATGAGGCGACATCATCGCTGGACGCGGTCTCGGAACGACTGGTCAAAGACGCAACGGAGCAGCTCCTGCATAACCGCACCACCCTTGTCATCGCCCACCGGTTGTCCACTATCGAGTCCGCCGACCGTATCCTTGTGCTCGACCACGGGCAGATAGTCGAACACGGCACGCACAAGTCTTTGTTCGAGCAAAACGGAATGTACACACGTTTGTATCGATCCCAAATGCAGGAACAGCGTCTGGCAGGCTAACAGGCTGCCAAGTCAGTTCATGGGCTCGTTCAATGATGCGCTCAACCGTCTGTGGTGTACGCGCAATGTTATTTCTTGCACGTTGTGGCCTTTGAGTCTGCTATACAGGGCGGTTATCCGCGCAAGACGGCTGGCTTACAGCGTCGGCTGGCTGGAGTCCCATCGCTTCAATGTTCCGGTCATCGTTGTCGGCAACCTGTCGGTGGGCGGAGCGGGCAAGACGCCCATGGTTATTGCTATAGCCAATTTACTCAAGAACGAGGGGTGGTCGCCGGGCATCATCAGCCGGGGATACGGGGGTAGCGCAGAACACTGGCCGCAGACGGTAACCCCTGAGAGTTCCGCCGATCTGGTTGGAGATGAGCCGGTAGTGATAGCCCGGCGAGCCGGATGCCCCGTGGTGGTTGCACCCGACCGACCCGCGGCCGTCAGGCAGTTGATCGACGAAAATGAATGCAATGTCCTGATTTCGGATGACGGGTTGCAGCATTTGGCTTTGAATCGAGACATCGAGATCGCCGTGGTGGACGGCGGAGCAGGATTCGGCAATGGTTTTTGCCTGCCTGCCGGCCCGTTGCGAGAACCGGTGTCACGGCTCGATAGCGTCGATTTCGTTGTCTACAACGGTGGCCAGGGCGACGGACACCGCTGCGTGATCGAGGGCGATCGCGCCGTCAAAGTGATCAACAATTTTGTATCCAGGCTGTTGGATGAATTTAGCGGCAGAATGGTTCATGCAGTTGCCGCTATTGGTAATCCAGCCCGATTCTTCGAGCACCTCAGGTCCGCGGGCCTGGAGGTCATCGAGCATCCGTTTCCGGATCACCATAAATTTGACGTGGCCGATCTGCAATTCGAAGACGATGGCCCCATTCTGATGACAGAGAAGGATGCGGTAAAATGTGAAGCCTTTGCAGGTGAAAATATGTGGTATGTTCCGGTGGATGCAAAATTAGCCCCGTCGTTCCAAGATGAATTATCAAAAAGGTTGAATAGCCTATGATTGACAAAAAGCTGCTCGAGATCCTGGTTTGCCCGGTTACCAAGGGGCCCTTGATCTACGACAAGGAGAAGCAGGAACTGGTGAGTAAGTCGGCTCGCCTCGCTTACCCCATCCGCGACGACATCCCGATCATGCTCGAAGACGAAGCGCGCCCACTGGAAGAGGACGAGTGGCGAAGCTGATCGATTCGTTATCTATTATTGGTGCTGATTACGGGAAATGGAATGTCTGGGTTCTCCAGGAACGTATCCTGGTATAGCCACCGTCGTTGCGAGCGCAGCGAAGCAATCCATTTGTTCAACTTGGAAATTCTGTATTATTATCCGGGTGTCAATTTAATTGGAGTTTGACGTCATCATCCCCGCAAGGTATGCATCAACACGCCTACTGGGGAAACCGTTGCTCGATATTGCCGGCAAACCATTGATCCGGTGGGTCTACGACTGCGCCAGGAAAAGCTCGGCTCAGCGGATTGTCGTCGCGACCGATGATAAACGCATCAAAAAAACCGTAGAACGGTTCGGTGGTGAGGCGTATTTGACCCGTTCGGAGCACCAGTCCGGCACGGATCGGATCGCGGAGCTGATCGACGGGCTCGAATGGCCGGAAAACGGGGTTATCGTCAATGTGCAGGGAGACGAACCGCGCATGCCCGGTGTACTGATCGATCAGGTTGCCCGAATCTTGCTCGAGGATGACTCGGCTATTGTCAGCACCGCCTGTCACAGAATTCATGCAATGGAAGAGCTCATCGATCCCAATGTCGTTAAGGTGGTTCGTGACACAAAGGGCAGGGCCATGTATTTTTCACGTGCTCCGATACCCTGGAGCCGGGGTAGAAATGCAGAAGACGCGCATGCCTATCGGCATATCGGGATCTATGGATTTCGTGCGAGCTTTTTGGGAAAGTTTACCACCTGGCCAATGTCGAAATTGGAAAAAACGGAGCAACTCGAACAATTACGAATTTTAGAAAATGGTGTGACAATACAGGTATGTGAGGCGTCGGTGTCGCCTGGGCCGGGTATCGACACGCCGGAACATCTGGAGCGTTTTAGAAATTTGGTGAGCGAATATGGTTAAAGTCTTGTTCGTATGTCTGGGAAACATCTGCCGGTCCCCAACCGCAGAGGGGACATTGCGCAAACTCGTCGCGGAGAGCGACCTGTCACACGGCATCGAGGTCGATTCGGCCGGGACGCATGCCTACCACATCGATAATCCGCCCGATCCGAGGGCTCAGCAGGCTGCCGCTCGACGCGGCATCGATATTTCTTCTTTACGGGGCAGGCGGGCCACGGAACAAGACATCGATGAGTTCGATTACGTCCTGGCGATGGATCGGGAAAACTACCACAACCTGGTTCGCATCAAGGGCGCGCGGGACCACATTCGAATGTTTCTGGAATTTTCCAGCAATTTCGACGAGGACGAGTTGCCGGATCCCTACTATGGCGGATCCGGAGGATTCGAGCGCGTTCTGGATATGATCGAGGACGCGTGTCGGGGGCTCCTTGAGGATATCAAAGCGCGCCACCTGCAGTACAAAAATCACCCATGAGCGAGCAGCCCCTGGGTCCACTTTTTGTTGACATCGAGACCCTTGAGCTGCTGCCTGATGAGAGAGAGAAACTAACGCACCCGCTTATTGGCGGTGTAATCTTATTCAGCCGCAACTACGAGTGCCCGGAGCAACTGAATGCGCTGGTCCTGAGTATCAAGGATGTACGCACGCCCGCGCTGCTTGTCGCCGTCGATCAGGAAGGCGGCCGGGTGCAGCGTTTCAAGGAGGGATTCACTATATTGCCCCCGTCTAGGACCTACGGTGAACTGTATGATCGCGACAAAGCCGCCGGGCTGGAGGCGTCGCGCTGTGCTGGTTATCTGATTGCTGCCGAACTGCGTGAGTTGGGTGTTGACTTAAGTTTTGCTCCGGTTCTGGATATTGGCACGGTGAACTCGGCCGTGATAGGGGATCGCGCTTTCCACAGCGATCCGGCGGTCGTCGCCGAACTCGCCCGTGCTCATATTGCGGGCATGAACCAGGGCGGCATGAAGGCCACCGGAAAACATTTTCCGGGCCACGGAGCCGTTGCGGAAGATTCTCATACCTGTCTGCCGTGCGATAAGCGGAGCTGGCCAGAGATAGATTGTTGTGATCTTGTTCCCTACCGATTGCTACGAGATGTGTTGCACGGCGTAATGACCGCCCACGTCCATTTCGCTGACGTCGATGATTGCCTGCCCACATACTCCAGTTACTGGCTCAATACCGTATTGCGGCAGGACATCGGATTTTCCGGCGTCATTTTCAGCGACGATCTGAGCATGGACGGGGCAAAAATCATGGGCGGACCGGATGAACGGGTAGCCGGCGCCCTGGCTGCGGGTTGCGACATGGCGCTCATATGTAACGATCCAGGCGCGGTCGACCTTGTTCTGGATCGGTTGAAGCGGGATCCGCCCGCGGACACCCCGACAATCGTACTGTCGCTGGCCGGTGGCGCCGCGGATTTGTCAAACCAGCGGTATGCCCGGAATGTCCTCGAATCGCTGACGTCGCAGGCTGTCTCAACAGCATAGCCGAGGCAGTTCGCTACTCGGCCCGCTCCATGTACTCCCCGGTTTCCGTGTTTATCCTGATTTTGTCGCCCGTATTGACGAAAGTGGGGACGGTCACACGCAGTCCCGTCTCGACCCGGGCCGGTTTCCCGGAGCCTGATGCGGTCTGACCTTTTACGACGCCCTCGGTATCGGTGACCTCGAGCACGACAGCGCCGGGTAATTCTATACCGATTGGATTGCCATTGTGGAAGTTGATCTGGACCTCGGTATTGGGCAACAGGTAACCGATCTGTTCAGCGAGGTCCTCGCTGCTCACGGTGATCTGTTCGAATGTCTCATTGTCCATGAACACGTGGCCACCCCCTTCAGCATACAGATATTGCATCTTTCTGGGCTCGACATGGGCTTTTTCCACGGTATCCGCGGATCTGAACCGCTCGTTGAGCTTGGTGCCCTGGGTTGTCTCCTTGAGTTCGACCTGAACGAAGGCGCCGCCCTTGCCGGGTTTAACGTGGTTCTTCTTGAGCACACGCCAAAGCTTTCCCTGGTGTTCTATCAGGCTGCCCACCCTGATATCGAAGGCAGAAATCTTCACCTTGAATTCCTTGTAAAGTAGTTGGAATGGGCGCGATTCTAGTAGTATCCATACCTATTGAGCAATGGCGAATCGCAACCAAAAGACATCATTCGACGCATCCTGTCGCAAGTGCGCCCGGCTGGCGCGATATCTGGATGAAGTTCGAGAAGGTTATCCGGACTACTACTGTAAACCCGTTCCTTCATTTGGTGACGGTCGTGTACGCCTCATCGTGGTTGGTTTGGCTCCCGGTAAACACGGCGCCAATGCCACGGGTCGCCCCTTTACCGGGGACCATGCCGGGATTTTACTCTATAAAACACTCTATAAATTCGGCTACGCGGATCGAGCGGTATCTCTCCATGCCAAAGACGGTCTGACTTTGGTTGGATGCCGCATCACGAATGCGGTCAAGTGCCTGCCGCCCGAAAACAAACCTACGAATCGGGAAATAATTGAGTGTAATTCCTACCTGAAGGCTGAACTGGCCAGGTGCCGTAATGGCTCCGTGGTCCTCGCGTTGGGTCAGTTGGCTCACAGGGCGGTTTTGAGGGCATACGGCTTGGTGCAGGCACACTATCCCTTTGGTCATAACCAGGCCTACCAAATCGGAAATAGCGTCTCTTTGCTCGACAGTTACCACTGTAGTCGTTACAACACCCAGACCCGCAGACTGACCGAAACCATGTTCGACGAAGTTTTTAAAAAAGCGGGTAAACTGCTATCGTGAGTCAGGATTCGCGACAGATGTATGATCACCGCGAACTGTTGAAGGGCGCGCCAAGCGCCCCAGGGGTTTACCAGTTCATGGGTCCCGGCAGCGAGGTCCTTTATGTAGGCAAGGCCAGAAATCTAAAAAAACGGCTATCGAGCTACTTTAGAAAGTCCGATATAGACCCGAAGACGCGGGCCATGGTGCAGCACGTAATCAACGTCGATGTGATTATCACTCACACCGAGAGCGAAGCACTGCTGCTCGAAAGCAACCTCATCAAAAAGCACCGACCCCGCTATAACATCGTACTTCGCGACGACAAGAGCTATCCATATATCAGACTGGACGACACCCTCCCGTTTCCCAGGCTCAGTTTCTACCGGGGTGGGCGCCGTGAACGCGGCCAATATTTTGGCCCCTACGCCAGTGCGTACGCCGTTCGACAGACGTTGTCACAGATACAGAAGCTTTTCAGGGTGAGGCTGTGTGAGGATACTTTCTACCGGCTGCGCTCTAGACCTTGCTTGCAGCATCAGATAGAGCGTTGTACGGCACCCTGCGTAGGCCTCGTCGATGAAGACGATTACGCCGAAGATATCAAACAGGCGATACTTTTTCTGGAAGGTCGTGACAGCACCTTGAGCGACTATCTGGTGGAAAAAATGGAGTGCAGCGCGAAACATCAGGACTACGAATCCGCCGCCCGTTACCGTGACCGCATAAAAGCACTCAGGCGGGTGCTCGAACACCAGTACATCAGTGTCGGTGACGGAGATTTAGATGTCGTCGCCCTGTGTGCTGAGCATGAACAATACTGCATTGACGTGACGTTTGTCCGCGGGGGGCGTCACAGTGGCAACACGTCATTCTTTCCAAAACCCGCGCTCAATGAGAACCCGCGGCATATCATTTCCGGGTTTATTGGTCAGTTCTATGCAAATAAGACGATTCCAAAAGAGATTCTCGTTTCGCCTCTTCCGGAGAATAAGACCCTTCTCGAGTCCGCATTGTCACGACTGGCCAACCGAAAGGTGCGGATTGTCGCCAACCCGCGGGGAGTAAGAGCACGCGTCGCCGAGCAGGCTATGAACAATGCAAAAGCCGGCCTTGCGGCGCACGTTAGCGGACGGCAGGCGCAATTAGAGCGGCTGGAGGCCGTACGTGGGTGTCTGGATCTTCCCCAAGCCCCTCAGCGAATTGAATGTTTCGATGCCAGCCACACCTCCGGAGACAATACGGTGGTGTCGTGCGTGGTGTTCGATGTCGAAGGGGCGCGTAAATCAGAATACCGTCGCTTCAACGTCAAAAAGGGTGACGGTGACGACTATGGCGCGTTGAGCGATGCCCTGACCCGTCGATTTAAGCGGATCAAGGCGGGGGAGGGGCAATCACCAGATATACTCCTCATAGACGGGGGAAAGGGCCAGGTCAATGCCGCGAATGCGGTCCTCGAAGAGCTGCATGTCGATGGTGTCATGATCCTGGGCGTGGCCAAGGGCCGCGAAAGGAAACCGGGTCGCGAACGGTTATACATGCCTGGACGGCAACACGCCTTACCGGTCTCATCGCATTCACCGGCGATGTTCTATATTCAGCAGATACGGGATGAGGCGCATCGGTTTGCGATTACCGGACATCGGCAACAGCGCGCCAAAAACAGTCAAAAGTCGCAACTTCAGGAGATTCCGGGTATTGGGGACGCAAAAAGGCAGGCATTATTAAAGCATCTCGGCGGTATGCAGGAGGTGACACGAGCGGGAATCGAGGACCTTGCAAGCGTACCGGGGATTAGCAAACGACTAGCCGAGCGGGTGTATTCCTATTTTCATGAATAGAATCCCGGATATTGTTATATAGTTGAGAGAGTTACCAGCAAGCCCTTATTTTGACGACATGGTTTACACGCTGCCCAACATTCTGACCGTTGTCCGGATGATATTCATCCCGGTTCTTGTGGTCGTCTATTACCTTCCGGTGCCGTGGAGCCACTATGTCGCCGCCGGGTTGTTCGTTCTGGCGGGGCTCACCGACTGGCTGGATGGATACCTGGCTCGCAAATTGGGACAGCATTCCCCATTCGGGGCCTTTCTGGATCCGGTGGCGGACAAACTCATGGTGACCACGGTCATCGTTTTACTAGTGGCGGCCTCGGACCTGCAGAGTCAGGTGATAAGTTCCATTCTGTTTACAATCGTGGCGGCCGTAATTGTTGGCCGCGAAATCGCCGTCTCCGCCTTGCGGGAATGGATGGCAGAACTAGGCAAGCGGAAAAGCGTCGCGGTATCAATAATCGGCAAGTTGAAGACGTTTGCCCAGATGGTTTCCATTGCATTGTTACTGTACAAGGCCCCGATTGCGGGCGTTTCCGCTGCCAAAGTAGGAGAAATCCTTTTCTATGTTGCGGGAGCACTGACTATCTGGTCGATGTTCGCCTATCTAAAGGCTGCATGGCCAACCTTGGTTGGTGGTCCAGGCAATTCAGGGGAATAAACAACTCCTCCGCTCTTGACAGTCGAGTCCTGGAATCTGAAAATTACGGGCCTTTTCGGGGCAAAGCATTCGATGCGGGAATAGCTCAGTTGGTAGAGCACAACCTTGCCAAGGTTGGGGTCGCGAGTTCGAGTCTCGTTTCCCGCTCCATAAAATCAAGCGCTTGCGTGTTGGCTGAGGGATCGACTAACACGCAACTAACA
>Ga0209567_10001810_pt1 | contig 10615 bp, 9 predicted proteins | sample COG_12_FD_184756 | JGI IMG/M metagenome (GOLD analysis project Ga0209567, IMG submission 184756) | Pelagic marine sediment microbial communities from the LTER site Helgoland, North Sea, for post-phytoplankton bloom and carbon turnover... | ecosystem: Environmental > Aquatic > Marine > Neritic...
CCGAACACCGAGTCGTTCATCACCCCCAGCATCAGCTCGCGGCCGTCGGCCGGATGCCACATGGGCTCGATGAGCACGCCTTCGACGGTGGCATCGGGCCGCAGGCGCCTGACGTTCTCGATCATCTCGCTAAATGCCTGCCGCACCTCCTGGCCGCTGTTCAATCCCAGTCGTACACCGCCGGCATCCGACTTGTGGGTGATGTCCGGCGAGTAGATCTTCATCGCTACCGGGAACCCTATCTCTTCGGCGATAGCCAGCGCCTCGGTGGCCTTGTGGGCCGGCATGCTCTTGAGGATCGGGATGCGGAAAGATGCGAGCAGGGCCTTGGACTCGGCCAGGCCCAGCACCTTACGTCCGCTGGCCATAGCCTCCTGGATGATCAGCCGGGCGCCGGATGCATCGGGCATGCCGTCGTGGCTCAGTGGTTCCGGCACCTGTAGCAGCAGCTGCTGATTGGCGTTGTAGGTCGCTGCTGCGGCGAAGGCTTCGACCGCGGATTCCGGCGTGGTGTAGGTGGGGATGCCCTCGGCGACAAACAACTTGCGGCTGCTGCGCATGGTCTGATCGCCCATCCAGCAGGTCAGCACGGGCTTCTTGCTCTGCCTGGCCAGTGCGGCGACCGCTTCCGCCACGGGCAGTGCTTCGGTGATGGCCTGCGGCAGCAGGATGGCCAGCACCGCATCGACCGAGGGATCGTCGAGACACGTGCTGACCGCGTCAGCATAGCGTAGCGGTCCGGCATCTCCCAACACGTCCACCGGGTTGCCGCTGGCGGCGGCCACCGGCAGGATCGAATCCAGCCGTTCGCGCGTCTCGGCGTTGAAATTTGCCAGCTGCAGATGCTTGTCGGCGACGCGGTCAGCAGCGATCACGCCGGGGCCGCCACCATTGGTGACGATAGCGAGACGTGGTCCGCGGGTGCGCACACCGGCGTGCAGCGTACCCGCCACCGCAAACAGATCGGTGTATGCCTTGACCCGCACCACGCCGGCGCGGCTGAGGGCGGCATCAAACACGTCATCGGCGCCGACCAGGGCGCCGGTATGCGAGATCGCGGCCTTGCTGCCCTCGGCGTGGCGTCCGGCCTTCATCACCACGACAGGTTTGGCTCGCGAGGCCGCGCGCAGCGCGCTCATAAACTGGCGGCTGTCATGGATGCCCTCGATATAGAGCATGATCGCGTCGGTGCCTGAGTCCATCACCAGGTAGTCGAGGATCTCGCCAAAGTCGATATCAGCAGAGATGCCGGTGGAGATGATGTTGGAAAAGCCGATGCCCCGTGGGGCGGCCCAGTCGAGCAGGGCCGTGCAAACGGCACCTGATTGCGAGACCAGGGCGATGCGGCCGGGTTTTGGGGAGCTCTGACTAAAGCTGGCGTTGAGACGCAAAGACGGTCGGATGATGCCGAGGCAGTTAGGTCCGAGGAAGCGTATACCGTGGCGTTTCGCGGCCTTGAGCACGGCCCGCTCCAGCGCCAGGCCTTTGGCGCCGATCTCGCGGAATCCCGCCGAGATGATGACCGCGAAGCGGATGCCTTTCTCGCCGCATTCCTCGAGTACCGCCGGGACGACTTTTGCTGGCGTGGCGATCACCGCGAGGTCCACCGCCTGCGGCAGAGCGCCGACGTTACGGAAGCAGCGGCGACCCTGGACTTTGTCGTGCTGCGGATTGACTGGATAGAGGCGGCCCTTGAAACGACCTCTTATCAGATTGCGCAGCACCACTGCGCCGACCGAGCCCGCCTGTTCGCTGGCACCGATCAGCGCCACCGAGCGGGGCTCGAAGAGGTCGGCGATATCCAGGCCAAATCGTTGTTTCGGTGGTCGCTTCATAAATCGCCCCGGCTTGCCTGGCAAGAGTATGCCAGTAGACTCTTGCAGAAGAATTGATCTGGAGCCTGTTGTTGGCCACCGCGTTTATTACCCACCCGGCTTGTCGCGGCCACGTGATGCAGACCGGGCATCCGGAATGTCCGCGCCGGCTCAGCCTGATCGAGGATCAGCTTTACGCCGAGGGCGTGGCGGAATTCCTGCGTTTCTGCGACGCGCCGATGGCGACCCGGGTACAACTCGAGCGCGTGCATGATCCAGCCTATCTGGATGAGCTGGCGGCGATGGCACCAGAAGAAGGCCTGGTGCAGCTGGATCCGGATACCGCGCTCGGGCCACACACGCTGCAGGCGGCCCTGCATGCCGCCGGTGGCGTGATCCGCGCGGTGGATATGGTGATGGCCGGCGAGGTCGAAAATGCGTTTTGCGCGGTGCGACCACCGGGCCATCATGCCGAGCGCGCCAGGGCCATGGGTTTTTGTTTCCTCAACAACATCGCGGTCGGCGCGGCCCACGCGCTGCACGCGCATGGATTGTCGCGGGTAGCGGTGCTGGATTTTGACGCCCATCACGGTAACGGCATCGAGGAGATTTTCGCCGACGAACCCCGCGTACTGGTTTGCTCGACCTATCAACATCCTCTCTATCCGTTCTCCGGGGCTCCCAGCATCCCGGGACGCATCATCAATGTGCCGCTGGCTGCCGGCACCCGGGGCAAGGATTACCGTGACGCCATCGATCAGTGCTGGCTGCCGGCGGTGGATCAATTCCGTCCCCAACTCATCCTCGTTGCGGCCGGTTTCGACGGTCATGCCCAGGATCCCACCACGGATCTGATGCTCAACGAACGCGATTTCGAATGGCTCACCCAGAGGATCCTGGCCCTGGCGGAGTGGCATGCCGGGAAGCGTCTGATCTCGACCCTGGAGGGCGGATACTCGGCCGGCGCGCTGGAGCGTTCTGTTGTCGCTCATATCCGCGAACTGGCTGCACTGTAGAATCGCTCCTGCGTCTGTTGACCCGGTCCGGGGTGCCAACCATGCTCTGATCAGGGGCGCCATTCAGACGCAGAGGATCTTATGACGGCCGCCGCCATCCGACATGTGCCCAACGCTATTTCACTGGCGCGCCTTTGCTGCGTGCCGGTGCTCGCCTGGCTGGCATGGGTCCGGCTCGAGGTGCCTTTTGTCTGGCTCACGGTGCTGGCGCTGGCCAGCGACGGCGTCGATGGCTGGATCGCGCGGCATTACGGATGCGTTTCACGTCTCGGGTCCGTGCTTGACTCGATCGCCGACGCGCTGCTGATGCTGGTTATCGGCTACGGCACCTGGGTATTTCATCCGGTTGTCTATACCGAATACGGATGGGTGATCGCGCTGGTGGTCGGGCTGTGGATGCTCGAGCATCTGTGCGCCTTTCTCCGATACGGCCGGCCATCGAGTTTTCATACCACGCTGACGCGTTTCGGCGTCGCGGTCTTTGCCGTGTTCATAACCGTGATGTTTTTGTTCCGTTTCGAACCGTGGTTGCTGTGGATTACCGTCGCTGTGAGCATCCTCGCGGTGCTGGAGCAAATGGCGATGCTATGGCTGCTCCCGGACTGGACACCGGATCTGCGGGGCGGGTTGCCTGAGGTACTGCGTCGCAGGCGGAACACGCGCTGAGCGGCCGCGGAGCGCGGACATGGAGCCCCGGGAACCCTGGTCCGGACCCTGTCCGGCGGGTCCGGATGGCCCTGATGTGGTACCCTTGGCCCATGGCACAAGCAGCACAAACTCCAGCGAAATCCGCGTCCGCAACCAACGATCCCTTCGAAATCGCCTCCATCACCAAGACTCAGGCTCCGGCCGGTATGGAAGCCGCGAGCTGGTATCGATACGTGATCCGGCAAGGCAAAAACACCATCGACGGGCGCCGCCAGGGCACGCTCAAGAACGTGACCAAGGCGGTCGAAGAAGTGGTCGAACGGCTCAACGAGCGCCGCATGGGCAAGGTTGGCAGAGTCCATCTGACCCCCAGCCCCAAGCGCAAGAAGTCCTAGTCTCAGCCTTCGCTTCCGATCGGCGGTAGCGCGGCCCGCGCGCGCGGCGCCCGTGTGCTGCGTGATACCGAGTGATCACGACTTGTTCAAATCGTGACCTCTCTCACGACGGCGACCTGTCACCTCCACGTAAAATTCTCCGGACATGCTGGTCTGTGCTCCCTCCCGGGAGCCGGACCCGCGGCGGAGGATTTGCGTGGTCAGAACCTGGATCGCAATGGCGGGCATCCTGCTGTCGGTGACGACGGGCGGGACGGCCGTGGCCGCTTGCCCGGGCCCGGACTGGGCCCAGGTCGGCTATGCCGACGGCGAGCAGGGCCGCCCGATGCATTGGATGGGGCGTTATGTCCGGCAATGCGCGACGGCGGGTCGGTCCTTTGCGCGGGCGGCTTATCTGGGCGGACGGCAGCGGGGCCTGCAGAGTTTCTGCCAGCCGGCGCGGGGTTATCTCGCCGGAACACACGGCGATCACTATCTGGGCGCCTGTCCCGGCGACCTGGAGCCGGCCTTCCTCGATGCCTACCGTGCCGGCGCCCGCATCCACTCGGTGCGCAGGTTGATGGGTCAGATAGATCGACAGATCGAATGGTATGCCGATCAGCTGCAGTCTCCCGCGATCGGCGAGGACCGTCGCCGCGAGTTTGCAGCCGAGCTGGAACGGCTGACACAGCGCCGACGGGACTTCGAGCAGCGTATCGATCGCTATGCCGAGCGCTTCGCCGCGGTCGATCGTAGCGGCGGTTAGGGTTCCGTATCCGCCGCCTGTCCCGCTTCCGGAATCCGCAGATATTCATGAAGGGCGATGCCTGCGAAAGAGGGCCACGCCGCCCAATCGGATTCGAGTTCCGGTAGCAGTCGGTCGAGCGCGTCGGTGTTGCCGCGGAACGTAGTCCGGTCTCCGCTCACCGGGACTGCGTAGGCGAGGGCGAAACTCGGCCCCGCCGGGTTGGTTCGCTGACGGCGTAGCAGGACCAGCGCCCGCATCTGACCGATCTCGAGCTGCCACAACCTTCCCTGCTCAAAGGGTCTGTAGTGCCACCGTGTCTGCTCGGGTATCGGGCCGGCCTCGAGCGCGATGCGAACAAAACGCTGTTGTTCCGCGCCCCAGGCGAGGAACGGCCTGGCGCCTTCGCGGATCTGCGACGGATCGGTGCGATAGTTCATCACCGATATGCCGTCGACCACAGTCGCCAATTGCTCCAGGAACGGGCCGTCGCCGGCAGCGAGTCCGGACCACCAGAACGGCACGGCTACTTCCAGCGGCATCCCCGCCGCCTGGCGCAAGGCGCGGATCGTGCCCAGGTAGCGGGTCAGCCAGCGTTCTGTATCCAGTGCGAAGCCGGCGAGCAGATAGGGCTCGATATCGTACTGAACACCAGCCAGTCGCCGGGCGGGCCGCTGGCTGGCATTGAATCCTGCAAGAGCCGATGCCCGCCTGACCATGTGCACCTGGCCTTCGGGCAGCACCGCGCCCGGATCGCCTTCTACGGCCCACACTGACACCTGACGGCGTCGGGCCGCGTCGATAAACCGGGCCAGCCGCTCCGGGTCGGAGACCGCCAGCGGTTCGCCGTCCAGCGGCACCGTGATAAACACGGTGCTGGCACCGATACGCTCGAGCTCGCCAAACAGGGCCTCAGCCGTCTCCATCCAGGCCTCGGGCTGCCATACCCAGGCCGCTCGAGCGGGGGCTTTCAGCCCCGGCGCGGGCAGCAGCTCGAGGCCTGTGAGCCGCAGCCGCGCATGACCGGCAGGGCAGAGCACGCTAAAGGCGTACTCGCCCGGCGCCATGCCGCGGGGTAAGGTGAAACCATGCATCGTCGGCCTGGTGTCGGCGGCGAAGTCGCCGAGGGCCAGCGGTGATTCACGCTGCAGGCGTTGGGCGTCCGAAAAGGCGAGGGCGAAGTGCCCGGATCCCGCGGACTCCAGCTGCACGCGGAGGCGTCCATCCCGCACCATGCGGTATTCATCAGCCCGTAACAGCAGTCCGGCCGGCGCGTCGCCGGCAGCGCAGATCAGGTCGATTGCGCCATCCCGGCGTCCGACCTTCGCGCGTCCCTCCACGCCGAACGCGCGGCCGTCGAGGGTCTGCAGCAGGTCCTCACCCAGCGGCACCGGCGGGGCGCGTTTGATCGGGGTGGGTAGCGGCCGGTCGGGGATGATTTCGCTGATCCGGATCTCGCCCTGAGCCTCGTCTCCCAGCAGGCTCACACCGGTTTCCATGCCGGCAGCGTCGTCAGTAGTGATCAGTCCGGCCCAGCGGATGTCCTCTGCGGTCACGGCGATGCTCAATGCATCGCAGCCCTCGGGCGCGTGATCGCTGATGATGAGCCGTCGGTCGTGACCCTGCGGATCCGGGTAGACGCCAAGCACGCGTGTATCCGGGAGCTGCACTCCCGCGTCGCAAAGCGCCAGCCACGCCGCACCGGCAGGAATGGGCGCGAGCAGCATGGCCAGGCTGGCGATCCAGCCGGTGTTCAAGCCCGCACCATCGTCAATGACTGCCGCTGTGCCCGGCAGTGGGAGTCGCCGGGTCGCCGACGCCGTCCTCGCTGGACCATCGGGCGCCACGGTTCATCTCGCCCCAGTGAGACTTGCTCCCGACCAGCCATTGCAGCAGACCGATCAATCGCCACACGGAATTGAGCTGGCGATAGCCGAAATTCTCGAGGATGGCGGCGCCAAACAACAACATCGTGTTACGGAATCCCGGATAGACATGGAAGGAGATCTCTTCGAGCATCAGCGCGCTGGTAGAGAGGAGCATGCCCAGACAGATGGCGCAGAGCAGAAATGCGAGGAACGCATCCGGCGAGATCCAGCCGTTCCAGTAGGCGATGCCCACGAACAGATAGCCGCCGACTTCCAGCAGCGGGCCAAGGAACTCGAACAGGAAGATAAACGGAAACGCGAGCCAGCCCACGGTACCGCCCCGGGGATTGAACATCAGACTCTGGTTGAGCGTCAGGCTCTCGGCCAGGCCACGCTGCCAGCGGATCCGCTGGCGGCCGAGCGTGCGCAGATCCTCCGGTGCTTCGGTCCAGCAGATCGGGTCCGGGACGAAGGTGATGCGATAGCGTCGTCGCTGTTTGCGCAGCATGCGATGTAGCCGCACCACCAGCTCCATATCCTCACCCAGGGTATCGGTGCGGTAACCGCCGCAGGCCACCACCACCTCTTTGCGGAACAATCCAAACGCGCCGCTGATGATCATCAGCGCGTTAAGCGGTGACCAGCCGAGGCGCCCAAACAGGAAGGCGCGCAGGTATTCCATGATCTGCAGCAACGCCAGGGTCGAATCGGGCAGCCCGATTTTCTCGATAAAGCCATCTCTGACCCGACAGCCGTTGGCGATACGGATGGTGCCGCCACAGGCGACGGTGTCCGGATCGTCGAGGAATGGCTGTAGCACCCGATACAGGCTGTCCGGTTGCAGTACCGAGTCCGCATCCACGCCGCAGAACAGCGGATAACGTGCCGCGTTGATGCCCGCATTCAGGGAGTCGGCCTTGCCGCCGTTGTCCTTGTCCAGCACGCGGATGTTGGGGTGGATGGCGGAGCGGTAGATGGTCTTCACCGGCTGGGTAGCGATACGCTGCCGGTAGGCTTCCGGGAACGGCACCAGAGCGAATTCCTCGATCAGCTTCTGCAGGGTGCCGTCCCTGGAGCCGTCATTGACCACCAAGATCTCGTATTCCGGGTAGCGTAGCTGGAGCAGCGCCCTTACCGAGGTGACAATGGTCGCCGCTTCGTTGTAGGCGGGTACGATGATGCTGATGGGCATCTCGTGCTCCGAATAGACTTTCGGCAGGCTCTCGATGCGTCGCCCCTGGAAGTACTCGCGCATACCGAACAGCGACACCAGATTGAGGCCGATATAGCCCGCATTGAGCAGCAGGAAATAGCCCAGGAACACCCACTGCGCAGCAAAGATGAGATCCTGGGTGGTCACGCGGCTCGCTCCGCCATCACCTGGTCCATCATGTCGCGAGCGTAGCGGTCGTCCAGCCGCTGCCGGATGCGATCCAATTCTTTCTGCTCGATAAACGGCAGGCCGGTCAGGGCCTGCGCAGCGCGGTAGCGAACCCACCATTCCGGATCGCAGAGCAGGCGCTCCAGCAGCCGCTTGTCCTGACGGTAGCCGATGCGACCAAGCACGCTGGCCGCGCGCATGCGGATATGCCAGCGTGGATGGTTGACCAGGTGTCGGACCTGGGGCAGTTCGAGCGGGCTGTCGGCCACGCGCAGACACACCGAGGTGACACGGTCGTCCACCGTTCGTTGCAACACCTCATGGACCACCTTGGCGGCTATCGATCGATGCACCGTAGGCAGGAACCCGATCAGCTTGGCCGCTTCCTCGGGCGTACCGTCGAGGATCGCCTGTTGCAGCGGACGCGAGGTCGCCGCGGGGCCTGCTTCACGCAGCAGGCTCGAGACCCTGGCCGCCGCCCAGTCTTCGCGGCGCGTCACCATCGGCAATATCAGCAGCACGGCTCGGTCCGCATCGATGTTGATCAGCGCCTTGGCCGCCATCAGCGAGATCAATGTGTGGTGGGAGTGGAGCAGTTCCTCGATCCGGTCCCAGGCGCTGCTTTCCACCAGGTGGCCCAGGGTCGCGATAGCGATGAGTTTGTCGCTCAGGCGACCGTGATTGAGCAGCTTCCAGACCGCCGTGTCGACGCCGAGCTGACGGGCTACAGTGTTGAGACGCAGGCCGGCGCTGCCGCGGAGCACGTCATGCAACACGTTCCATTCGTTGAGGAAATACATCAGCGACGATTTGGGCAGCTCGGGCACGACCAGATCCTGATCGTCGCCGGTCTGGTCCTCGGTCAGCGCCACCTGGGTCAGCAGCGGTCGCCATTTATCCAGAAACGCCTTGTGCCGGCGCTGCCGGACGAGCAGCCGCGAGCGCAGGATGACAACCCACAGGAACAGCAAGACCGTCATCGAGCCGGCGATGAGGCTGCTGTAAATCGCGAAAACGATGGCGCGATCAGAGCCTGCGACGAAGTCCAACACGGATGCCTCCACGATTGTAGACAGAACCTTGCCGGTGCCACATGAGGTCCCAGCTAAGCGCCCAGTCCGGGTTCATCCAGTGGCGCCCGCCCAGACCGAGGGTGCGGGTATTACTCGTGAGCAGACGATCCTGACCGACGCTTTCACTCTCTTCGCCGACGCCGGCCATAAATCCGACGTGGTTGCGTTCGCCGTAATAGCGGTCCAGCCGAGCCAGGTGGCTGACCGAGGTGTCGGCGCCTTCGGGCCAGCCGATGTACAAGGTGTAGGCTGCCTGCCAGTTGCCCCAGTAGCGTTCTGCACCCAGGTTCAGGAGTTCGTAACGGGAATCCGCATACTCGGCGTGGCGGAAGCCGCTGCGTAAGCCCCAGCCGCCGGCCAGGCTGCGCTGCAGCTCGGCCCAGGCTGACCACTGGGGCAGCACGTCCGCACTCGGCGCGACGCTGCCCTGGAGCAGCAGCGTCCAATCTTGGTCCAGCGGCAGATAGGTACCGGCCATAATCTCCGCTTCGCGCTCGGAGAACCGGTCCGTGGCTTCGACGACCACATAGTAAGCTTTGCGCGGCGCCAGCGTGTGGCTGGCCTCGAAATAGACGCTTTGCCAGTTGTCGAAGTCGTTATCCAGAGAGTCGAATGAATACCCAAGCTCGTAGTCCGAAGTCGGCTTGAAGCCGGGCGCGGATCTGTCCAGCTGCTGCCACAGGGGCCAGGAGCTGGACGGAAAGCGCTGGCGGGCCGCAGCGGCCAACTCGTCGAAACGGCGGCGGTTCTCGGTGCCGCCGGCGGCGAGCAGCGCCTGGGATTCCAGCCGCCAGAGCGCTTCGTAATCCGGTGCGTTCTCCCGCGCCCGCTCCAGCAACGGCACGGCCTCGGCGGGCCGTTCCGACCACACCAGTACCTGGCTCTTGCCCAGCAGATAATCAGCGTTGTCCGGACTCTGGGCCAGCAGGCGGTCGTATTCCGCCATGGCCTCATCCCAGCGCCGGGACCAGGCCAGGGTCCGCGCCAGCAGATAGCGGGCGTCCTCATCGGCGGGATAGGTATCCAGGTGCTGCTCGAGCACGCTGACCGCGGCCGGATAGTCGTCGCGATCGATGGCCGCGCGGGCCTCGACCAGCGCATCGCCGGTCGCGGTCGCTGCGCTACAGGCCAGCATCAGCCATAGCGTAGTGCTCGCCAGCAGCCCGTGCTGCAACCCGCGTGTGTTTGCCCTTACGCCCGGACTCCGTGTCGTCGCGACCATGATCAGGCTCCCATCGCATCGCCGTCGCGCATGTGACGCTTGACCCGCGCCAACAGCTCTCGCGGATTATAGGGCTTGCCAACGTAGTCGTTGGCCCCTGCCTCCAGGCCACGCACGACGTCCCGTTCCATGGTGCGCGCGGAAAGAACAACGACCGGCACGTCGCGCCATTTCTTGTCCCCGCGGATCTGACTCAAAATCTCGAAACCGTCCCGGTAGGGCAGCACCAGATCGAGCAGCACCACGTCGACAGGCTTTGATGCAGCGATAAAGTCGGCGGCTTCGCGTCCGTCGGCGCAGCTGGTCACACGGAAGCCCTCCCGCTCGAGCATAAACTCGAGCAGATAAATCACGTGCTCATTGTCTTCGACAATCAGCGCCGTCGGTCGCTTGCGAGACTTCTTCATCCAGATACCGGTCCATGGTCCTAATCAGGTTGCGGCCACGAACGCGTCAGCGTGCATGACCGCGTGA
>Ga0209567_10001811_pt1 | contig 10614 bp, 7 predicted proteins | sample COG_12_FD_184756 | JGI IMG/M metagenome (GOLD analysis project Ga0209567, IMG submission 184756) | Pelagic marine sediment microbial communities from the LTER site Helgoland, North Sea, for post-phytoplankton bloom and carbon turnover... | ecosystem: Environmental > Aquatic > Marine > Neritic...
TACCTATGTAAAGCGGCCCCAGGGGTGTTTTGTAACCGAAGTAAAAACTGCCGTTGAGAAGGCCGTCGGAAAATATATCGCTTCTATTCTCCGTTGCGTTGCCGTATTCAAGGGTCGTGCCGACATAACCCGGCAAAAGGCCGCTCTTGGCCACCTGGTAACGGTAACCAAGCAGCGTTGAACCATAATGCGGGCCAATCAGCGAGTTGGGCTCATAACCCGACATATTAAAGAAACCACCACCTGAGTAAAGCGCATATATCGGTAAGTTGTCATCGAGGCTGGTTTTGTAATTGAAACTGGTATTGTATTGCGCGCCCCACATGAAGTTATGCAACCCAAAGGTGTGGGCGCTAAAAATGGCGAAATCGATTTGCTCGTATGAATCATCTGCACCGAGACTCTCGACCGAGTTCGTGTATTTCAAATTGGAGTAAAGCCCATCCGTTGGCAGAAACCGGTCATCGAGACGGTCATACTGAAGCAACGCAAACAATTCGGCACCATCAAAAGAAAATGGTTCGATGTCGGGGTCCCCAACGGTAACCTTCAATTTACCCCCATAGCGGGTATAACCCATGGTGAACTTTGCGTGCCGCTCGAATTCGCGACCAAGTGCAAGGCCGCCACCCCATTCATTCAACTCTAATTCAGCACGCGCATCGCCGTTTGAGTCATAAAGATAAAGTGGCCTGTCGAACCAATATGCGCTGGGTTCAAAACTGTACTTGAGGCCATCATCCAGTGGTCTGAAATAATCCACGAAAATCCCGGGGGATTCACCTATCTGCAGGACGGCACGGAATTCAGAGCCGCGGTCGTCAAGGGCCGTATTCAGGTAGCCACCCCGCAGATTGATGGCTGTGCCACGTGTTGTGAAGGTGAGATCGACACCGGTTTCAATAAAATCAGTTCCACGTTCGTCCGGAAGCACGGTAATTTCAATTCCCTGCAGGTTATCTCTTTCTGTGACGCTGTAACGGGCCTGGCGAATGAATCCAAGTGCATATATCTGCCGTAAATCGCGGTCCAGTTCTTCCAGGTCGAGGGTTTCGCCCGGTTCAATGGTGATTAACTCTGATATGACGGCATCGGAAAACCTTGATCGGTTGTTGAGACTGACAAAATGAACCTGCGGTGGCCCATCCACACAGTTGTCGACCTGTTGTCGCCAGGCCCGGTACTCACTCTCTGACAAGGAATATTTCTCCAATTGATCCTGCACCGCCTCGGTGGCGGCGTAACCAAGCGGAATGGCCTCATCCAGTTTGCTGAAATCGGCAGATGAAATTTTGTCGCCAAGATCCGGGCTGATTAACACATCGTTTTCACCCAGTGATTCTATCTGGGTATTGGTGTTCGAAACCGTCAAAAGCCCACTCATCTGGTAAACGATGGCCAGGGCGCTTTTTATTTCATCCTTGCCTGCAAGCTTGGTGCCCACATCAACAGCGATCACCACATCGGCACCCATGTCCCTGGCTACGTCCACTGGTAAATTTCTGACCAGGCCACCATCAACGAGCAAGGCGCCGTCTCGCTGAACCGGGTCAAAAACAGCGGGTACGGCCATGCTGGCACGCATGGCCATGGAGACTTCGCCCGTGCCAATAACTACCATCTCGCCTGATACGATGTCCGTAGCAATGGCGCGGTAAGGGATCGGCAGCTTATCAAAATCGGTCGTATTGACCCGCTGGGACGCAACCGATTCAAACATGAAGACAATTTTCTGACCCGAAACCATACCTTTAGGCAGCAGGTCGCTGTCTTTTCCGATACCGAGCTTGGGTCCATACAAGCCAAGATCATCATCTGCCTTGCGTCTGAAGGGCAGGTCCTGCCGGTCAGTCTTGTCCTTGAACAGGTCATCCCAGTCCGCCTCTCTTACTACCTGCGCGAGTTCTTCAGACTCCATACCCGTTGCGAGAAACCCACCGACGATGGAACCCATGCTGGTGCCTGATATGTAGTCATAGGGGATACGCATTTCTTCCAGTTTTTGCAAAACGCCAACATGCGCATAACCACGTGCTCCACCGCCACCGAGTACGAGGCCAATTTTCGGTCGATCGGTAACCTCACTCCTGTTGCACTGATAAACCTCTGCATATACCGGGTTTACACAGACCATGATGCACAATATAGAAAATACAAAAGGTAGCAACCGGGCTCGAAGATGAATTGTTTTTGACATGGATTGAATTGCCCCAGAACGACAGCACGTGTCAATGTTACACAAAAACCACTATTATTACGCTCCGTTCCCAATTCGTCACAGGTAATGCACTTGAAAAAGCACCTCAAACCGTCCTTTCTAGCGATTACACTAGTTTTTTGCAGCGGTGTTTTTACAATCGCCCAGGTCACAGCGGCAGACAACAACACCGAGCTCGATACCCTGACTAACTATCCGCGCATCGAGCGATTTGGGCAGGGCAGCGTGCAGGTTGACTTTCCGAGCCTCGAGTCATGGCCCGACTTCCGATATCTGCGGGCCTGGTTGCCGGTTGAGGTGTCGCTTGCCGGTGATAACGAGCCCCGTGTGGGTTCGGCCTATGTTCAGGCCAAGACCGATATTGACTTTGAGCAGCGAACGGTGGCCATTTCAGACCTGAAAGTGCTGGAAACAAAATTCCCCGGTGAAGGTCAGTCAGAGGTTCGTAATTCGCTGGTCTCAAAGGCGTTTCAGGGTAGAGAAAGTATCGTACCGCTGGATGTCCTGTTACGTTTGCTGCCCGAGGACTTTGAGATTCCGGGACAGACAAGCGCCGCTACCGGTTTGAAATTTGATCCGCCGGCAATCCTGGTTTCAGAAAAGCCATTGAAATTACTATCAATCGACAAAGAGCCGGTCAGGGCGCCGATTGAGGGTACAGAGCTTGAATACGTGGTGAACACGAACTGGAATGTCTTTTATTACCTACCCGACGAGCACTGGTATGTGTTGAACGACAACGCGTGGCAGCAAAACAACTACCTGGCGGATGGTGACTGGACAACTACCGATAAACTGCCCCTGGATTTCGATAAATTGGCCTTGAATGACAGCTGGCCGGAAGTGCAAAAAGCATTACCGGCGCGTCTGCCGGATAGCCCTCCAATGCCCTTTATGATCAGTATGGAAGAAACGGAACTGGTCCTGTTGGATGGTGCACCGCGTTTGAGTGTTATTGATGAAACAGGTATCTCTTATGTCAGCAACACAAAAAGTGACCTGTTCAAGCTCGGTGATCGTTGGTATTTACTGGTATCCGGTCGTTGGTTTTCGAACACCCAGTTGAGTGGCCAATGGCAGGCCGTTGAAAACCTGCCGGTGGTCTTTGCTCAGATTCCCGACAAGCATCAGAAGGGACACGTTTTGTATTCCGTTCCGGGTACCAGGCAGGCCAAGCTGGCGTTGATTGAAGCCGCACTGCCTCACCGGACTTCGGTCGCGAAGGCTTCCGCATCAAATCTCGAGGTGAGCTGGGTCGGTGAACCCAGGTTTGAAGCCATCGAAAACACGCAGCTTCAACGTGGCCTCAACACCCCGTTCCAGGTTATTAAACACAATAATTTTTACTACCTTTGCTACGAAGGCGCCTGGTACTTCTCTGAATCACCCACCGGCGCCTGGAAAGTGGCGATGCAGGTCCCCGATGAAATTTATCGAATTCCTGCCTCCGACCCGGCATATAACGTTACCTTCGTAAAGCTGGATTCAAGCCAGCCGTTAACCCAGGACTATGTAAATTACAGTTATTCCAGCGGTTACAAGGGGAGTTTTTCCACCAAAGTGAGCGTGGTTTATGGTACAGGTTGGTATTACCCTTCCAGTGTTTACTGGGATTCCGCCAACGGACCTGCCTACTGGAATTTTGGCCGTACCTACGGGTATAACATCGGTTATCACCCCGTGGGTGCATATTATGGCCATCGTGGCGGTTATTACGGCAGGTGGGGTTATGGTCGTTATGGTTGGGGCGGTTATGGTCCATATGGTGGCTGGGGATATAGCCGGACCACCATGACCATCGAATCCCCAACGGTAAACTACACACAGGGCTACGGATCAGTATGGGAAGGCCCATTGCAGACGACGCCCGGTGATCCCACCAGATCAAAGGAACAATCGCTCGAGGAGTTCCTGCCAAAGAAAAAGGCTGACGGTACCGAGAAGTTCGTGCGTGTAAATAAAGATAGCGTCAGCCAGCCAGCTAAAGTCTCGGCTGCCTCCCTGTATGCTGGTGCGGCACTTTCATCCAATCGTTACTCCGGTCCTGATGGCAATGTTTACAAGCGCGAGGATAAGGGGTGGAGCCACTACAGTGACGGTAATTGGGACACCATGCAGGCAATAGCGAGGGAGCAACCGGTCGAAAGACGAGCAAAGCAGAGACCCGATCCCAAGGAATATGAAAGGTATTTACCTGCGCACAAACGCACGCTGAGCAGATCCGACCTGGATCGTCAGGAGTTGGCACGTCTCGAAGGTATGGATCAATACAGTAAATATCGAATGAAGCAGGAAGCCAAAGAACAATAAAAAAATCAGCAATTCCACGTGTGCGTCAGGCAGATGCCATGGATGTGTGGCTGAACCCGTGTCGGGATGATTACTGACACCTTGGACCACAGTGATGAATGCCTTGACTTGAACATATATTGAACCAATCATATAGACTGATTTCATAAGTTCCAGACACCGTACCAAGGATAGAGAAATGCAAATCGTTCCATTGTTCAGAAAGCTTTCCTCATTGGCGTTACTTTCCGCTGCAGCACTGCTGCTCACAGCCTGTGCGTCGAAGCCAACCATCCAGTCCGATTACGATCACACGATCGATTTCAGCCAGTACAGGACCTACGCTTTCTTCAATCCCATGGGTATTGAAAACCCCAATTACTCGAGTATTTACGGCTCAATTTTCCGTGCTGCCATCAGCAGGGAAATGGAGAGCAGGGGTTATACGATGTCCGATAACCCTGACCTGCTGATCAACGTTTCCGGCCGGTTGCAGGACAAAACCAGGGTGACGACCACATCTGATCCGTACATGGCCGGAAACTACTACGGATATCGCAGGGGCAGGTATGGCGCCTGGGGTGGTTACGGTTATGGAACCACCACGCATGTCAGTAACTATACAGAGGGTACGATCAATGTAGATATGGTCGACAGGGTACAGAAACGTATGGTTTGGGAAGGAGTCGCGGTTGGCCGCGTCAATGAGGACAACACCAATGAACAAACCAGGGCTAATATCCATGCCGGAATAAAGGAAATGTTTGCCGGTTACCCTTTCCGCGCTGGTCAGTAACACATAATTACAGACCGGCCGGGTCACCCCGGCCGGTTTGCTTGATTTATTTAGCTGCCAGATTCTTTTTTAACCTTCTAACCGTTCCAGGGATTTTTCTCCTCTATCGAGATGACAATAGCGCTTCAGCGTAGATTCAGGGCGAGAGTGAAGGTAGAATGCGGCATTTTTACGGCAAGAATTATATAGGCGTCACGCATGCAATTATTAAAATCTGTTTTATATCCGGTTTGCCTTGGGATGATGTTGATCATACCGATCACTGGTTGGGCTGATTCTCAAGATCAGGATTTGGAAAAAAAGGAGCCGGGGTCACAGAAGTCCGTTGAGCAAATTGCACGCGAGATGGTTAATCCGCTTGCTGCGTTCTGGCGGTTTGACTACATTTACGAACGTAGAAACTACCAGGGCAGCATACCCGGTGCGGACGATCAGAAAGGCACGTTTCACAACTTTCAATTTACGCTGCCCTTCAGGGAAAAAGACGGTAAGGGCTGGGTTTTCCGCTTTGCATTGCCTTATCATCCCGATCAGCCTATTTACTGGGTCGATCGGGGTTATCCTGAATGGCTGATTCGACAGGAGGATCCGACCCTGCAGGAGGGTGGGTTCTGGGAAGACACCCACTCGCATACGAATGACGTCACTTTTGACCTTGCCTATGGTGGTGTCAGTGAATCCGGCCGGATATTGAATTATGGTGTTGCCGGCGTTCTGCCCACCTCCTCAGACACATCAAATAACAGGCAACAGTTCATCATGGGGCCTGCAGTGAACATCGGTAAAATAACCGATTGGGGTGTGTACGGAGTACTGGCTTCTCATGTTATTGATCTTATTGAAAAGCGGGATAAAGGTGCACCGGATACCACCCAGACAACCCTCCAGGTATATTTTGGCTATGACCTGGGCCGTGGCTGGCAGCTGATCTCCAACCCCGTGATTACCTACGACTGGGAAGCCGATAGCAGCAACAAACTGAACTTGCCCCTGGGTGCTGGTATTGCCAAGACCATCAAGATTGGGAAGATCCCACTGAGGTTTACGGCCGAGGCCCAGTATTTCGTGGCGAGCACCGATCGTTTCGGTCCAGACTGGTTGTATAAGTTCACGGTGAGTCCTATTATGCCGAGCAAACACACACGCCATTAGGAACCTGCCGGGTCGTGTCACCGGCCACAATCCATGACTGCACCCATTCAATCAAAGCGATTCATGACCACGGTCATTCTGCTTTGTGCAGTTCTGTGGTTTGGGGCGCTCGGTCAGCGCGACCTGTTTGACCCGGACGAAGGCCGCTATGCGGGGATTCCCGCAGCCATGGTGGATAGCGGTGATTGGCTTACACCCAGGCTGAATGATTTCAAATACTTTGAAAAACCGGTTTTGCAGTACTGGGGAACCGCTGTTGTGTTTAAGTTGTTTGGAAAGAGCAATACCACTGCGCGTATGTTTACCGCCGTGCTCGGATTTGCGACAGCCCTGTTTTCAATGTTTGTTGCATTTCGTTTGTATGGCCCCCAGGCAGCGATGTACACATTTCTGCTCTGTATCAGTTACCTGATGGTGGTGGCCTTTGGCCATTACCTGACACTGGATATGGCACTGAGTGCGTTAGTTGTAATGGGTATCGGCAGTCTCGTAATCGCACATTCTGACCGCAACGATGAAAGCTACACGAGAAACTGGATGCTGATCGGCTGGCTGGCACTTGCACTGGCAACCCTGACCAAGGGTCTCGTGGCCGTGGTGCTGCCTGCAGCAGCGGTGGTGGTCTACAGCCTGTGGCAACGGGACTGGAACCTGTGGAAGAAATTGCATCTTTTTAAAGGGCTGTTTTTATTCCTGGCGGTTACTGCACCATGGTTCATCATGGTCAGTATCGCTAATCCCGAATTTCCGGAATTCTTTTTTATACATGAGCATTTCGATCGCTACACCAGTGAGGTCCACAGTCGCGAGGGGCCGATATACTATTTCATACCCGTATTGTTGCTTGGCGTATTACCGTGGCTGATTACCAGTTTACGCTCCCTGGTGTCCCCGGGTTTCAAATGGTCACCTGAAAAACCCGGGCAGTTCGATCCTGAGCGCTTTATGTGGACGTTTGCCGTGGTAACGTTTTGTTTCTTCTCCCTGGGCCAGTCCAAGTTACCCGGCTATATTCTGCCGATTTTACCTGTTATTGCAGTACTCTCAGGACGGCAAATTGTTTACAGGGGGGAGGTGAGCAGGGAGCGTTGGGTGATGCTTTTTCTTGGCTTATTTTTCATTTTGGGCGCATTCGGTATTGAACTATTGGCCAGCAAACACTTCCCGGCAGAGCAGTGGGCCGCTTACAGGCCCTGGATCATCGGCAGTGGTGTGTTTTTCCTGCTTTCATTTGTAGTGATGAGCATTAGAAAGGTCACCCCGCTTCACACATTCGCTGCTGTTGCGGTTCTTTCATTGACCGCAGGCTTACTCATCGTATCTGGCGCCAATTCCCTGGCGGAGAGCCGCTCCAGCAAGGTGATATCCGATATCATTACAGAATCACTGCCGGCCGGCGCGCCCGTTTATTCATTCCAGTATTTTCCGGAGGCCGCAGCTTTTTACCTGGGCAGGCCAATCACCATTGTAGAATACGAGGGCGAAATGGCGATGGGGGTCAGGCTCGAGCCGGAGAAATTCATCAAAACGCAGGACGAATTTTTGGCAGTGTGGCAAAATCTTGATCAGGCAGCGGTGGTGGTTAAATTAAACAGGCTCAAAAATCTCAGGGTAGACCAATTGCAGGGCAGGGTTGTTTATAAAGGGCCGAAGACAATGGTGATCATTAAATCATGACGGAATCAATTGGCCAAGGCATGACCGAGGGTATAAACCAGGGCATGACATGGGCAGCCTTTGCGCTGATATTAACCGGTGTACTGTTAAACGCTGCCGCCCAGTTGGCTCTCAAGGCCAGCGTAAGCGATACAGGTGCAATCAGCCTTGATATGCAGTCCCTGTTTTCTTCAGCCGGTAGCCTGGCGTCCAACCTGTGGTTGTGGCTGGGGCTGATCTGTTATGGCATCAGCGTCATCGTGTGGATACTTGCCCTGAGCCGGGTCGACGTTTCGATCGCCTATCCGATGTTATCGATTGGCTACATCGTGAACGCAATTGCGGCATGGCATTTATTTGACGAACCCATGAATATCGGTAAAGTCGCCGGTATTGGCATTATTATCCTGGGTGTTTATATATTGGCCCGATCATGAGCATGCTGCCATTTACCCGGCCTACGCTTGGTGAAGAGGAGTTCAGCGCGGTTCAGGAAGTACTGCAATCAGGCTGGATAGCGAGCGGTCCAAACGTTCTGGAACTGGAAAACAATCTGTGTGCCTATATCGGCGGCGGTGTCGATGTCCGTCTGTTCAGTTCCGCCACGGCAGCAATGGAAGCGATTCTGATTGCCAAAGAAATTGGCCCCGGCGATGAAGTCATCGTCCCCGCCATGAGTTTTGTTGCGTCAGCGAACGTGGTCGTGCGTACCGGTGCGACACCGGTGTTTGTGGATGTGGGTCTCGAGAGCCGTAATATGGATGCAGATGCTGTCAGTGCGGCCATCACCGGAAAGACCCGCGCCATTATGCCGGTGCATTTTGCCGGCATGCCAGTGGAATTGGCTCCAATTTACGAACTGGCGGCCAGCAAAGACCTGCTGGTACTGGAAGATGCTGCACAGGCCATAGGTACCCGTTACCAGGGCAGGCAAGTCGGCTCGTATGGTAATCCGGTTTCATTCAGTTTTCATCCCAATAAAAACATGACCACCATAGAAGGTGGCGCGGTTGCTTCGAACGATCCCGGCCTGATCAAACAACTGGAGTCGGTTCGGTTTCACGGAATCTCCCGAAATGACAATGGTGAAATGAAGGTTGAAGCATGGGGTGGAAAAATGAACATGCCCGATGTAAACGCCAGCATCGGCCTGGCGCAACTCGGGAAGCTCGATGGTTTCAACGCCAGGCGCCGTCTTCTGGCCGAGCACTATTTCAAGCATTTGCCGCGTCATCGCGCACTGGTGCTGCCGGCAGATGCACCCGGTCATAGCTGGCACATGTTCTGTGTTTGCCTGGACTTTGAGTCCATGGGTATGAGCCGCAATGACATTGTAGAAATGTTCAAGGCACAGGACATCCTGCTTGGTATGCACTACCCGGCGATGCATTTGTTTGGTTTGTATAGTCAACTGGGCTATAAACGGGGAGACTTCCCTGCCGCAGAGCAGATTGGAGACCAGACATTTACGTTGCCGCTGTTTCCGGCAATGACCACCGATGATGTGGACCGTGTGGTTGCGGTTTTTAATGAACTGCTGGTATGACCGGAAACCCTCAAGTGCGTACCCGAGCCGTCGTTTTTGCATATCATGACATTGGTGTGCGTTGTCTTGAAACCTTGCTCGAACTGGGTATCGAAATCAGCCTGGTGGTGACACACCAGGATAGTGAGTCCGAAAAAATCTGGTTTGGCAGCGTTGAGGAAGTGGCAAAAAAGAACAGAATTGAGGTTATCAAACCGGAAAACGCCAATACGGTAACCGTGATTGAGCAGGTTTCCCGGTGTAATCCCGGCTATATTTTTTCGTTCTATTACCGTCAAATGCTCGGCCCTCAGTTATTGGACATTCCAACGAAGGGAGCCTTTAATCTTCATGGCTCTCTGTTGCCAAAATACCGGGGACGTGTACCTGTTAACTGGGCCATTATCAACGGCGAGAATGAAACCGGGGTCAGTCTTCACAGGATGGAACTTAAACCGGATGCCGGAAACCTGCTGGCCCAGGCCCCTGTCTCCATATTAAAAAATGACACGGCTTATGATGTTTTCCAAAAGCTCAAATGCGCTTCTGAAAGTCTGCTGATAGAAGTTGTTCCTGAAATGCTTGCAGGTCGTATTTTTGAAATACCGTTGAATCTCGGGGAAGGCAGCTATTACTCAGGCAGGAAACCGGAAGATGGAAAAATCGACTGGAGCATGCCCGCCAATGACATACACAATTTGATACGTGCCGTGGCGCCTCCCTTCCCGGGAGCTTTCTTTCATATCGATTCACACCGCGTTGAGATTCTCGGCAGTTATACCAGGGATGAACAGGCCCGGTTTGGCGAACCATGTATTTATTTCGAGGGTGGAAGTTTTCAAGCGGATTGTTCTGATGGCCGGCGTTTTATGATCACCCACCTGGTCATCGATGGGTCAACGGCGGATATGTCCCTGTTCGAGCAGACATTTGGGCAAAGACTGATGCTTGACAGGAAAAATGAGTCATGAAGCAGGT
>Ga0209567_10001812_pt1 | contig 10614 bp, 9 predicted proteins | sample COG_12_FD_184756 | JGI IMG/M metagenome (GOLD analysis project Ga0209567, IMG submission 184756) | Pelagic marine sediment microbial communities from the LTER site Helgoland, North Sea, for post-phytoplankton bloom and carbon turnover... | ecosystem: Environmental > Aquatic > Marine > Neritic...
AGTCCAGCGTTAGGGCCCGTTTTAGCATCAGAGGAGTCTAGATCACCCGTGTCTTTATAAAAGAGCTGACTGGTCAGGAGATTCTTTTGCACATCCCTGTTGGTCTTCAGAAGAGTGTCGATATACGCTTTATACGGGTAATTCCTTCCCCATTGTGTCTGAGGGGTCTGTTGAAAGGACACTTCTATCTGACTGAAGAGAGCGTGGAGCGGTACATTGACGGGGCCTACTACCAATGCTGAATCCAAGGGTGTATTGTCCGCACTGACCAGTCTTAGTTTAATGTTCAGAATGCTCCGCTTGAGATCCACGTACCCTGAGGACTGGGCTGGGATGTTAAAGTCCAATGCAGCTGAGTCTGTAATCTGACTGACTGGTCTGTATTCAATCCATTCCCTCGAATGAGAAGAAGTATCTGCCCTCGCCGCTTTAAACAGGTTTAATTCGTCAAAGTGAGCCATTTTAATAACGTAGATTTCGAACACGTTTAGGTAGAGATACGGTGCTCTTCTTACGTTGTTGCGTATCTCTCGCCTTCTTACGTTCTCGCTTCAGCTCAGACTGCGCTCTTTCTATAGCTTCAGCTACATCGGTGACTTGTTTCACTTCCGGGGCTCGCTCATCCATGTGTTTCAATTTCTCCTCCGCTTCTCTCAATTTGTCTGTCGTGTCTCTTAACTGTCTAGCCATGGTAGAGTCAGACGATTGATCCTCTATACTGTCTCTTAGACGTTTGTAATAACGGTCCGCATTGTCGGGACTAGGTACGTAAGGAACCCATTTCATTTGCTGGTAATCGTAGACTTCTATGGAACCCATGTTTGTTTTAGATGGAGCACGCAGTGTAGTTCGTTGTCTTTAAATACCACTGGCTTCAAATGCTCATCCACCAGATAGAGTCTCACTGTATGTAGATAAGTCGCTTTCACCGGAATGTACAAGGGATGAAGATAGACCTCGGTCTTTAACTTTTTGTATCGAGCGTTCACTTCAATATTTCTCAAGACCGGAAGTGACGTTTCTTTGACGCAGGAGTCTTCCACAAAATCGCAACACAAGTAGAGTCGGGTACTTCTAGGGGTAAAATCGCAATCGAGTGCAACGTCGACTAAAGCGCAAGACCAGTGCCCTTCTAAAGTGTATTGTTTAGGCAGTTGAATCCAACACTCGGATGGTGAGTTCTTCTGGTAAAGTGCGAGAGAATCTCGGCTGTGTAGATACAAGTAGAGGTCTTTCATTCTTACGTTCTCCTATTCCTTCTAGGTCTTCTTACGTTAAGCCCACTTCACTACTCAAGTCGTGCCGGCCTTGGCCCCAACCCTTTCGGGTGAAAACACTGTCTTTTCGGATTCTCAGTGGGCTCTTATTCGTCTCTCGCTGTTCTGATTTCATCCAGGATCACTTGAAGGAGATAAGGGGTTCTCAGAAGGACAGGTACCAAGGCGTGATAACGTCTCAGAAGGGCTTTCTTCCTTGCAAAGGACACTCTCGTTGAGGCTAATGTACGTAGCAGTCGTCTCTTTCGTCGGATCAAAGGAGCATCTCTTCGACTAAGTAATACTACATCATTAATCATACGCGTAGCTATCACGCTGAAGAGTTCCACTTGACTGGGTATGATAATGCGGAGTGCCGTTTTTCGCTCAGAGACCGGGGCATCTCTTAAAAACAGTAAATAGTGAATACGGAGGTAAACTTTAGAGTGTTCCATGATGCTCCGGCTATGCGTAGGTCAGTTCTTTCTTACGCTGCGTAAAGTCCCAGCTCCAACAGTGTAGGCATAATGATGTTGTCAATGTCTTTTGCCTTCTTGATACCTGTAATCACAATCTTTCCATTACTGAAACAGCAGAAGGTGACACCGTCCTTGGTTAGATTTGCCGCAGGGAACAATTCCGGTTCGTAGATAAGATGTCTTTCTCGGACGAGAGTGTCTAAGTCTAAAGCGGCGTTGAGGATGTGAAACCCTGAAGCAGTAATGACTTTTATCTTGTCCAATACGACAGGCCAGCCACGTGTCTGAAGAATGCGTGCGTACTGCCGTATTCGTTTAATGCCATCACGCAAACTTTGCGCTTTTCCTTGACACTGTATAGTTCCGTTGGAGAACAATAAACAGTTCCCACCAATTGTTCTGTGTTGCCAGATAAGTCCGGGAAAGTGTGCAGGATCATATCGCGCATTGACAAGCTGATAACACACCTCTCTCAACCCTACACTGCATCCCAGATGAGCGCTGCAGATGACATTCGTCAGATGCATGATGATGTGATGATGTGATGTCTCACAGGTCCAGTTCACGAATGACTCTATTAGTCACGGTACTGTCTTTTTCTATGAATACTGTTTCAGATCTCGTTCGGCTATCCACGAGTCATATTTAGAAGGCCAGTGCATCCAACGAACCAACACTTCTTTTTGCTTCTTTAGCGTTCTCTTTCTCAATACTTTTTCCACCCGATATTCAGTAGACTCGTTCACGTTCACTGCTTGCAATTCGGCCTCATAAAAGCTTCCTTCTATATCTTCTCCGGACCAATCTATTAGTTTGTACACTGGAATGCCTTCCCGTTTAAACCTCTGGTGAATGGTGAACACTTCTCCAGTCCATTTCTGGGAGTATTCCCGATCAAAGACACTTCTTACATGGGAGATGCGCACCGTCTGTCCAGTTTTGTATTTGTAAGGCTGAGGACGTCGATGTTTTGTCGATTTGGTTCTGATCAGGTACTGTTGTAAACGACTTTCTCTTTCTAGATCTTTGGTGACGGATGCGGGTGTTGTCCCCAAACTCCGATGTGTTGTGTGGTTGTAGCTATGCACCGTCTTCTGCAGAACGTCTATATAACGCTCGGTATTGTGTTTCAGTAGGTACCGAAATAGCTTATGTTTCAATGTGGAGATAACTCTTTCACAGTAGTTCGCTTTGGTTTCTGTATTGAGGGCATAAAGGTGATGAATGTGGCGATGTGTAAGGTATTTGTTCACCTCCTTGGCTCTAAACTCCATGCCTCTATCTGTCCGCACAGTCTGGGGCTGTCTCTGACCCGTCAAGATGCTCTGCAAAGCCGTCACCACATCCGTCCCACTTTTTCTTCGAATCGGTTCGCACCAAACGTATCTCGAAAAGACGTCTATAGCTACTAAAACGTATCTGAACTGGTCATTATGTTTATTTAGGTTGACCATATCCATAAGGTCCATGTCCCACATACTATCAATCCCCTCCACAATCACTCTTGATCTTGGGAACTTTCGTCTCGCCTGTCTCGTCATGGAATAGGCCTCCTGATCTTGTAGCCATTGTTTAATTCTGTGCCGTCCGATCCTGAATTTTCCCTCTAGTTTCACAACCTTGTGCAGTTTGCTGAGTCCCGCGTAACTAGCGGGATGTTCAGCATCGTAATAAATAGAGTTAAGGTACTCCTTCCACTTTGCCATAGCTCTCGTTACAGTGAAGAGATTATAGTTCTTACAATGAAATCCAATTCAGCGGCATTTTGGTAGCCTTAGGTATCTGTCCTTTCTTTTTCTTTGACGGAGGTTTATCTTCCTCACTGAGACGTTTTCCAGGAGGTGGTCTCGTTGTCATGGGCGCTTTATGATTCACGTCATCGCTGAGACGCGGTCCTGGAGTCTTCTTCGTGATCACCTTGTCTCGTTCCTTCCTCGAAGTGCTTTGTTCACGTAGACGTTGATACTTGTCATGAGACACTAACACAAACTTCTCCATGTTACTGTAACACAGACTCTAAATAGGTCGCAGCAATCTTGATCAACACGTATATCGTCCTCTGTTTACTCCGAACCAACTTCTGTTTATGTTTGTAACCCAAACGTTTGTCTCCTAGCAAATGAATAAAACGCCTGTTCCGTTTCAGTTGCGTTTGTTCCGATGAGGTTAACGTGACGTTGCCTCGGGCTATATTATGCGCGATTTCACTTAAAACTCTTAACTGAAGTTGAGTTACCGTGTCTAACAACGCTCTTCTCTGGGTAAAGCTGGTCTGTACAAACAGTTGAAGGAAGTGACGTTGTTGCCTTATCAAGTCTCCCATGTTGACGCTTCTTCTTACACATATTCGTCTTCTTACGTAAGTCGGTAGATGATGGGGTCTTCTCCAGGAAAGATTCTCGTTCTCAAACGATACTTGTCCTCCCCGTGAGGACTCATGTCCACAATCAAATAACCGTGCTTCGACTGTAATGCGTCTTGATAGGTATTCATAAATCCTTTGACTTTGCCGGGGTACAGTTGACGTCCTAGATTGCTCACTTGAGACACGTCTCTCAAGTTCTTCATGAGTACCATATACCAAGTGTTCAGAGCTATAGTACGGGCGTGTTTTCCACTAGGATATAAATTTTGAGTGATTAAAATCACACTCACACATCGATGATGCGTGCCTTGAGTAAACAGCAATTCCATGTCTTTATTTTGAACGACCTCGTGCATCAGATCATCAATCACAATCAATTTGTGCTGCCGGTCTCTCGTATAGTCATCCATTTCTTCTACCGTAGGCAGTCCCTGTCTGCTCGTAAACTTAGGAAGCGTACGTTCCATCTCATCAAACAGGGGCTGGTAGATCCCGTAACAGTATAACGTATGAGCAGGGGGTTCTCTATACATGTGTTGGACTTGTTTTAATAACCGATAGAGCCAAACCGTTTTGCCTGCACCGGTCTGACCTGTGATGCACATACTCGAGCAGGGTTCAAAGGGAAGAGTTGCCATTATTTCTTGAGTTTTGGACTAGGCAAAGCGTATCCTATACAGCTGCTTAGTAAACTAATCCACAGTTCGGAAGACCCGTTCTGTATAGACAAGTTGACGACAGAGGTTATGATAATAATATAGACGATAAACATCTGACAAAAATAGACAATTTCCGTTTTAGGAACTCGCGTTCCGAGCAAATGCCACTTGTCAGAGTGAGTATCGTCCTTGTCCAGAAAGGATTTCCTTTCAGGAGTAGTATTCTCTATATCATTCATCTTCTTACGTTGTTTTGGGCAAATAGGACAGAAAACGGAGGCAGAGGTATTCTTACATACTTTTATTTACATTCGATAGCAACATTATATAATACACCAATTACATCTAACAACTTTTATGAACAGTAGTAACACATTTCTTAACCAGTAGTGACACATTTTGCTTCCACTAACGACACATTTCGCATCCAGTAGCGACACGTTTCGCTTCCAGTAGTGACAAAAAAATCGTCCGTCACCCTATGTTAAGTCTATGGGAATGTACAAAAACGCGTCCAGCAGCAACACATTTTGCGTCCAGTCGCATCACATTTTGCGACCAGTAACATCAAGTTTTGCTTCCAGTAGTGTCATGTTTTTAGTCCAGTTCGATCTATTTACACGTACTATATCAGTTTTAGTAACCGTAGGGTACTGTATCATAACTGTCAATCCGACGACGTTTCGTATACACCATTTGATAGGATTTCTGTTCTTCTCTATTGTATAGTTTTCGCTTTCTTTTGTCCCTACATATTTTACTCGGGTTTGTGACTGTAATTGTAGGTGTGCTGCGTGTGTCTGTGACTATGTGTTTGACGCTATCAAAATTGATTAACTGACTGTTGGTGTAGTTGAGAGTGAACCCTCTCACTTTACACACTTCTTTGCCGGTGTTTGTTTTGTACGCGTAGTTCTTTGGCCCTCCGGACACAAACTCTACAATGTGCTCTCCAGTGTCTAATTCATCGGTCAATTCACCCAAATAGTCCCCGAGCGGTGGATCCACCTCCCCGGGTCTACTCACGTAAATGACGCTGTCGGTATCGTAATACAGCACCCTTCTGTTTACCTGTTCCAGCACACTGTACAGCTTGAGCCTAGCCCAACAGGTCGTGAACGTTGCCAAATAGATGTTCGTTTTGTTGTCGTCGGGTTGACAGTCATGTTTGTACATCCATTCTATTTGTATCATGTCATTGCTCAATATATGGAAGTCAAGAGGTTGTTTCGTGGGATCAGAGAACAATTGAAAGAACAAGTTTGCCTGACTTTCGTGATAAATCGCAGTCTGGCGCATGTTGAGTCTCTGCCCAAACTTGCCCCAAAAACTATTGAGACAGAGTTTGGCCAAAGCCCTTAATCCAGCGTTCTTCTCAATCTTGTCCGAATCCAAGGAAACACCCTCTTTCTTCGCGTACTCTTCCAAATATCGAGCCATGTCCTCTTTCGTTTTGATCCAGTCAGGGGGACCACTCGCCTCTTGTTTAAATTTTAAGAACGTGTTTATGTACTGGGCGAAGAGTCCCCCTTCACCGGACATGGGGTCATACTGCGTCGTTTCTTCCCAGTGGTATACTTCATAAATCTTTATCATTGTATATCCTACCCTGAGAGCCGTTTCAATCTCGGGGGTGCACCACGTACCAGTCAACGCTCTCTCTTCCGAAGAACATGAGCAGGGGTCTTGATTCTCGGTATCCGCGCAGGTTCTACACAAGGGAAACTTCAGTTTGCCATGAGATCTGTACGGGAGGATTGGGTGATAAAGTCCTCTCGGAGGCAAGATCTTTACTTTGGCAATTCCGAAATAGTCCTTTATGTCCACTAGACCTTGAGTCAAGATCACGGGGTGACCTACGGGATACCGGGCATATTTGTTTATGTACGGATATAATGAACAGAAATCGGCATAATTGACTCGCTCATGCTCTTCGGTTTTATAATAGAGTTGGCTCGCATTGGTCCGTCCCCCGAAAAAACTCTCTCTCGGGTCTAACCGCTCAGTCAAGTCTAACTGCGCGATATAGTCTCTCAGCTGTTCATTTTCATTCTTTTGTTGTTTGAAGTCGTGGTCCCAAATACACACGTACTTCATGCCCAACGTTTCTAAATGGGCTTTCTTTTTCATGGTCAAGGCGTACAGTTCGTTCAGTGATTGGTTTGTCAGAGGGTGGTACGTGTCTTCACGACTCTCTGGGAAACACACGTGGCACCCGTGAAACACGCAGCCGTGATACTCGTATGCCGTGTGTGTTTCCGCGCAATACCCGTCCAGTTTGTACCTGGTGCCAGGTATTGGCTTTTCACCTCCATTCAGTGCATGCTGAATGTGTACGTTGTCAACACGGGCCCTCCACTCCAACCACTGAATCGACACCTGACTGTACTGCTCTCTGTAACCACTGGGAGGAATCTTCGCTATAGGGGTACTAACGAACTCTCGTTTGGTTATATTCACTCCATCCGCACACACCCATTCATTCTGCACACATACATACAGCACACCCTCGCGCAGTTTGGCCGGGATCCATTCGTCCCTGTCATCCAGTTGCACTTTCCACGTTTCTTCCAAGAACTTCGTTCTGAAGATGTTCATGCACACCGAGGCAATGGTAACAGAGTCGAAGGGATCCACGGCTCCAAACCATTTCTTTTCTTTCTTTCCTTTGTCATTTATCACCTCTCTCTCTTCACCCGTCGCATTCATTAACAACTCCCTAAACCGCATGCACGCCTGTCTCAGTATATCTACGTCGCTTCTACAGTACTCTAGCATTTCTTGTCTGAAGTCAAAGACTTCGTTCTGTCTCTCTTCTAACCACACCAAGAAGTCCTCACGCTCTTCCTCACCCATGAAATCGTGTCCGTAATAGTGTGCTTCGGGGTAGGATCCCACATAATTTTGATACTGTTGGGTATTAAAATAATGAGGGAACCAACCCTTTTTCAACTCTTTCAATCCAAACGCTTTGGGTAGTTTCGACAGTTTCATGGGTAAGAAGTTGAGACTGTCAATCACTTTGATATGTAAGTCTCGCTCTACAGTCATGTACATGATCTTGGACCCGCTGTAAATGATTTTGTCCGGTCTCATAGACTGATCAATGAGGTACTCTAACAGAAAATATCCATCATAAGATTTCATGTTGTGAGCTACCACCTTGAAGTATTCGTGTTGTTCAGAAAAGAGCCATTGTCCAAATTGTTCTGCGGTATCCTGCCCTTGAAACACGACTTCTCTGAAGCCGCATGTTCCAGGGCAGGGTCCCTCATCTTCGTTATCATGCAAGTCAATGTTACTACATTCTTCACAGCGGGTACCGCAGTACCGACACACTGACTCGGGGGTCAGTTCATCCTCAATACACTTCGGGCAAACGGTATGAGCTACCACAAAGTTAGGACGATGCGTAGCTTTCCCGCACCACGATGTGTTGCAGTGTTTACATTTTGAGCAAGCCTTACATACCTTTTGTGGTTGACAGTCGATGCATCGGGGTTTCTTGATGGGTCTATATCCATTCTCACACGTACTGATCTCGTCTTGACAGCATTCAAAGTCAAAGAAGATATATTTGGGTATAAAGTCCTCTTTGCACTCGTTCGCTCGCAGATAACACTGGTGGTCGTCCATGACATAAGTCTGACAAGTTCTACACAGGTATTCTCCGCACTCGTGGTCGTCCTTATCCCGTGTGTCCGTCCGAACGACTTTGTAACATACGGGACACTTCCACCATTTTTCACACTGTGAAGGGCCACTAGGTTGGCCCTTCTTCTTCCCTTTCTTGTGTACGGGTATTTCTTTGTGCTTAGTGTAACACTCGTCCGATCTGCAGTCCATGTTACAGTCTTCGCATTTTACCGGCTGGTCGGTCTTGGGGCAGTTGCCTCTCTTGCAGATGATGCAGCTGGTGTCACATTCATGTCTCTCTCTATGATCGTAGTGGTACAGACATTTGTCACAGAAGTATCTGGCGCTAAAGAATCCAGTGATGGTCGAGATTGAATGATAGTGATCGTCGTCTACAAGGTACAGGTAGATGCAGGGTCGCTCGTCCCTACGAGGGCTAGTAATGAACTTGTTGCCCAGTCTCGCACTGACCACCATCACGCGTACTCCAAGGAGTTCTTCGAACGCCTCTACATCGTTGAGACTCGCCGGTCTATCTTGAGGGACTCCAGCCATCTGACACAGGGTCGCTGCCATCTTTCCTTGTTGTTTCAGGTTTTTGTTACACAAGTCCTGGTAGTATGTCAAGGGGACTTTCTGATGCTCCAGCACCAACTGCAAGTTGGTTTTCCCTCGCCTGTGTTTGGTCACTTCTTTCCATTCATCGAGAGTACATCGGTGTAATCTAGCCCAGCTCACCCCGATCGCTCTCGCCATGCATAACTCATCTTCATTCTTGATAGTCACAATTGAGTTTTTCAAGTCCAACGAGTTCTTCTCTCCTCTGATTCGGGTGATCCGCCGTCGACTGCCACCTTTCGGCAGGTCTATCGCACCAATAGTAATGTCAAAACTCTGGTTGATAGACAGAGTCTGATTACTATTGAGCACTTTCTGAAGCGTGTCCATGACTTTGGTTGCGTCGAGTTCGTCCCAGGCTTGCAAGGGGACGACAATAGCGTCGTTTAAACCGTCATGATGAATCACGACACGTCCTAAATCGTTCCCTGCCAAGTCCCCTCGAGCTTCATTCAGGACATTCTGAAACATGTTATGAAGACCCTCGCTCACATCTCTAAGCTGCTGTCCGTTGTACTTTTGGTCTATCTTAACTTCGTATGAGCGGTCCACTGCAGCTGATTTCGCGAACACCCGCTCGTTCTTCTTCCTCATACTGTACTTTAGGCTATGGGAGGGTCCCGCCTCTGGACTGTGGGAGGGTCCTGCCTGCGGTTCATCGCCCCGTCCTGATTGCACTATAGGTGATAAAGGGTTCCAGTCACCATCGGCTTCGCAAGTTTGGGCTAAAGCCTCCATTTCATCGTCAAAGAGAAGGGCCTTAACCGCTCCCTCTATCTCTTCTTGTTCCGCTACAAACTCCATAGCCACCTCCATGTTCTGCTCGTTGACTGTCACGGGAGTCTCGAGTGGTCCTCCCAACGTCGCTAGTACATTGTCCAATAGTTCGCTGACCCTAGCGTCGCCATACTCTGAGTGCCTCAACTGAAACAGTCTATATCGTACTGCCAGAGACTCCTGCACGCCCCATGTCGCAGCAAACTCCATCAGTTGCTCTGCGTCGTCGAAGGCATTAATCATCAGCTCGAATGTCTCGGCAACAAGCTCCATGGTGACAGGTCGGTCTCTGACGTCTGAATGATAACTCTGATGCACGCTCCTTCTTATATACTGTCTCGGAGCCTCGTTTTGGTATTGACCATGACCTTAGGGCATTTTGCATAGGTAAATCTGAATGCAGGCAGCCAGTATCTAGATGATCTCGGGATAAGGGGTGTGTGGTGTACTGCCAGACCACCCCCTTATCGAGATTATCTCGGGATATGGGTTGCGTGTCTAGACTGCTTATGTCACGGGCTACGCCCTTGGAGTGCATGTACCTAGTTATCTACTGGTGCGTGGCATTGGGTGGGGCTTCGTTCATTCGATGCCTGGACGCCAGAGAGGACGGAGGTAAGTTCGCTTGTTTGTACATGACACGAACTTAGTGTATTTTGGGGTCCTGACTTTGAGAGGTGGGTGTATTTTAACCTTTCCTGCATTAGCCTTTTCATACCTATTTAGTGTATTTTGGGGGTCAAGAACCAGCTCTCGAGTCGTTTAAGATAGTCTGAGACTAATTTTGATCACTCGTAGACTTCCAGAATTTCGGTGCCAATCAA
>Ga0209567_10001814_pt1 | contig 10593 bp, 10 predicted proteins | sample COG_12_FD_184756 | JGI IMG/M metagenome (GOLD analysis project Ga0209567, IMG submission 184756) | Pelagic marine sediment microbial communities from the LTER site Helgoland, North Sea, for post-phytoplankton bloom and carbon turnover... | ecosystem: Environmental > Aquatic > Marine > Neritic...
CAAAGGCAGGCGTGGCCTGCTGGCCCGTGGCTGAGCGCAACGGGATGATTTTCGTCTGGCACGACCGCGAGAAGAGCCAGCCGGACTGGGAGATCCCGGTGCTGGAAGAGTGGGACGACGCAGAGTTCCTCCCCTGGAAATTCGCGAAGCTCCAAATCAAGACCCCACCGCTCGCGATCGCAGAGAACCTGGCGGACGCAGGTCACTTCATCCCAGTGCACAACACGCACCCGGTGCCCGGCTCGTTCAGCAACACCTACACCGACCACGTCGGGCAGCAGAAGATCAAAGCGGTCGCGTACCCGGTGCACGGCGGCAAGGACGAGTTCTCCTCGACCGCCACCTATTACGGCCCCGCCTATCAGGTCACCAAGATGCACGGCAAGGGGCTCGGCGTGATCATCAACGCCCACACGCCAATCGATGACGACAACCTGATGCTGCGCTTTGCGGTGTCGATGAAGGCTTCCGAAGGCATGAGCGACGAGCTCATCGAGCACTTCATCAACAACATGCGCGACGGCTATCTGCAGGACGTGCAGATCTGGGAGAACAAGATTTACCTCGACCGGCCGATGCTTTGTGACGGGGACGGCCCCATCGGCGAGTTCCGCCGCTGGTACTCGCAGTTCTACAGCCCACGCAACAAAGCAGCGGACGCGGCCGAGTAGCGAGGAGCATCCGCATGAGCAACGTCAGCAAACCGGATTTCGTGAAGCTCGCGTGTGACGCGAAGCCGACCCTGCGAGAGCGGAACGCGAAGTGCGACGCGGACCGTGTAGTCCCGGACGAGACCATCCAGGAATTCAAGGACGCCGGCTTCTTTCGCATGATGCAACCGAAGCGCTGGGGCGGCTACGAGTGTAACCCCATCGAGTTCTTCGATGCCGCAATCGAGGTTGCGTCAGCGTGTCCGTCGACCGCGTGGGTGCTCGGCGTCGTTGCTGTGCACAACTGGCAGCTCGCGCTCTTTCCGGAGCAAGCTCAAAAGGACGTTTGGGAAAGCGAAAACGGTCTCGATACTCTCACCGCATCGTCGTACATGCCGGTCGGCAAGGTAACGCGCGCCGACGGTGGGTATCGCCTGAGCGGCAAGTGGGGCTTTTCGAGCGGCAGCGACCACTGCCAGTGGAACTTCCTCGGCGGATTCGCACCGAAGGAAGAAGGCAAGCCGCAAGACATGTTCACGTTGCTCGTGCCGCGTTCCGATTACGAGCTCGTCGACGACTGGTTCGTCTCGGGACTCAAAGGGACGGGGAGCAAGTCCGTGGTCGTCGATGACGCGTTCGTCCCCGAGCACCGCGTGCACCGGATGTCGGATGCGTACCGGCTGCAGAGCCCGGGCAACGAGGTCAACACGAGCCCTCTCTACCGTGTGCCGTTCGGCCAGCTCTTCACGCGGACGGTAGCTACGCCGGCGATCGGCATGCTGCAGGGCGCCCTCGAGGCGTATGTCGATTTGAACAAGGCCCGCACCGGCCGAGCCGACGGGAAGAAGGCTTCCGATGATCCCTTCAACCTCGAGACCTGCGCGCGCGCGACCCTTGCCATGCGCGAGGTTCGAGCGCTCATGCGCAACGACTGGAACGAAATGATGGCGAAGGCGGAAGCCGGCAAGCGGGTCGAGATCGAGGACCGGGTTGCGTATCGCGCGAATGCGGGTGCAGCGACGGATCGCATGGTCAGGGCGCTGGACGATCTGTTCATGGCAAGTGGCGGCTCGGCGATCTTCCTCAACCAGGACATTCAGCGCTTCTTCCAAGACATTCACGGGGCGCGCGCCCATCACGCCAACAACCCCCTCAAGACACAGCGCAACTACGGCGGCCTCATGATGGGCGAGCCGACGACGGACTTCTTCCTCTGAGTTCAGCATGGGATCGGGCGTTCACAGCTTGGGCTACTTCCTCTTCGAGGTTTCGGACCTCGACGCCTGGGATCACTTTCTCACGAAGGTGCTCGGCGTCGAGCGGGGCGAGGCACTGGGCGAAGGGCTGGTCCCCTATCGGACCGACGAGCGCGCCGCACGGATTCTACTGAGGCAGGGGCCCGCGGATGACTTGATCGCGCTCGGCTTCGAGGTGCCCAGCGAGCAAACCTTGCATGAGGTCACGACGCACGTACGAGAAGCCGGCCACTCCGCAGATTCTGCTCCGGCCTCAGAAGCGAAGGCGCGTGGGGTCGAGAGCTTCGTTCGGACGTTCGAGCCTGGCGGCGTCGCGGTGGAGCTCTTCTACGGGCCCGTCTTGGCAGACACGCCCTTCCGGCGAGAGAAGGTCGCGGCCGGCTTTGTCACGGGCGAGCAGGGCGTCGGTCATCTCGCCCTTCGCGCCAATAGCATCGCCGAGACGCGATCGTACTTCGAACAGGTGCTGAGCTTTGGTCTCAGCGACCACATCCGGTGCACGCTGCCCGGCGACTTCAAAGTCGACATCACGTTCCTGCACGTCAATCCACGGCACCACACGGTGGCGCTCGGCTCGGGTCTCCCCAAGCACCTGCACCATTTCATGCTGCAGATGGGCTCGCTCGACGACGTCGGCGCCGCGCTCGATCGGGCGTTCGCCAATGACGTGCACGTCGTGCAAGGCCTCGGCCGTCACCCGAACGACCAGATGGTGACTTTTTATTGTGTCACGCCCTCAGGCTTCGAATGCGAAGTCGGCTGGGGCGGACGAACCGTTGACGACTCGACGTGGGAGCCAACCACGTACAACCGAATTAGCGACTGGGGCCATCAGTCCCCATACCGAAGGCCTCCAAAGCGACCAACAGAAATGGGAGAACAGCCATGAGTAAGAAACCGCGATTTCCGATTCCACGTTACCCCCGGGGATGGTTCCAGGTAGCCTATGCGGACGAGATTCAGCCGGGCGAAGTACAGCCACTCAAGTACTTCGGCGTCGAGCTCGTCATGTTCCGCACTGAAGATGGTGAAGTCAACGTGCTCGATGCCTTCTGCCCACACATGGGCGCGCATCTGGGCCATGGCGGCAAAGTCGAGGGCGACGGAATCGTTTGCCCCTTCCACGCCTGGAAATTCAACGGCGAAGGGAAGTGCACCGAGGTGCCCTACGCCAAGCATCTGCCTCGCAAGGCCAACATCACAGCCTGGCCTGTGATCGAGAGAAACGGCCTCATCATGGTCTGGCACGACATCGATGGGAAAGAGCCCGAATGGGACATCCCGGCAATTCCAGAATGGAACAACGAGGCCTGGACGCCGTACTGGCGACAGCGTTGGAAGATGCGCACGCACAACCAGGACATGTGCGAGAACGTCGTCGACAAGGCCCACTTCCGCTACGTCCACGGAATGAACATCGTTCCGCAGCCGCACACCGTGGATCTGAAGTATCCGGAGATTCACATGGTCACGGACACCGCGATGGAGACGCCTCGCGGCGACGTGACGGGTGAGCTCGAGGTCAATGTCCACGGCTTTGGCTTCTCGCTGAGCCGCTTCCGAGGCATCGTCGAAACGACAAACATGGCCTCGGTCACGCCGATCGACGACGAATACTGTGACGTGCGCTTCTCATTCACCGTGAAGAAGCTCGGCGGGGCGGATATCACCGCTGGCGTCGGCAAGGCCTTCACCAACGAGGTCGCGCGGCAACTCGAGGAAGACGCCCCGATTTGGGAGAACAAGGCGTTTTTCCACCAGCCGATGCTCTGCGACGGGGACGGGCCGGTCGCGGAATTCCGCAAGTGGTGCAAGGACTTCTACCCGGAGTGGTACCACAAGCAGGCCCAAGACGAGTATGATGGCGTCAAGGAGGTGAGCAAGCCGCTGACACTGGCGGAGCGACGCAAGCGGCTTGTCGCAGCATAGATGGACACCGGTTCCAACACACAAACCCCGGCAACGCCGGATGAAATCAGGGCGCGTATTCGAAGCGAGCACGCGCAGATCTCTGCGCTACTCGCGCGCGTCGAAGCATTGAGCGAGCGTGTCAGCGATGACGACACGAAGTCGGTGATCGCGCTGCGCGAGGAGCTCGTGGCCCTCGGCGAAGTGCTGCTCGCGCACTTGCACTACGAGGAGTACCAACTTCCGTCGCTGGCCGAAGAAGGCAAGGTCGACGAGATGGCGGAAGACATGCGCCGCGAGCACGAAGTGCAGCGCGAGATCTTCGACCGCGTCATTCGCGAGCTGGACGAGACGGCCGTCGGGTCGAAATTGGTGATCGGCGTACGGGAGCTGTCCCGCGCCATCCGAGACGACATGGAGCACGAGGAACGAGAGCTCTTGAGCAAACCGTAGATGGGAGCCGCCCTATGAAGATCATGTACAACCCATCGACCTGCAACCACTACGGCGTCTGCATAGAAGAGGCCCCCGAGGTCTTCTCCTTCGCCGAAGACGGCAGCCTCATGATTCAAACCTACGAGGTCCCCCCCGACCTCGAAGACAAAGTCCGCGATGCCTGCATGATGTGCCCCACCCAGTCCATCCAAATCGAAGAAGAATAAGAACAAGAAAAAGGGGACAGTCCCCTTTTTTGACGGGTCAATTTTTGTCTGGACGCGGCGTGCGTCGACGGAAGAAAGGGGACAGCCCCCTGTTATATCCGGGCCAATAGTTTTGTCGTTAGCATGCGGGAGGAGGCGATGATTGGGGTCATCGTGTGGCTCGCGGCGCTTGTTGGGTAGCCCGACGAGTCGAAGACGTAGACGTCGCGCGTGCCGTAGACTTGGCCGTTGAGGTCGGCGCCGCCGTCGCGCTCCGATGCCGCGAACCGCACCGTGCCTTGTTGGTGGGCACTGATCATCGGCACGGTCGCCGGCGCGAGCGTCAGCTCTCGGCCCTTCTTGGCCTCCCGCGCCGAGCGAATGATAAGAGGAGGCCTAGTCGGCACGAGGACCTCCCGCGCACCAGCCTCGAGGTAGACCTTCGCGGCCACTTCGACCGCTTGACGAAGCCTCGTCCGATGGTCTTCGCGCTGCTCGTAGTGAACGGTCAGCTGGCCGCCGCGCCCGATTTCAACTTGGCCTGACGGCGCGTCTGGGACTAACAGAAGCGAGGGCGCCATTTGGTCGTATTCGGTCATGTTCTCCATTCCCGCGGCCCCCGAAAAGGGCAACATCGTCGACACGATGCCGGGCGTGCCCATGATGCCCTCGATGCGATAGCCCCAAAGCCCGAACTCGGCGTTGTCTTCCTCTTCGAACTCGGTGACCGCGTACGACTGCGGAATGCCGTCGAAGGCCGCGATCCGCTCGTCGAACATGCCGATGATGGCGAGCTGAGGCTGCAGGATGAGGTTCTTGCCCACGTGCGCGTTCCCCACCCCGGAACGCAGCAACAGTTGGGCCGATGCGATGGCGTTCGCGGCGACAATGACGATCTTCGCTCGGACTTTGAGCTCGCTCTGCTCGTGATAGCCCTTCGGATCGAGCGTGCGAACGGTGATCTCTTTGAACTCCTGGCTGGCTTTGCCAATCTTCACCGCGCGTGCCCGGGTGAAGATGCGCGCGCCCGCCTCCACGGCTTTCGGCAGCGCCACCATGCGAGGGTTTCGCTTGGCGTGAACCGGGCAGCCAAGCATGCAGGTCCCCAGCCCGCGACATCCCACGCGGTTGTGCATCATCACCTCGCCGCGCAGCCCGAGTCCCTCAGCCCCCAGGCGAAGCTTATTGTTCGCCGTGTTGACCAGGCTCTCGGGGATGCGGCTCGCAGAGAGATCGCCGAGCGCATCGTCCGTGAATCGCTCAAACCGCTCAGGCGCGAAATCTTCGAGCCCGTACTTGGTCGCCCAGTGGTGGAGCACGCCCTCCGGGATGGGAACGACGTCGCAGGTATTGATCACCCCTCCCCCACCGAGAACACGGCCTTGCAGGATATCGACCGAGAGGTCGTGGGAGGCTCGCCCTGCCCGGTCCATGTAGAGCTGATCGTACATCGCACTGTCGCGTTGAGTTCGCTCGGGTCCGATGAGGTCGCGACCTTCCTCGAGGACGACGATCTCGTGCCCGGCCTCGGCAAGTAGACGCGCTGCAGTTGCACCGCCGCAGCCCGAGCCGATGATGCAAATCTCGGTCGTGATCGCCTCGGGCAATGGCTGCTTCGACAGGTCGGTGATTCCGCCGGTCATGGCATGACCCCCGGCGTGCGTTTCATGGACGGCCCCGGGTAGCCAATATACGGCCACACTTGCTCCTGGTCGAAGTAGACCAAGTGGAAGAACTTCCGGGTTGCAATGCTCACTTGCCGCCGGAGCAAGTTGTCGCTGAGCGACCACTCGTTCCAATGGGCGGTGCGTTCTGCCACATCGAGCCGCGAAAACGTCGTGAGCTTCTTGTCGAACACCAGGGGCCCGAACTCGATCAGCACAAGCGCCTTCTGAAGGTCTCGGACATTCTGCTCCGGCTCGTCCGCCAGAAAGTCATCGAACTGCCGCGGGAGATCCATCGACGCGGCATCGATCGGGATCGCGTCTGTCTTCGGGAGCATGACCTCGACCAGGCTTTGAAGCGTTCGGTATTCGTGTGCATCGAGCACCCGCAGCCCATCGACATTGGGCGCCCGTCCGCGCAGCGCGAGCAGGCCGCCCCCGCCGAGGCCTAGGACCGCGCCTCCAGCCACGAGGCTCACCTTCAGAAACCGGCGCCTGGAAAGAAAGCTGAAGAGCCCCTCGCGCGAAGATGCTTCGTTCGGTACGCCTCCCATCGCCACGGGCGATCTTGTGCCCTTCTCATGGCTGGGCCGCAAGTAAATCCAGCACCGCCGTGCTATACATGAAACATGGCCGGTGGCAGCGACGAAATGAAGGCATTTCGGGAGCTGCAGTCGCATCTGCCCCCCCGTTGGGCGCTGGCCGATGGCGACGGACCGGAGCCACGGGACATCGTCGTGGTTCCGTCGCTCTCTTTCGACGGCATCGACACCGTCTCCATCGACGGGGTGATCCACTACGAAGAGCGGATGCTCTTTGCGCTGAACCTGCTTCGGCACCCGCGCGCGCGCCTGGTCTACGTGACCTCCGCTCCGATCCATCCTGCAGCCGTGGACTACATGCTCTCGCTGATCAGCGGAATCCCCAACGAACACATGCGGCGCCGGCTGACCGTCCTTTCGCTCTATGACAGCTCGCTCGTGCCTCTTACGCAAAAGATCCTGCAGCGGCCTCGGGTCATCGAGCGCATTCGTCATTTGATTCGTCCGGAGTGCGGCCTGATGACCTGCTTCACAGTAACTGAAGCGGAGCGGAGCCTGGCGGTTGCACTTGGCGTTCCGCTCTACGGCGCGGACCCGGATCTGATCTGGCTGGGCACCAAGAGCGGCTCGCGCTGGGCCTTCCGCAAGGCCGGCGTACCCTTGCTCCCAGGAGCGGAAGATCTGAAGAGCGAAGCCGACCTGGTGCATGCCGTCGACGGCCTCTGGGAAGAGAACGAAGACCTCGAGCGTGTGGTCGTCAAGCAAAACACCGGTTTCAGCGGGCAGGGCAACGCCATTCTCGACCTCAAAGCGCTGGACGCGGTCTCACCGAAAGGCGATGCGAGCCGAGAAACAAGGGAGCAGGCCTTGGCCGATGCGCTCCCGAGGATGCGCTTCGTGGACCCGCGTCAGACCTGGGAAACGTTCAAGGAGAAGCTCGAGCGGGAAGGCGGCATCGTCGAAGCGTTCCTCGAAGCCAAAGACAAGCGAGCTCCGAGCTGCCAGCTTCGCATCTCACCGACGGGCAGCTTGGACGCGATTTCCACGCACGACCAACTCGTCGAGGGCGTCGACGGGCAGATCTACGCCGGCTGCAGATTCCCGGCCGACGCAACCTACCGAATGGACATCCAACGAGATGCCCTTCGGGTGGGCCAAGTCCTGCACGAGGCGGGCGTCATCGGTCGGCTCGCAGTCGACTTCATCTGCACGCAGGCGGATGACGGCTCGTGCAAGCACTACGCAATCGAAACCAACCTGCGGCTAGGCGGTACGACGCATCCGATGATGCTGCTTCGCATGCTGACCGACGGCCGATACGACCCGGACACCGGGCTCTACCTCACGCCACGCGACGAACCGCAGTTCTACGTCGCGACCGACACCATGCGCTCTGACAGTTATCGTGGCCTCCTCGTCGAGGACTTGCTGGACATTGCAGCGGTCGATGGATTGCACTATCAAGCCTGGTCCGAATCGGGCGTGCTCTTTCATTTCACGGGCGCGCTCAGCGAGTTCGGAAAGCTCGGCATCACTGCCGTGGGCAAGAGCGCAGCCGAGGCGGACCATTGGTTCGAGAAAACCCGGCAGGTTTTGGATCGAGAAACGAAGAGTCGGCCTTGTACATCGAAGAGCTAAAACCAGGTGTGTTGCGGGTGTCCGCCTCGGCGGATTGGCCGAAACCCTACGTTGGCGTGTGCGGGTCGATGCACGGGAACGAACCATGCGGGGCGGATGCGATTCAACGGATCGCTACCGCCTTCGAGGAGGGATCGCTCGAGCCTGCAAAAGGCACCGTATTCTTGATCCACGCGAACCCCGAAGCGAACTCCCAGGGACGCCGCTACACCCGCGGAGGCGACGACCTCAACCGCCTCTGGGACTTCGAGTTCACGGAGACGCTTCGGCAGGAGGCTTGGGGATACGAGCACCATCGCGTTCTCGAGCTCAAGGAAGTCCTCGGAGAGCTCGACGTGTTCCTCGACCTCCACTCTGCCGGAACCCCGACCCCGCCGTTCGGGGTCAGCAACGGGGAAGCGTCGATCGACGATATCGCCAAACAGGTCGGCATCTCGTTCCTGGTGCAATCCTGGTACGGCCTCGCGGACAAGGTGATCATCGGCTTCCTCAAGCTCGCGGCGGTGCCCGCGCTGTCCGTCGAGTGCGGCTCACACGACGACCCGGAGATTTCCGACACGGCGCACGGCATCGCGATGAACTTCTTGCGAGTAACCGGCGCCATCGACGACAGCGGCGAAACCAACGGCACCGAAGTGCGCACCGTGCACGTCGTCGAAACGATCACCAAGCCAAGCGACGAGTTCGGCTTCGGCGCCCCGTGGACAGGCTTCCAAGAGCTCGAACCCGGCGCCCTCGTCGGCCGCGACCGAGTCACGGAGATCCGAGTGAGCCGCCGGTGCTACGCGGTGCTGCCCAACGAAGACGTCGATATCGGCGAAGACGTGATCTACCTCGCGATAGACACCTAGCCTGTCGCTGGCACTCTGGGCGCGATGGAATTCGTTGGGCAATGGCAGAAATCGTGCCTATAACTCGGCCCGATGACGAACCCGAATGAAGGCGAGAGGCGGCATTTGCTGGCTCTGGCGGTGTTGGCGGTTGCTGCCGTTTCGCTTGCTGGCGGCCCGGTGGCGTTTGCCCAGGTGGAAGAGCCTGTTCCCGCGGACGACCCTCATCCTCCGGACGTAGCACCGCAGGACGCCCCCAGAGCCGAGCTTGGAAAAGACGAGGTTCCGACGACGACGGTGGTCGTTGGGGAGGACGAAGGGGGGCGGATCCAGGCCTACACGATCGAGTTCGGCGATGAGAAGGACTGGGTTCGGTTGGCGTCGGGGGAATGGCTGAGAGGCAATATCGAGCGGATGCGTGACGGCTCGATGGAGTTCAACAGCGATGAGATCAAGTTGATCACATACGACTGGAAGAAGGTGAAAGAGCTGCACTCGCCCAGGGCGAACACGTACAACTTCACCGATGGGTCCGACCTCGTTGGGCCTGCGATGATCAACGAGGAATTCGTGGTCGTGCAGACCGTCGATGGAGTGGTGACACGACCGCGTGTCGAGCTGCAAGCGATCATCGAGCACACGCGTCGGGAACGCAACTACTGGTCGACCGTTCTTCGGTTGGGCCTGTCCGGAAACGCAGGCAACACGGAAAACCTCACCTTCAACGCGTTTTGGCAGCTCGTGCGCGAGGATACGCTCACCCGTGCTGCGATCACGTATGACGGAACGTTCGGAAAGGCGGCGCGTGCGGAGGTAGCCAATCGTCATCTCGCCGGCGGCGACGTCGACATCTTCGTGCACCCGATCATCTATGTGAAAGCGCTGACGGGTCAGCTCCTGTACGACAAGTTCCAGAACATCCGGTTGCGTGCCACGCCTGCCGCTGGTGTCGGCTTCCACCTCATCACGACGTACGTCGTCAATTGGGACCTCGAGTTCGCGCCCGCGGGCTACCAGTACCTGTCACTGCTCGACCCCGCGGCCGCCGTAGAGAACCCGCAAAGCGACGGCTACATGATGTTCCGGATGTTCGCGGACCTCGACTTCACCGACGACATCCAGCTGCTGCTAGAGTGGCGCACCAACCTCGTCTACACGACGATCGGGAACACCAACCACGTCGGGAGCCTGGACTTCACCGTGAGGGTGACCACCCTGCTCCACCTCAACACGTCTTTCCTCTACCTACGGACCGAGCAACCGTTCCCGCGGTCGGACGGAACAATCCCCAAGCAGAACGACTACCAAATCGTCTTTGGCATCTCACTGCGCATCGGCTAGCGATAGCCGCCGTATCGCCGCATCCAACGCGCGCGATACGCACGTCTGGTCACGGACGCGCGCGAGGAGCGGCCAGGTCGCGCGTTCACCTTCCGCGATGTGCTGCAGCAACTCCTTGTGCGA
>Ga0209567_10001815_pt1 | contig 10590 bp, 7 predicted proteins | sample COG_12_FD_184756 | JGI IMG/M metagenome (GOLD analysis project Ga0209567, IMG submission 184756) | Pelagic marine sediment microbial communities from the LTER site Helgoland, North Sea, for post-phytoplankton bloom and carbon turnover... | ecosystem: Environmental > Aquatic > Marine > Neritic...
GCATCATCGGCACCGCCGAGGCCATGCAGACAGCGGCCCGGGCCGAGCGGCTGTCCTCGGTCGAATCCGTGCTGGCCCGCGCCGACGTGCAATCGGTACTGGTGGCCCACGGCGTGAGCGTCGAGGACGCGATGGCGCGGGTCGCTGCGCTGAGCGAGGATGAACTGGTGACGCTGGAGCAGAAATTCGATCAACTGCCGGCGGGCGGCATCGGCATTTTCGAGGTTCTCGGTATCACCTTTCTGGTGCTGCTGATCCTCGAGGTCACCGGCGTGATCAACATTTTTTCCAGATTCTGATTGGTGGATGCAATGAAGCGCACATCAACTTTGATGGTTCTGCTGCCGCCGACGCGGTAAAACTCTTTTTCCTGGAGGACCCGCAAAATTTTGGATTGCAGATTTAAGGGCATGTCGCCGATTTCATCCAGGAATATGGTTCCCTCGTGCGCCATGTCGAATTTTCCGGGTTTGAATTTGGTGGCGCCGGTAAAAGCGCCTTTTTCATGGCCGAACAGCTCACTTTCCAGAAGTTCTTCGGGAATTGCGGCGCAGTTGAGCTTGATGAAGGGCTTATTCTGGCGATCGCTGTTTTCAAAGATACTCTTGGCGACCAGTTCCTTGCCGGTGCCGCTCTCGCCGAGAATCAGAACCGTCGAATCCGAAGGCGCGACTTTTTTGATCAGGCCCAGCAGCCCCCGCATCGCCAGACTCTCTCCGATAATGTCCGGAAAGAAATGGCGGGCATCCATGCGGCTGAGAACCGATGTGACCCGATCAAAGACGCTGGCAAATTGATCGATTTGATCGAGCGACCAGTTTTTGTCCGCATCGGTTTTTTCTCCCGAGAGAGAAGCCAGTTTGCGGGCTTTTTTCACAAAGCGTTCCACCGGTTTCAGGATAAATCGAACGAGCATGAATCCGGTCACAAAGGCGACGGTACCGATAATGAGGATCAGCCAGAAAACCGGTTGCGCGGGATCCGAGCCACCGGCCAAAAGGTATTTGGTCAGCCGAAACGATATGATGGTCGCCAGAACGGTCAATCCGGTGATGATGAAGGGAATGATGATGTAAAGGCTGATGTAAAATCGTGATTGTCGCATCTTTATCAGAGGTTCAGGGTTCAGAGGTTCAGGGTTCAGAGGTTCAGGGACCGGGGGAACAGGAGCTTTGGTAACTGTTTACGGTTTTTGTTCAATGGTATCTTATCTTAATTCGCCGTTAGGCAACCTCTTAACCTTTGAACGTTGAACCTTTGAACCTTTATTTATCTGGCAATCAGCGTCAGGTCCCACATTGGCAAGAATATCGCCAGGGCGAAAAATCCGACCACAGCCGCCAGCCCGACGGTCAGCAGCGGGCCGATGGCTTCCGTCATCTTTTTCATGGCATACTCCACTTCGCTGTCATAGTGACTGGCCACTTCCTGCATCATGCTTTCCAGGTTGCCTGACTCCTCGCCGATGGCCACCATATTAATCAGCATGGGTGTGAAGTATTTGGCTTCGCTCAGGGGGCCTGCAATACCGCGCCCCTCGGCAAGACGATCTTTGATATTGTCCAGCTCGTTGCCGATGGCGGCGTTGCCCATCGTTTCTGATAATATGTCCATCGAATCAAGCACATCGACGCCGCTGGCCTGCAGGATCGAAAAAATACTGGCAAAACGTGACACAGCGCTTTTGGCAAACAGGGGCCCGACCAGCGGAATCCGCATAAAGAGTGAATCCCGCATGAATTTACCCTGCCTGGTTTTTAAGTAGTAGAATAGAAATACGACCACGATGATGACGGCGCCGATGATCAAATACCAGTAGGTGGACAAAAATTCGTAAAGAAAAATACAGATCTGGGTTGGCAGGGGCAACTTCAGCCCGGCATTTTTAAATATGGTAACAAATTTAGGGATAACCTGGGTTATCAGGATCAAAAATGCGCTGAACAAAAAGACGACCACGATGACCGGGTATGTCAGGGCCGATTTGATATCTGACTTGACCTGATTTTCGTGTTCGATGATGTATGTTAAGCGGTCCAACACTTCCGGCAGCGCCCCGCTGGATTCGCCGGCCCTGATCATACTGCAGTATAATGGCGAAAACACCTTCGGATGTTTGCTAAATGCGTCATACAGGCTGGCACCTTCTTTGATGTCCTGGTGCATCTTGCCCATAATTCTGCACAGCCGTGGATTTTCAGTCTGTTGTTCCAGGATCTCCAGCATTTTGATCATAGATACGCCGGCGTTGAACATGGTTTTGAACTGTTTGGTAAACAGGATCAATTCGGGCGCCTTGACCGGTGACAGCAGTTCCCGGAATTTAGAAAACTGAAACCCGCTCAAGGCCTGTTGTTCCGCCTTTACCCGGGTGGGAATGTATCCTCGCGCGGCCAGCATGCTGTTGGCACTTTCCAGAGAATCGGCTTCTATTTCACCGGCGGTGGTGGCGCCGGTTTCGGTAATCGCCTGATATTGAAATTTGGGCATGAGCACCTCTGGGTCTGCTAAGTTATTTGGTCTAAATGGGTATGTCCAAAATCTACTATCATACAAAATTTTCCGGGTGTCAGGTGTCGGGTGTCAGGGCACCTCGGTAAGATAACCGAATGCAAAATACTGATGGTGAAAACGAACAGATGAAGCGTTATCGAATTATTGTATTCTGTCTTGCTGTCAGCTGACACCTGAACACTGAAACCTGAAACCTACAATAAAACTGCTGAAGCCGCCTCTTCCAGAGTGGTGATGCCCTTGATGGCTTTTACAGCTGCATTTTCTTTCAAGGACGTAAAATCTGCGGACTTCAGGGCTGCCTGCTGAATGGCATGCGAAGATTGCCGCTTTAAGATCAAATCCTTGATTTCGTCATTGATGGTCATGACTTCATACACGCCGGTGCGTCCCTTATATCCGGTGTGCATGCAGTTGAAACAGCCTTTGCCCTGCACAAAATTTGCTCGAATTTTGTTGTTAATTCCCCAGGATTTCAGCGCTTCCTTTGAAGGTTCATAGTTGGTCATGCAATTCGGGCAGACCTTGCGCACCAGCCGCTGGGCAAAAGAGACCGTCATGGTTGAAGATACCAGAAATGGTTCGATGCCCATGTCAACAAAGCGGGTGATGGCGCCGGCGGCGTCATTGGTATGCAGGGTGCTGAAAACCATGTGGCCGGTCAGCGCAGCCTGCACGGCCAGAGAGGCAGTTTCCGAATCGCGGATCTCACCAACCATGATGATGTCGGGGTCCTGGCGCAAAATAGATCGCAAACCGCTGGCAAAGGTCATGCCGGCCTTTCGGTTCAACTGCACCTGCCGGATTTTTTCGATGCGATATTCAACCGGGTCCTCCACGGTAATAATGTGAACTTCGGGCTGATTGATTTTCTTTAATATTGAATACAGGCTGGTGCTTTTACCGCTTCCGGTGGGCCCGGTGCTGAGAATCATTCCGTGCGGTTTTATGATCATCCGTTCAAGTTTTTCACGATCGCTTTCCGTCATGCCCAGCCGTTCGAGCGAATATATGCTGTTGCTGGTATCCAGCAACCGCAGCACCATGTTTTCCCCGTGAATGGAGGGGATGGTTGAGGCGCGGATATTGATATCTTTGTTCTTCATTTTTACGGTGAAGCGCCCGTCCTGGGGGATTCTGGAAACCGCAATATCCATATTGGCCAGGATTTTGAGCCGGGAAATGATCGGCAGAAACATGCCCTTGGGTGGGGCGGGCACTTCGTGCAGTTTGCCGTCTACCCGGAAGCGCACCTGCACGTATTGTTTCTCCGGACTGATATGGATATCACTGCAGCCCTCGCGAACACCCTGGGAGAGAATGGAGTTTACCAGGCGCACGACCGGCGCTTCTTCAGCCATTCCCTGCAGCGAGCTGACTTCGACATCATCCAGGCTGGTTGTTTTGTCGGCGCTCTTATCAATCTCCATTTCTTCCATGTCTTCCAGAACGCCGCCGATACCCGAATAGGTGCCGTAAGTGGTCGTCAACAGCTGGTTGAGGTGCTGTTCAGTGCAAATGACCGCTTCAACTTCACAGTTGGTATACACTTCAATCGTATCCAGAGAATTGATATCCAGCGGATCGGTCATGGCCACCGTGAGCAGCAGGCCGCTTTTTTTCAGCGGAGCCGCCTGGCAACGATGCGCAATTTCAGCTGAGAGCAGTTGCGCCAGTTCCACATCCACGGTAAATTTGTCCGGCCGGTACTTTTCCAGTTTTAGCTGGCTTGATACCAGATCCACGATCTGGGACTCGCTGACGATGCCTTCCCGCACCAGAAACTGGCCAAGTTTCAATTTGCTTTTTTTCTGATACGGAAGCGCCTTTTCCAGCTGCTCCTGGGTCAGCAGCCCGCCCTCAACCAGAATTTCGCCTAATTTTTTGCGTGCTTTCAATTTCGTCTCTCTTATTCAGTGCCGTTTAAACACCGGTTATGCGTAATTTTCTATTCCCCTTGAGCCTGGATGGGGGACACTATTGGCGGCCGTTAATACGGGTCTGCAAAAAAGACGGTGTCATTATTCCAACTGGACAACACTTTGCGCTCGGGTGCAAGTTCCGGCGGCAGGTGCTTTAGCTGCGCAAACGCCGAATCCGCATCGGCATGATACCCTTTGAGAATAATGGCAAACCGTGTGCCGGCCTGCCGGTTCCAATAGGGAATCATGCGGGCCGGCGGTGCGTTTGCCGGATAGGTGCGCAAGTAATCAAAGGCTGTATTCAGATCGTCTGTGTCGTCAAGCAGAACCCACCAGGCGTCTTGGTCTGTGCCGGTCAGCGAAACCGGAATGGCCGGCATCGAAATGGTCTGATTGACTTCCACCAGATCCGGGTCGTCGATGATCGGGTTGGCCAGAATCAAAGAACGGAAATATTTCGAATTATAGCTGCCATAAACCCTCTGGATGATCTGAGATAGCGTGTCGTCCTGTTTCAACGTAATATCTCCCAAAAGGGGCGCATACGGTGTGCTGTTTTCAGGCGCATCCGTTTGTGCTGGAAGCTGCTGGCCCGCAGTGTTTGCTGCGATGGTTGGCGGCGCCGAGCCGGAGTCAACCGGTGTGGCGGTATCCGCCGGCGACGCATTCGGGCTGATGGACGCAATCTGGCTTTCCGGGGCAACGGTTTCCGGGTTGGCCACTGCAGCCTGAGTAACCGTTTTGCTGCCGGTATCTTCGACAGCATCCGCGGCCTCAGAATCTTTTTCGCTGCTGTCCGTCTCCTGGCTTTGCTGCCGGCCGCCGGCTTCAGCGACAGCACCTGCCGCATAGCTGTCTGCCGGCGCTGTTTGCTGCTGGACCTGCTGGTTGTGGCTGAGTGTCAACCCCCGGGGCCACAGTGCCCGTAGCTTTTCCGGCATCAGAAATGCAAAAATGACCATTGCGGCCGCAACGGCGACGGCAGCGGTGGCGACGGCGCCTTTCCAGCGGCGGGTTTCGCCGGGAAAAGCGCGTTTGATGCAGGAACGCACCAGCGGAGCGCTAATCCTTTTGCGGTTCTGGACGATCATGGCCAGAATGCTATGATGACATAGATTGATAATCTTTCGGGGGTATCCGCCGGTGGCCCGGTAGACCGTCAACATAGCCGGGTAGCTGAAAAAATCAATTTTTTTATGCGTGTCCTTCGATTTTTCCAGGCGAAATTTGATCATCAAGCGTGTGTCTCGGAAATTCAACGGTTTCAGATAATGGTAGAGGTTGATGCGGTCGGCGAAATTCGCATATTTTTTAATTGTATTTTCGAATTCTTTCTGCGCAAAAATAATAATCTGAAGCAATTTGAAATCGTTGGTTTCGTAATTGAGAAATTCGCGCAGGATTTCCAGACAAAAGGCCGGGATTTTCTGGCCCTCGTCTATAATCAGAACCGTGGTTTTATCTTCTTTGACGCCGCTTTTAAACAGGTATTGCTTGATCTGCTCTTTGATTTGCCATTCGTTGGTGGCTATCTTGACCGCATTGCCCATCAGCATCCTGCCGACTGTGGTCAGCAATTCCCGGGCATTCGCAAAGTGGGGATCTAATATCAGGTGGGTGGTAATCTCATCGCGGCGGGCAAAACGTCGGATAAGCTGACGGCAGAGCGTGGTTTTACCGGTTCCCACGTCACCGATGATGACATTCAATCCCCGGCGCAACAGTAATGACAGTTCCAGTTTTTGCAAACATTCCTGGTGCTCGCGGGATTGAAAGAAAAAATCAGGATCCGGTGAGTTTGAAAAAGGCTCCTGCTTCAAATTTAATATATTGAAATAATCCATTGTAAATTATGACCCAACCACCGGTTGGTGTCCGAAAGGGTTGTCAAAAAAACATGACATTGTTTATCCGTTTTTCCACAAGCCCTTACTCCGCCGTTCCACAAGTGGGTTTATCAACAGGGAAGGCGGCGCAATTTACCCATGGCGGTCGCTCGGTAATACCGGTAACGTTCCCAAAGCGCCTAATAACCCTGCGTGATCCCAAGTGCCTAAAATGATGTCGGGAAAAAGGGGTGCCGGACACTGTTGATTTCATCTAAAAAGCACGGAGAGAAGGTTATGACGTATTCAGATTTAGCCTGCGGCGCTTGAGGCATTTTTAGCTTAGGCACTCGATTTTTGGTTTTCGCATTTCCTCCTGATGTCTGGATCAAAAATGATCCGCGTCATTTTCAAGATGATTTAGCTGTCCGCCGGGGCCGGCTCCAGGATGTGCGGCGTAATAAAAATCAGCAGATCCTCGAGCCGATCATCGGAGCTCTTGCGTTTAAACAGGTAGCCCAGCCCGGGAATGTCCTCCAGATACGGCACACCGGTATCAGCGCTGGCGGAGGTTTCTTCGTTCAAACCGCCGATGACGATCGTCTGTCCATTCAACTGAATCACGTTGGTTTCGGCTTTTTTGGTAATAATTGGGGGGTTACCCTGGACACTTCTCGAAAAATCGGCTTCATCTTTATGCACATTGATATACATTTTAAGGGTTGTATCATTGATCACATGAGGCTTGACTTCCAATCTCAAGACCGCATCTTTAAATTCAATTTTGACCTCTCCGTCTTCTACGCTCTGATAAGGGATCTCCTCACCGCTTTCAATATAAGCCATCTGGTTGTCCAGGGTCGTTATCGAGGGGCTGGACAGGATGTTGAGCTTGCCTTTGTCCTGCAGGGCTGAGAGCTGGGCGGATAAAAGGATGTTTCCAACGTTCTGATAGAGGAGTCCCAGCGAAAAAGGTGTAAAGCCGCTCAGCGCTTGGGCCGGCAAATTGACCACATCACCGGCTTGGGGGTTGACGGCCGTATCGACATCCCCTGAGAGGGGTTGTCCCTGATTGCCGAAGCCGAAGCCGGTCTTTTGGTCGCTGCCTGTTTTAAAAACGCCGCCCCACTGGATGCCCAGTTCACGGGCAACATCCTTGTTGGCTTCAACGATATAGGCTTCGATCATCACCTGGGGTGTTGGCTGGTCCAGCTGGTCGATAACGGCAATAATGTTTTTCATGTCGGTGCGGATGGCCTGGATGATCAGGGAGTTGGTATGGCTGTCAACCAGGATGGAGCCGACGGGGTTGCCGTCCTTATCGGCGGTCAAAAATTTTTCCAGGTTTTCCTTTAAATCATCAGCTGTGGCATATCGAATCGGTACAATACGGGTCAGGGGCTGCGCGGTCAGCGTTAATTCCCGCTGGCGTGCCTGGCGCTTGAGGTCTTCCTCCATATCATCGGCGGTCATGACGCGGATGATATCTCCTTCCCAGGCGTAGCTCAGACCCTGGGTGCGCAGGATACCCATAAACACCTGGTTCCAGGGTGCCTGGGTGATATTGATGTTGATTTTACCGCCAACCGCCTGACTGACAATAATATTCTGATCCGAGGCGCGGGCCAATGCACGCAACACCACCGACACGTCAATGTCAGTCATCTTGAGGCTGATTTTGCGGGTGGGCAGCGGCTTTTCGTCGACCTCATCAATTTTAATTGATTTGGGCGTTACTTTGGGCTTGATGATGGCCGGCAGCTCACTTCTCGGTTTGGGTTTGCCCGGCGAATACCCTTTGGATGTTTCTGCCTTGGTTCTCCATTCATCAAAGAATGGATCCTGTTTCTCCAGTTTGGGGCTGGCACAACCGCCGATCAACAAAAAGGAGATAACCACTGCAACGATGATGCGCCCTATCCTGTTTTTTTGTTGGCCTCTGTTCATAAGTTCTCACCCTGATGGTTATTCTTCCAGTGGAAAAATAAACTTCTTATTGCTACCGTCTGTAGAAACAATGACGACCTTACTTGGCGTAACACTGCTGACCTTATAGCCGCCCTCTTGAAGCTGATCTCCGGGGGCATATTCATAGCCGTTAATAATAGCAAGCCGCCTATCGCCCATTTGCATAAAACCCGTATACGTGAAATTTGGACGCGGACTTGCTGCCTGGATCACTTGCTTTTTCCGATCTATTTCATCCTGGGGCCTGTCGGTTAATTCGGCTGCTATCAGCGGGTCCTGCTTCCACTGGGTTTCGGCCCGTGAAATGATGTATTTATCTTCTTTCGACAGTCCTGCCCTGGATGCTTCGGCTACCTTGGTGATGAAGGCGTTTAGATTTTCCAGCTGAACAGTTGAGCTAACGACTGCCGTCTGTGTGAGGCTGCTATTACCTTTGCCTTCAAAGAAAAGGGCATAGATGCCGTAAACAACCGCGAGCAGCATTAAGCCGACTATTATTTTTTCCCGTTGGGTCATAATTCGCGTTTCATGTTGTGCGATTCGTGTTGCGCGCTGCGTTCCGGTTGACGCGCGCAACGCGTAACCCGCTATTCCTGCGCCATCCAGAGTTTAATGTCAAGTTCTCTGGTCGATTGCAGCGGTCGTATGTTAATTTCCTCGATGTGCTCCAGAGAAGGAATCGAGCCCAGATCAACTAAAAATTCACGAAATTTATAGAAATCGCCGTTGAGTCGAAGTTGCATCGATAGATAACCGGTATCCTGCACCATCGAACCGACATCGGTTTTAATTTCTTCTAATTTTAAGTTGTGACGCGCAGCGATCTCCTGAAAAACGTTTGAGATGGTATTGATACTTCCATAGGTCAATTTTGTGCGTTCCGGCACAGGTAAATCCGATGGCGGCGCCATCTTTGAGCGTTTGAGCAGGCTTTGAAAAACCGGTGTCAGTATGCGCTGCTCTTCCATGCGCGCGTTCAGTTTCGAGATCTCCTGGTCCAATTCTCTAGCTGATTTTTCAGACGGCAGGATGATCAGCAACATAAAAGCTAAAATGCCCACCACGCATACGATCAGTATCAGCATGCTCTGGGCTAATGGTTTTGTCGTTATCCTATCTACCATTTTGTATTTCTTCTTTGTAGGGTTCGCCGCGTGACTGACTATACCAGATTCAATTGAGCTTTAAACCGCAATACCTCATTGTTTCCTGAATACTCAAATGATTTGCTGCTGATATTCGGCTGATCAAATAAGGGTGAATTCTTTAACTCCATTAAATATCCGGCCAGAGTCGATTCCAGCGTGAGACGATCTCCCTGGATAATACCTTCCACAATCAGAACTTTTGAGTTTTTTGTCGGGGCCACTTTTTTTCCCTTGGCCTTCTCCGGCGGTGTCTTTATCGGTAACGGCCCCAGTTGTGTCGATAAGCTCAGCAAACGAACGTTGGGCGGCGTCAGATCCACAACTTCACTGATCACGGCAAGATTTAAATATTTTTGGCCGATAGCCCTGTCGGATTTGTTTTTCTGGCGAATCTGCTCAACCAGTTTGAGTATCAAATTTTGATCGACCCGCAGGGTATACTGCTCCAACTGATTGGCCAATTGCTGCTTTCGAGCTTCTTTTTCCCGTATATCCCGCTCCTGCCAGAACGAAAATCCGACACAGGCAATCATCAGAATTGCAAAGAGCGCGAACACGCCGCGGTTGATCAGCTGATTACGATCGGCCTTGTGCTTGTCCTTATAAGTGAATAAGAAGTTGGGTGTTCTTGAATTATCCGCCAGTCCCATTCCCATCGCCGGTGCAAAGGAGCTCTGTTCGGATACGGAATCCGGAATCGGCACCTGGGGCAGAAAGTTGGAGCTGGCCTGAAACGGATTTAATATTTCCGTGGGCATCCCCAGCTCTTCGCCGATATAATTCAGGATGCGTTGATGCGGTGTTGCGCCGCTGGAAATATATATTTTGCCGATTTTGGCATTTTCAAAATTCAGGGCGTAATGACGAATGGTACGCTCCACCTGCCGCACCAGTCGCTCCAGAGCCGGCTGGATCATCTGAAACACCTTGTTTTCATCGATGTCCAGTTTTTGCGATTTAGCCACGCCGGCGCCCGGCTCGCGAAGATATCCGAAGAAATACTCCTGGGCTGATTTCAGATCGAATTTCAGCTTTTTCTTAACGGCCCGAATCCGGCCGACATCCTCATCAGGCGATTTAACCAGGGAAAGACCTTTACGCACTCCCCCGATTTCCTTTTGCAGGGACTCCATCATCGTTCGCACACCGGCCTTAATGCCCCTCGACAGCGTTAAATTGCCCTTATGAAAAATATCAATGCGCGACCAGTCC
>Ga0209567_10001817_pt1 | contig 10577 bp, 10 predicted proteins | sample COG_12_FD_184756 | JGI IMG/M metagenome (GOLD analysis project Ga0209567, IMG submission 184756) | Pelagic marine sediment microbial communities from the LTER site Helgoland, North Sea, for post-phytoplankton bloom and carbon turnover... | ecosystem: Environmental > Aquatic > Marine > Neritic...
ACGCCGCAGATCTTCGACAACGAGCTGTTTCACACCTCGGGGCACTTGCCGTCGTACGCAGAGAATATGTACATGGCGGCGACGTCTGAGAACCTCGAAAAGTTGCAGCAAAAGGTCGAAGAGAAGCCGCCAAAGAGCGCCGAGGAGTGGAGGCAAGCGTTTAGCGAGTCGCTGCGCTTCGGCGTGAAGCCGATGAACTGCCCGAGTCACTGCCTGATGTACGGCATGACCAAGCGCAGCTACCGCGACCTCCCGATGCGCATGGCCGACTTCGGTCGCCTCCATCGCTTCGAGCGAAGCGGCGTGGTGCAAGGGCTGACGCGTGTTCGCACTTTTGCGCAAGACGACGCGCACATCTTCTGCACGCTCGACCAGGTGCAGGACGAGATCAAGAGCTTTCTCGACCTGGTGTACGACGCATACCGGGACTTCGGCTTCACCGACGTGCGCATCGTCATCGCCACGCGTCCGGAGAAGCGTCTTGGCGCCGACGAGGTCTGGGACCAGTCCGAACAAGCGTTGGAAGAAGCTGTCAAAGCCAAAGAGCTGCCCTACGAGATCGCCGAAGGCGAGGGTGCGTTCTACGGACCCAAGATCGAGTTCCATCTCAAGGATGCAATTGGTCGCCCCTGGCAGCTCGGCACCATTCAGGCGGACTTCAACCTTCCGGAGCGTTTCGACCTCAGCTACGTCGGCGAGGACAACACGGCCCACCGGCCGGTGATGCTTCACAGGGCGATTTTGGGGTCCATCGAGCGCTTTTTCGCCGTGCTCACCGAGCACGTGGGCGGCTCGTTCCCCGTTTGGCTCGCACCCGAGCAGATCGCGCTGTTGACGGTGAGCGAGAAGTTCAACGAATATGCGGAGAACGTGCAGCAAGAGCTCGAGGAAAGAGGCTTCCGGGTCACCGCCGATTTGAGCAGCGACAAGCTGGGCGCAAAGATTCGCCAAGCTCGCCTGATGCGGATTCCGTATCTTGGCGTGATTGGTCAAAAAGAAGTAGAGGGGCGGGGCTTGGCGCTACGTTCGCGAGACGAAAACAAGGACCTCGGGTTCATCCCGTTGTCGGACGTGTTCGATCGTCTCGCGCAGGAGAACAAGCCGCCTTCCGCTGCGAATTCAACAAGAGGAGATAGTTATCGCTAGACCGCGCTTTGGATCGCGCGATCGGCCGCGGGATTTTGGTCCACGCGTCAACGATCGCATTCGAGTGCCCGAGATCCGAGTCATCGGAGCCGAGGGTGAAATGCTGGGCGTCTTGAACACCGACGAAGCACGTCGGATGGCTCGAGGTCTCGACCTGGACTTGGTCGAGGTGAACCCGAAGGCCAGCCCGCCCGTGTGCAAAATCATGGACTTCGGCAGGTTCAAGTACGAAGAGAAGAAGAAGCAATCAGAGACCCGCAAGCGGCAGACGCAGATCGCGCTCAAGGAGATCAAGCTTCGCCCGAAGACCGACGATCACGACATCGAGTTCAAGACGAAGCACGTGCGCCGGTTCCTCGAAGAGGGCAACAAGGTGAAAATCACCGTCCGCTTCCGAGGCCGGGAGATAACCCACCCCGAAACGGCGCAACGCCAGATCGACGCCATCGTCGAAGCCGTGGACGACTTGGGGATGATTGAAACTTCAGCTCGCCTCGAAGGCCGCACCATGACCGCCATTCTGGCTCCGCGCGTCAAAGCAACGAACACGGCGAAGTAGGGACCAGCGGGGCACCCGCCGCGACCAGCTTGGGGGCTAGCGTCTTGGCTGGGTCGCGGGCGGCGATCTCAGTACGGGTCGTCCACGGCAAGGATCTGTTTTCGCATCTCCTTCATCGCCTGCGCCTTGAGCTGTAGCGTTTTCGACTGCAGTGCGATCGCATTGAGTTGCTCGATGTTGCGACCCACGATGGCGTGTTTCATGCGTTCGAGCATTTCCCGGCTCTCGACGAGCGCTTCGATGCTGGCTTTGTGATAACTCTCGCATGACACAGGCGGGGTCAGCCTCCGCATCTCCCGTTCCATCTGCTTGGTATCCCAAATGAGTTGGTCGAACCCGGACGTTGCGCCTCCAAGGCCGCCCTTGATCAGGCCCATGGCAAACGCATTGGGATCTCCGGCGCCCCCCTCCGATTGGATGAGGTCGACCTGTAGAAAGTAGGCCTCCACGCTGCCTTCCTGCTGATCGGCTCGTGCTTCGTCCGGTGCAACTGGCCTGGCCTGGGGCTCAGGCCGGTTTTGGTTCTGGGTCGTCGCGAAGCCGTGCGTGGGCTCCACCTCGATCCGCTCGACCACGCCTCCGGTGGAGTCGGTTGCTCGAACATCGGAATGGTCCTCGTCCCTCAGATCGGCCCACGCCGGCCAGCGCCTGCTGCTCTCCTCTTCAGCCGAACGCTCGACCTGACCAGAGTCCACGCCAGCCGCTCGCAAGGCCTCCGCCGAGACAACTTCGCGCGCCGCTGTCCCCCCCGATTCACGCCCTAGCAAGAACCCGACCAGCAGAAGCGCTGCCCCAAGCGCGATGGAAAGCGCAAGAACCGTTCGTCGATCGGAGCCGCCTTCACTCACGTCAGCCATCATAGCGCAGCGACCACGGGGACACGCTCCCCCCTTCGAGAATGAAGTCCTTTCGGGCACTTAGCGGCCACACCGCGAAAACCCATCCCCGCTCCGGTTTTCGCGCTGTGGTACTCAAGCACCCGAAAACGCTCGCGTTTTAGAGGCGTAGCGTGTCCCCTTGACCGGGGAGAGGCACGCGCTACACAGCGTGCTCTCCGCTCCCTGGCCGCGGGCGCCGCTGGTTCGGGAGCTTCAAGTGAGGACAGTCAAATGCCCAAGATGAAGACAAAGCGTGCTGCTGCGAAGCGGTTCAAGGCCACCGGTGGAGGGCGGATTCGTCGTTCCACGGCCGGAAAGCAGCACATCATGCGTGGTAAGTCCGCCAATCGACTTCGGAAGCTCAAAAAGAACTCCATGGTCCACCCGAGCGACGAACCACGTATCAGGCGTTTGATTCCTTACGAGCTTTAAGACTTCTAAGGAGAACGCCCCATGCCCAGAGTCAAACGAGGCTTCAAAGCCCGACGCCGCCGCAATCGCGTGCTCAAGCACGCGAAAGGTTATTACGGAGCGCGCCGCAAGGCGTTCCACGTTGCAATCGAGCAGGTCCACAACGCCTGGCAGGATGCCTACAAGCATCGCCGCACGAAGAAGCGTGAATACCGACGTCTTTGGATCACCCGAATCAACGCTGCGGCCCGTAGCAACGGCATCAACTACAGCAAGTTCATCTCGGGGCTCAAGCGCTCCAACATTGAGCTCGATCGCAAGGTCCTCGCCGAGATTGCGTACTCCGATCCGGGCGGGTTCAAAGCCGTCGTCGAAGCCATCGATTAACACCGTCAGGACACGCCATGGCAGAGCCTGATGCGGTTCAGACGTTCGAGAACGGGCTTGCCGAAATCCGTGGCGCCTACGCCGAAGAGCTGCGCGCTGCGCGTAGTGAACCCGAGCTGCGTTTGATAAACGGGCGTTACGTCGGACCCCAAGGCGAGCTCACCAAGCTCCTCAAGCTCATGCCAAAGCTGCCAGCGGAGCAGCGACGCGAGCTCGGTCAGGCGGCCAACGCCCTCAAACAAGAAATTCAAACGACTTTTGACGAGGCCCTCCAGAGCATTCACCGCGGCACGCGCGAAGCGGAGCTCACGGGTCCCCCGCTCGATGTGACGTTGCCGGGTCGCTGGCAGATGCCCGGCCGGCTTCATCCGATTACGCGCGTTCGAAACGAAGTACTCGACATCTTTGTTTCGCTGGGTTTTGATATCGCCGACGGCCCCGAAGTCGAGCTCTACGAGAACTGCTTCGACAAGCTCGGATTTCCGCCGGATCATCCCGCAACGGACGAGCAAGACACATTTTTTATCGGGGCCCCGGGCTCCGTGGATACCGAAAGCGTGCTGCTGCGGACGCAAACCTCGACGATCCAAATCCGCGAGATGATGAAGCGCAAGCCCCCCCTTGCGATCGTATCGCCCGGCGCGGTCTACCGTCGCGATGATGACGCCACCCATTCGCCCATGTTCTTTCAGCTCGAAGGCTTCCTCGTCGATGAAGACGTCACCTTTGCCGAGCTGAAAGGCGTGCTCACGCTGTTCCTCCGTCGCCTCTTCGATGAGCACATCGCCGTTCGCTTTCGCGCGAGCTACTTCCCGTTCGTCGAACCCGGCGGCGAGGTCGACATGAGCTGCGTCTTTTGCCGAGCGTGGGAAAGCGACCGTGCGCGCACCGCCGAGTGTCGCGTGTGCAAGGGCACCGGATGGATGGAAATCCTCGGCTGCGGCATGATTCATCCTGTCGTATTCGAGAACGTCGGCTACGACGCCGAGAAGTACACCGGATTTGCGTTCGGCATGGGTCTCGACCGAATCGCCATGCTCAAGTACGGCATCCCCAACATCAAGCTCCTCTACGAGAACGACGTTCGGTTCTTGTCGCAGTTTTAGGAAGAGCCATGCTGGTTTCATTTCGTTGGTTGCAAGAGCTCTGCCCCGTCGACGCGGATGTCGCCGAAGTCGCGCATCGCATTTCGCTTGCAGGGCTCGAAGTCGAAGCGATGGAAGAGAAGGGCAAAAACCTCTCTGGGGTCGTCATCGCGGAGGTTCGCTCGAAAAGCCCGCATCCAAAAAAAGACGAGCTGAGCCTGGTCACGGTCTTCGACGGCGAAAACGAGCTAGACGTGGTCTGCGGCGCGACGAATGTGCCCGAACCCGGCGGCCGGGTTTTGTTCGCCCGCTCCGGCGCCGTTTTGCCGAACGGGATGGAGATCGCCCCGCGCAAGGTCGCGGGCGTCGAGTCCAACGGCATGATCTGCAGCGAGGCGGAGCTCGAGGTCGGCATTGACGCGGACGGGATCTTCGTCGTCGACTCGGGCATCGAAGCGCTTCCGGGCACGAGCGTGGCCGACGCTCTCGACCTTCACGACGTCATCCTCGATATCGGGCTCACGCCGAACCGCCCCGATTGCCTGGGCCACGTAGGGATCGCCAGGGAAATCGGCGTCCTTTTTGGGGTGGGCTTCAAGTCGCGCAAGGCCGCTGGGCCGCGCCGCTCGTTTGCCGCGGCCGCTTCGTTTCAGGCTGGCGAGCCGACGACCAAGCTTACGCCCCTGTGGGACAACGACGGCGAGACGGTCGACACGCCGAAACTCCCTGCGATTTCGGTGGAGATCGTCGACGGCGATCGCTGTCCAAGGTACGGAGCTGCGCTCGTCGCGGGTGTCAAAATCGCTCCCTCTCCCTTCTGGCTCCGCTACAGGCTTTACAATCTTGGGCTGCGGGCCCTCTCGAATGTCGTCGACGCCACCAATCTGATCTTGCTGGAGTGGGGTCATCCGATTCACGCCTTCGATCTCGCACGGCTCGCTGGGCCCAAGGTCGTCGTCCGTCGTGCGACTCAGGGTGAGAAGATGGTGACCCTCGATGAAGTCGAGCGCACGTTCACGGAGGACGATCTGCTGATCTGTGATGCCGACCGTCCAGTCGCAGTCGCCGGCGTCATGGGCGGCCGCGACACCGAGATTCGCGATGAGACCAGCGACGTCCTGATCGAATGTGCATACTTCGATCCGCGATCGATTCGTCGTACGTCACGGCGCCTCGGCCTACACACCGATTCAAGTCACCGATTCGAGCGCGGCGTCGATCCGGGAGCGGTTCCACGAGTTCTCGCCAGTGCAGCGTCCCTCATCGCGGAGCTCGGTGGCGGAGCGGCAGCGACGAGCGCCATCGATCGCATCGAGATACCCTTTGAGCCGACGTCGATTCGTTTCCGACCGGCCCGAGCGGCCCAGCTTCTCGGCACGCCGGTGCCGAAAGAAGAAAGCCTCCACATCCTCGAATCACTCGGCTGTCATGTCATCGAGCAAGGGGACGACGCGTTCATTGCCGAAGCGCCAAGCTGGCGACCCGACCTGGGGCGCGAGGTCGACTTGATCGAAGAAGTCGCGCGCGTGCGTGGCTACGAAGAGATTCCAACCGCGGTTCCGCGCGTCCACCCCTCCGAAGCCGGCACTTCGGGCCTCCTCAAGTTCGTCGATCGCCTCCGCGAGGCAGCCGTGGCCTCCGGCCTCTATGAAGCGGTAAATTACGGCTTTTTGTCGATTGACGACCTCCGAAAGGCCCGCGTGTCGACCGATGCGGTTCCGCTCGCAAACCCGCTTTCCGAAGAGCGCTCCGTGATGCGAACGTCCTTGCTGCCGGGCCTCACCGCTGCGGCGACGCGCGCGCAGCGACGCGGCGCGACGGAAGTGAGGCTCTTTGAGCTCGCACGAACATTTCAGCCGACCGACGACATGCTTCCTCGCGAAGACACTGTGCTTGCGATCACCCTGGCCGGGCAGCGCCCGGGTTGGATCGGCGGTGAGCAATCGTTTGACCTGTACGACGGCAAGGGAGTCATCGAAGCGATCCTCAAGCGCGTGTTTGGTCAGGCGTCAGAGCTCACGTCCGCCGAGATGCCGAGCTTTTTGCATCCGAAGCGCGCTGCGCTCGTGACGCTTGCGTCCCGCCCGGTCGGTTTCGTCGGGGAGATGCATCCGGACGTCGGCGACGATCTCGGGCTCATCGGCCGCGTGATCTACGCCGAGCTAGACGTCGAAGGCCTGTACGCCTTGTCCGAAGAGCTTGGACCGACGCAGGCTCGCGGGCTTCCGAAGTATCCTGCGGTGGCACGCGACATTGCGATGCTCGTCCGCGATCAGTTCAGCGCAGGCGAGATCGCCGACGCGCTGCGCGAGGCGTCGAAGGGCCTGGCCGAGTCGGTCCGGCTGTTCGACCTCTATCGGGGCGACCAGATTCCAGAGGGACATCGAAGCCTCGCCTTTCGCGTGACTTACCGCGATCCGGAGGGAACGCTGACCGATAAACGCGTAGACAAAGTCCACGCGTCGCTTGCCAAGCTTGCGAGCGATCGCTTCGAAGCCGCCATCCGATAAGCGGTATCTCACGATGTGTGGGATTACGCACCTTTCTATTGCCGAGGGCGCGCCAAACCCTTGAGATTCAAATCGATTTGTGCTTCTCTCCGCCATACCGGGCCTCTGGGAGGAATAGACCGAATGACGAAAGCGGAAATCATCGATGCCGTCTACGAGAAGGTTGGGGGCTTCTCGAAGAAAGAGGCGGCGGAGGTCGTCGAGGCCGTCTTCGACACGATGAAAGACGTGTTGGCCGACGGAGAGAAAATCAAGATCTCCGGGTTCGGAAATTTCGTGGTGCGCAAAAAGAAAGAGCGTATCGGCCGAAACCCGCAGACGGGCGCCCCGATTCCGATCAGCGCGCGACGCGTGTTGACGTTCAAGCCCAGTCAGGTACTCAAAACCGTGCTGAACCCGCATCGCACCGACGAGGACGGCGCGGGTTCGCTAAAAGACTTCTGAGCGGAACCATGACACGGCGCACCCAACTGCCTGATAAGTTGTTTTTCAAGATTGGCGAAGTCGCGGACATCGTTGGCGTCAAGCCGCATGCTCTGCGTTATTGGGAAACCGAGTTTTCGGCGCTTCGTCCCAAAAAGACGCGGGGCGCGCATCGGCAGTACAGCCGCAAAGACGTCGAGCTTGCGATGCTCATTCGCCAGCTCCTACACGATGAGGGCTACACGATCCCCGGAGCGCGTAAGCGCATCCGCGATCTGGGTCGCCATCAGCGCAGCAGCCCTCCGGAGCCCCGCGCACAGCGCGAGGTGGCATTGCGCGCCGAGCTTCTCGGCCTGCGCCAGCAGCTGGCCGAGCTGCTCGATGATTTTTCCGCAGCGCGAAGCGAGCCGGTCGAAGCGGCGCCACTTCAGGTGACGGTGCACAAGGTGGTCCCGGTTACAGTCAAGCGTGGTCCCGAGGCCTGAAGCCGCTTTTCGAGCGCTTTTGTGGGTCTTTGGTTTGCGTTCCAGGCGCCCTGGGGTAGAGTCGGCTGCCTCTCGTAGAGAGGTTGGACGGGGCGTAGCGCAGCTTGGTAGCGCACCTTACTGGGGGTGAGGGGGTCGCTGGTTCAAATCCAGTCGCCCCGACCAATGGCGGACCGGAGGGCGAAAGCCCGCCGGCCCTCCCTCAATTGACCGAGTGCCCGCCCACACCCGCGCACGTCAATCCCGTTGCCCGCACTGCGCTTCCGCGATAGGTCGTTGAGCGCATGTCCGACCGCCCACTCCTCTTGGTTTCCAACGACGATGGGGTCGATGCGCCGGGTATCCTCGCGCTGCGAACCGCTTTGGCCACGTTTGCCGATGTGTACACCGTGGCGCCGCAAACCGAGCAGAGTGCGAAGAGCCATTCGATCACGCTCCATCATCCACTTCGTTTTCACGAGGTCGAGGAACACGTCTGGGCGGTCGACGGCACACCGGCGGACTGCGTGTACGTCGCGTTCTTCTTGAAAGACCTCTTGCCACGAAGGCCGGACATGGTGGTCTCCGGGATCAACCACGGGCCCAATCTCGGCAACGACGTCCACTACTCCGGCACGGTGGCCGCTGCGCGAGAGGGAGCGCTGCGCGGGGTGCGCTCCATCGCTTTGTCGAACTCCTCCACCGACATGGAAGGCGCTGCGATCTACGCCAAACGCTTCTGCAAGCAGCTTCTGCAGACCACAGCACCGCAGGGCCAAGCCATTCTGCTGAATATCAACTTCCCGCCGGTCCCGCCCAAGGGGGTTCGCGCGACGCGTCTTGGGCTTCGGCTCTATTCGGATGACGTTGAAGTGCGCGACGATCCACGTGGACGGCATTACCTGTGGATTGGCGGTCCCGGGGGCGCGACGAGCGAGCCGGTCCAAGGCGCGGACACCGAAGCGCTCGAAGAGGGGTTCATCTCCGTCACGCCGCTCAGCATCGAGGCTACACAGCCAGACCACCTCGGCGTCGCAGCCTACGTGGCTGGATCCAAAGAGGAACGATGAGCAACGAACGCCTGAGCCTCCTGCGCGCGCGCATCCGAGATGTACCAGACTTTCCGAAGGACGGGATCCTTTTCAAGGACATCACGCCGCTCCTCGCCGATGTCGAGGCCTTCCGCGCTTGCATCAACCTCATGGCGGAGCGGCTCGACGGGGAAGTCATGCATGCGGTCGTGGGCATCGAGTCGCGTGGCTTCATGTTTGGTGCGGCTTTGGCTGACAAACTGGGAGTCGGCTTCGTTCCCGTCCGAAAGCCCGGCAAGCTTCCCGCGGCAACCCATCGAGCGGAGTACGACCTCGAATACGGAAGCGATGCCGTAGAGATTCACCAAGATGCCCTCGAGCGCGGCGACCGCGTCGTGGTCGTCGATGACCTCATCGCCACCGGTGGCACCGCGCTTGCGACCAAAGAGCTCGTCCAACGCTGTGGGGCCGAAGTCGCGGCGTTCGTTTTCCTCATCAACTTGGTCGACCTCGACGGCGTGGCCAAGCTGGTTCCGAGCCGGGTCATCACAATTCTGGATTACTAGAGAGGCCGGTCGGCGCTGCGGAGCTCTTGGGCGAGATCTCGTGCTCGGGCCACCAGCGCATCGAGGTCGCCCCCAAGCCAGCGGTCGCGAAGCGTTGCCACGAGCTCGCGCCTCTCCATTTCGAGGCGACCATAGAGCTCGACGAGGCCAGCCCATTCGCTCACCGAAGCCTCACGCCGTGCGCGGTCGAGGTCGCCTCTGCGCAAACAGTCGCGCAATCGACTCGCCTTCTTTTGCATTGAACCCTCGAACGACCGATCGATCTCTTGCATGAGCACGTGGACATCATTCAAGTCTCCAAGGAGCTCTTGTAGCTTTTTGCTTCGCTTCACGACCAGCTGTGCTTCACCGGCGTAGGCTCGAATCGGCTCGACGAGGTAGCGAAGCCGCTTGGCGACGATCCGCGCCTCGTGGAGCCGCTCGGTGTGGTCGACGCTCGCAATCTGCCCAAGATTCACCAACAAGTCGGTGGCGTGGGCCTCGATTTGGTTCGCCAATGCTCGGGCAAAGGTCACATGGGGCTGCTCGGCGAGGAGGTTCTGCTCGCTTCGCATGACAGCCAGTCGTTCTTCGAGCTTTTCGGCGCTGCGCCTGAAGCTCGCTCTCAGGTCGGAGTCGAGCTCCTCTGCGCACTTCCTCCGGCGCTCGAGCAGAAGTGCCGAAAGCCAGTTGAGCCCCGCCAGATGTTCGTGCGTGAGGTCGCCATGCTGCTTCGCGAGCCATTCGAGCCCGACTTCGGCTTCGCGGCCGGCCCCCGTCGCCTGCTGGATGGCACGAAGCCGTTTCCGGTCCTTCGTTCGCACTGCGGTCTCGAGTTGCGGCCGGTACGCGCGGAGCTGGCTCCTCAGTCGTCGGATCGCGACCCGGAAATCATGGAGCGCCTCACGGTCGAAGCGATCGTCCAGCCGGCGCTCGGCCGTACGCGCCGCCGCCAGGCTCTTGAGGGCGAGCCGTCGCGCTGACTCCTCGTCGCTCCGAAAAAGGAGATCGTCGGGTAGGGTGCTCCGCTGCTTGGCTTTGGGTTGCTTGGCGAGCCCCTCTTGCGCCGTGGCAGCAGGGTTCGAAACCGCAATGACCGGTGCCGGATATCGTCGTTCGCCAGTGATGGTGCCGCTCC
>Ga0209567_10001819_pt1 | contig 10573 bp, 9 predicted proteins | sample COG_12_FD_184756 | JGI IMG/M metagenome (GOLD analysis project Ga0209567, IMG submission 184756) | Pelagic marine sediment microbial communities from the LTER site Helgoland, North Sea, for post-phytoplankton bloom and carbon turnover... | ecosystem: Environmental > Aquatic > Marine > Neritic...
CACCTCGCGCAGGCCTTAGCGGTTGTCTAGGGGCGATGCAAGGATGTCGATGCTAGGCTCGGCCGCTATGCATGCTTTGCTGTTCATTCCCTGGTTTCGTCTCGAGTCGTGGGATATCCCGCTTCCGTTTTCGCTCCCCGTCTTGGGCGACACGCTGTCGATTCAGCCGTTCGGCGTTCTCGTCGCGACCGGCGTGCTCCTCGGCGCTTGGGTCGCGGGGCGCTTCGCGCAACGCAACGGCCTCGACACCGTCGCGACAGGTGACCTTGTAACGTACGCCGTCGTGACCGGGTTCATCCTCGGCTACTTCTTGAACGGCCTCTTCTACGAGCGTGAAACATTGATGGAGGTTCTGCGCGATCCCTCCATGTTCTTTTCGACTTGGCTCGGCCTCTCGTCGTATGGCGGCTTTTTCGGCGGCATCCTCGGATGCTTCATCTGGAAGTACCGGAAGAAGATGCCGCTGCTCCCCTACGCGAACGCAGTCTGTTTCGGTCTGCCGTTTGGTTGGTTCTTCGGTCGCATGGGCTGCTTCGTCGTACACGACCATCCCGGCAAGGTCACCGACTTCGCGCTGGCGGTGTCCGATTATCGCTTCGGCGCCCCTCCCTTTCAGGCGCGCCACGACCTCGGCTTCTACGAAATGGTCTACGCGGCCGCGATCATCGCGCTCTTCATATGGCTGGAGTCCCGGAGCCGCCGCCCGGTCGGGTTCTACTGTGTTCTCCTTCCCTTGGTGTACGCGCCGGTTCGCTTTTTCCTCGACTTCCTCCGCGCCGCGCCGCTCGAAGGCGGCGACGTGCGATACGCCGGCCTGACCCCGGCACAATGGTCCTCGATCCTGATGGTCTGCATCGGGCTCGCGGTCTGGCAGTTTGCCGTCAAGCCACGGATGGCCGAGGGCGAGCCTCAGAGCGCCGGTTCCTAGCCGCTTTTCAGAGGTGCGCCCTACTTGATGGACACGACGGTCACCTGGGGACCGCCTTCGTCCTGGGTGGCCTCACGGAACCCTTCGACGTAGGTGGCATCGCGAGACAAGTGCTCGTGAATGGCCCCTCGAAGCGCGCCGCTCCCGACCCCATGAATGATGAACGCGGCCGATTCGGCGGCGCCGTACATGCGATCGAGGAAAGCCTCGGCCATTGCCACCGCGTCGTCCGCGCGAAGCCCGCGGACGTCGAGTGTGTTGTCGCTGGTTCGCAAGGCGCGCTGCGGTTTGGGGTGTGCGCCGGAAACAGCGGTCGGCTCTTTTGCCGGGGGCGCCGACGCTCGTTTGAGTGCACGAAGGTCGGTCACGTCAACCCAGAGCTTCATCATGCCGGCCGACACACGAACCTTCCCGCGTGCCGGTCCTTCGATCACGTCGGCGGTACTTCGAAGGCGTTCGACCCAGACGCGATCGCCGACGCGAACCGCGTTCGGATCGAGCGCCGCGGTCTCCACAGGCTCGGGCTCCAGGGACAGGCGATGCGCGTCGAGCTCGCCGAGGAGCGCACTTCCATCGCTCAGCACCTGGGCAGCCGCAGCGACGGACTCGGCTTCGGAGCGCTGGCGCAGCGCTTTCTTCGCGTCATCGAGTCGGCGGTGAAGCTCTCTGACTTGATCGACCAGCTTCTGGGCCTCAACGCCGAGGCCCTTCGCCTCGCGTGCTCTGAGCGCTTGTCCGCGCAGGTCGAGCTTCGCGCGCTCCTCCGTGACTTTCGCTCGTTCGTCCTCGAGGGCCGACTGCTCTTGGAGCGCGGCCTTGGTCGCCGCGTCCAGCTTCGCCACCAGAGTCTCGAAGCTTCGCGAGTGCTCGGGGAGCGCGCGGCGGGCCTGGTCGATGACCTCGGGGGGAATACCGTAACGCCTCGCGACCTCGAGCGCGTTCGAGCCGCCGGGCACGCCCATCGTCATCCGGAAAGTGGGCTCCATATTGTCGAAGTCGAAGCCGACCGCGGCGTTGTGCATGTCCTCTCGTTCGGCGGCGAGCGCCTTCAAGGCTTCATAGTGGGTCGTGACCGCGACCGCCGTTCGCCGCTCGACCAGGGTTTGGACGACCGCGCACGCCAGGGCAGCACCAGCTTCCGGATCCGTCGCGCCCGCAAGCTCGTCGAGGAGGACCAGGACCCGCTCGCCCGCTTGCTCGAGGACGCTCCGGAGGGTGACCAGGTGCGCAGAGAACGTCGAAAGGCTTCGGGCAAGGCTCTGCTCGTCGCCTACGGCCGCAAGCACAGGCGAGAAGAACCCGCAAACGCTCCCCGCCTCGACCGGCACGGCCAAGCCCGCCCTCGTCATGAGCGCTGCGAGACCGAGCATCTTGAGCGCAACCGTTTTGCCTCCGGCGTTCGGACCGGAAATCACCAGGGCCTCACCGCCGAAGAGTTCGATGTCGTTCGGGACCACGTCAACGCCGCCCAGAATCAGCGAAGGATGACGAGCCGCGCGCAGGGAGATGCGCGGCTCCTGACACAGCTCGACGAAGTGAGCGCCGAGATCGACCGCGAGCTGCCCGCTGGCACTGCGTAAGTCCGCGTGGTCGAGCGCCTCGGCGGCAGCGCGGAGCTGCGGCACGTACTGGCGTACCAGGTCCGACAGTGCGGCCAGGATCCGCCGCTCCTCACGCTCGAGCTCACCTTGAGCCATCTTGAGGCGGTTCCCGCGTTCGACGAGCTCCCGGGGCTCTACGAAGATCGTCGCGCCGCTGGCGCTCGAGCCATGCACGATGCCGTGAAAGCGTTCGTGCGCATCGGTGCGAACCGGAAGCACATAGCGCCCTTCCCGAATCGTGTAGAACGAATCCTGTAGAATCGCGCTTCGCTTCTGGATCAGGTCTTCGAGCTTGCGAACGATCCGCCCGCGAAGATTCCCCACCTCTTCACGAAGACGCGCGAGCTCGGGGCTTGCGGAGTCGAGAATCGTGCCGTCATTCCCGATCGACATGCCGACCTCTTCCTCGAGAGCGTCGAGCGTAGGGTCGATGGCACAGGCGCGATGCAGATACGGCACGGTGTCTTTTCTTTGCCCGAGAAACCGTCGCAGCGTCGCGGCGGCCCGCAAGGTCATGCGGATATCCTTGAGCGCGCCGCCGTCGAGCACGCCTTCGCGCTCGAGGTGTTGCAGCGACGAGCGGATCTCGCAAATGCCTTCGAGTGGCAGCTGTTCGTTCCGGTCGAGCAGCGTCCAGGCTTCTCTCGACTCGGCAAGCACGCGCTCGGTTTCTTCGAACGAGTCGGCGAGATGCAAAGAGAGCCCCCCCCGGAGCGGACCCCGGCAGCGATCCGCGACCGCCCGCTCGACCTGGTCCCACTCGAGATCGGCTAGCGTTTTACGTTCCGCGTCACTCACTGAGCCCACTCGGGGACTTTGAGATCCGAGGAACGGGCTGGCCTGTCACGCTTGCGCTGGGGGGCCTGCGCGTTGCGAGGTTTGGGTGTCGACTTCTTCGGGGCCCGGAGCTCGATCAAAACAGTTTCCTCTTCGGCGGGAGTGATCGCCGTGCTCCCCCTCCGTTTACCAAGCTTGGCGCGAAGTACCAGGGTCGACCCTCGCTCTGCCTCGATCGTGCACGGGGTCGCGGCACAGGCCTCCGACCCGTTGTCGAGAAGGACCTTGGCGCCTACTGGATCGGTGGCGACGTGCACGTTCACAAACGTGAGCGCTGGCTCGAGATCATCGAGGAGCGGCTCGTCGGCCTCGGCCACCTCTACTGCAGTGCTCGACTCGGGGGGAGCCTCGCTCGCGTCGGCTTCGCTCTCCGAGCCAGACAAGGCACCCAGTGCGACCCAGACGAGCGCGGCAACGGCGGCCGACACGGTCACCGCCCAAACCCAGCGAGAGGTCTTTCGGCGTGGCACCGGATCGAGATACCCGAGCGGCGGCGGACCAAACGCAGAAGGGGGCGTCTTCACGGTGGCGCGGCTCAAGCGCCCGTCGAGGGCACAACTGATCGCCTCTGCGAGCTCCTCGGTGTCCTGATAGCGGTCGTCGGGATCCTTGGCGAGCGCCTTGCGGATCACCAGCTCGAGCTCCCGGCTCACCGTGGCGTTCGGGTTCATCTCGGCGATAGGCGGCAACTCGGCGAACAAATGCTGCGTGAGCACCCCCATGAAGGTGTCGCCTTCGAACGGAACGCGGCCCGCGAGGCACTCATAGAGGATGATGCCGAGCGCGTAGACGTCGACACGGTGGTCGAGCTCCTTCCCGGCCGCTTGCTCGGGCGACATGTATTCCGGCGTGCCGAAGATCATCCCCGTCTTGGTCAGCTTGCGCCCCGGCGCCCCGTCGGTTTCGATGTCGCTCATCTTCGCGATGCCGAAGTCGACGATCTTGACGAAATCATCGACGCCGTCACGCTTGGTGAGGAAGATGTTCTCGGGCTTGATGTCGCGGTGAACGATCCCCTTGGCGTGCGTGGCCGACAACGCTCGGCAGCACTGAAGCACGATGGCGCATACTCGTTCGGCCTCGACCGTAACGTCTCTGCCGAGGACGTTGGCCAGGTCTTCTCCGTCCAGAAACTCCATGACGAAGTAGCTGGCGCCGCGCGTCGTTTCGCCGAAGTCGGAGATGTCGACGATGTTCTCGTGACCGATCCGCGACGCACTCCTGGCTTCCTGACGGAAACGCGCGACCACCTCCGGTCGCCTCGACAGGTCGTCGCGGAGGACCTTGATCGCCACTTGCTTGTCGATATCGCGATGAAGGCCCTCGTAGACCAGCCCCATGCCGCCCTCACCGATGCGGCTCCTCACGACATAGCGGCCGGCCAGCACGGCGCCGACGAGCGGATCGTCAGGGTTGAGAGGACTGATGCTCATCTGCGACGTCGTCACGAGACGCGTGGCATCGACGGGACAGAATACCTCTCCCCTCCCGTAGTCGACTCTGCAGGCAGGACATACCTTCATAACGATGAATTCCGGGCTAACTCCCCCGAATTCACGGTAGCATCGCGATTGTTGGAGGGTCAACGATGGCGCCGGACTCGCAAGCCCCGTTGCCAATCGAAACCAGTTTTGATAGGCGCACGCCGTGAGTCCGACGGTACAATTGCTCGACGATACGCTGATCGACCAGATTGCGGCCGGCGAGGTGATCGAGCGGCCCGCCAACTTGGTCAAGGAGCTCCTCGAGAACGCCATCGATGCCCGAGCGACCGCGATTACCGTGTCAGTGGAAGACGGGGGTCGGGGTCAGGTGCGCGTGGTCGACGATGGAGTCGGAATGTCGCGCGAGGACGCTGCCCTCAGCATCGAACGCCACGCCACCAGTAAGATCGCGGCATTTGAGGACCTCGTGCGGGTCTCGACGCTAGGCTTCCGCGGAGAGGCCCTGCCATCGATCGGGTCTGTCTCCAGGATGACGATCATCACCCGGCCGAAGAAAGACCTGGAGGGCACGCGGGTCGTCGTCGAAGGCGGAGAGGTGCGGGAAGTGTCGCCCGCGGGCTGCCCTCCTGGCACGACCGTCGAGGTGAATGATCTCTTCTACAACGTGCCGGCGCGAAAGAAGTTTCTTCGGGCACGTCAGACTGAAACTTCACGAATCTTCGAGGTTTGCCAACGGGTCGCGCTGAGCCACCCGGAGCTAGGCCTGGTCGTAACCTCCGACGGGCGCACCGCGAGGCAGTACCTGCCAGCGAAGAACCTCGCGGAGCGCGCGTATCAAGTCTTCGGCGATGTCGCGCTCCAGGAGATCCACGCCGAGCGAGATGGGGTGATCCTCGACGCTGTCCTGGCCCCGGTCGAGCTCGCCCGTGCGGGGGCGCGCCACCTCTTTCTATTCGTCAATGGCCGTCCCATCGTCGACCGTGGACTGGCTCGCGCGATCGCGTTCGCATACGGAGACCGATTGCCCCCAGGGCACTACCCGCGCGGCGCGGTCTCCCTTCGTCTTCCACCCGAAGACGTCGACGTAAACGCTCATCCCCAAAAGACCGAGGTGCGGTTCAAGCAGACCGCCCAACTGGTGGATCTCGTGACCCGAATAGTCGCCGCCCGGCTTCCTTCTGCACCGGCTGGCGATGCGTATTGGGAGACACGTATCGGAGGGTCTGGTCCAATGCAGGGCGGCGGCGCGGCAGCCGGCGGCGAGGATCTGCCTGCCGGAGCGGCATCGGTTGCACAGCTCAGCGGCAAGTATGAAACGCGCAGTCCAAACGGGCTTCGCTTCATCGCTCAGGTTCGCCAGCGCGTACTCATCTGCGAGGGCGAGGATCAGCTCCTGATCCTGGACCGTCACCGAGCCGACGCGCTCGTACGCTACGACACGCTTCGCGAAGCGGCGTCCGCCGGGCGACTCCCTCATCAGGATCTGCTCTTTCCCGACCGGCTGGAGCTTGCGCCCTCGACGGAAGCCACGCTCGAACGGCATGGAACGCTGCTGCGGTCCCTCGGGTTCGACTGGTCTTCGCTCGGTGCGGGTTCGCATGTCGTGCGCGCAATCCCTGCACTCGTCGGGGACGCGCGGGCAACAGAGCTCTTCCGGGACGCGTTGTCGAACCTGGGCGACGGCGGCGCCGCTCAGAAGGACGCTGTGCTTCGGGCGCTTGCAAGCCGCGCGGCCACCGCCAACGGCGAACCTCTCGACGACACCGACGCCCAGCGGATCGTCGCACGCGTCTGGCCAAACCGCGACGCCCATCGTTCTTGCATCGTCGCCCGCGTTCCGCTCGCTTCTCGAAGCACCGAGAACGACCATGCCTGAAAAGCTCCAACCACTTCTGGTCATTGCGGGACCGACCGCCACCGGCAAAACCGCCACGGCGATCGAGCTGGCGCGTCACTTCGATGGCGAGCTCGTGGGCGCCGACAGCGTGCAGGTCTACCGGGGATTCGATATCGGGTCCGCCAAGCCGACGGCAGATGAGCTTGGAGGCGTGGCGCACCACTTGCTCGATGTGCTCGACCCCGATCAGAACGTAGACGCCGTGGCCTATGCGAACCTCGCAGATGATGCAATTCGAGCCATTCGCGACCGCGCACGTCTTCCGGTCGTGGTCGGCGGTACGGGGCTGTGGATCCGGGCGCTCGTCCGGGGGCTCGTCGACGTCCCGCCCGTTGACCCCGACGTCCGGCACCGCCTCGAAAAGGCCGCGGCCACCGAAGGTGCGACCGCGCTGCACGCGAGACTGGTCGAGGTCGATCCGATTTCTGCGGACGCGGTCCATCCGAACGACGCCCTTCGAATCGTGCGCGCTCTCGAAGTCTATGAGCAAACCGGAACGCCGCTCGGGACCCTTCGCGCGGAGCACGCTCTCGGAGAACCCCGATACCGCGCGGTGTTCATCGTCCTCGACATGGACCGCGAGGAGCACGCCGCAGTGATCGAAGACCGCGCGCAGCGGATGATAGCCAACGGCTGGATCGACGAGGTCCGCTCGCTGCGTGCGCGATGGGGCGACGATATCCGCCCGTTCGGAAGCGTGGGGTACCGCGAGGTCCTGGCGCACGTGCGCGACGAGGTCCCTCTCGAAGAGACTGTGCGCCGCATCCGAAAATCGACCCGCATCTACGCTCGCCGGCAGCGAACCTGGTTCAAAGGGGAGCCCGGTGTAAGCTGGCGGAGCGAGAGAGCCGACCTCCTTGGCCCGAGCTCCCTCGCTCGGATCGCAGAGGAACTGAGGGTTTGAACTTCTTCGGACATGCAGTCGTCGCCGGCTGGGACGACCGCCGAGCAGGACACCTGCTCGGCAGCATGTTGCCGGACTTCGAAACCATGGTCCGCGTCCCTCTGCTCGAAGTTCGCGACTCCGACATTCAGCGCGGAATCGACCTACACCACCGAACCGACGAAGCGTTTCACCGGACACCCGCGTTCCTGGCCTTTTGCGCACACGCGCTGAACGAGCTCACCGATGCCGGCGTTCGCCGTGGAACGGCCCGCGCCGTGGGTCACATCGCAAGCGAGATGTTTCTCGATGGCTGGCTGGCTCGCGAGCAGACTCACATCGACGACTACCTAGCTGCGCTGGAGCTCCAAGTGGACGACCTTCTGGGCTGGCAAGACGACGGCCATGCCTTTTCGAAGTTGCACACGAGGCTGACCTTGTGGGGTGCGCCGCATGACTACGCCAAGCCTTCTTTCGTACTGGCGCGAGTCTCCGACGCCCTTCACCGTCGCCCGGCCTTGGCCGTGCTAGAAGGGCAATCGGCTCCAGTGGCAGAATACCTCCCGTCGCTTCAGCAGCTCGTGGAGCGTGACGCCGCGGAATTGCTCCACGAGCTTCGGCACGCGCTAGGCTCGGAATACTGAAATGCTCGAAGAGGGGGGAAGACGCAGCGCAGGCGGCGAGAATCGGCGGCGCTACCTGAGGTGGGGCCGCATCGGGGTCACGGTTGCGGCAGTCGCTTACCTCGCGAGCCGCGTGGAGCCGCGCGATGTGATGAACGCCTTTCAAAGGCTCTCGCTTGGGGCGGCGCTGGCGGCGATTTCGGTCGTCTTGTTCGGTCTCGCGTGCGGGATGGTTCGATGGCGACTCTTGCTTCGAGCCTACGGGGCCATCGACGTCCCCCCTTGGCCTCGACTCGCGCACCTTTACTTGGTCGGCCACTTCTACAACACGTACGCCCCGGGCGGAGTGGGCGGCGATGTCATTCGCGGTGTGGCTGGCCGCAAGGCCTTCGGGGATCTCGACTGGGCGAGCGCCACGAGCGGCGTGGCAGTCGTGTTCATCGAGCGGGTCGTCGGCGTCTCTGCTCTGCTCGTGCTTGCCACAGGCGCGTACTTGATTCAGCCGATCCCCGGGATCGAGAACGTAGGCCTCTGGGCGGCTCTGGGCCTCGCGACGGCCGGAGCAGCGTTGATCGGCATCGGCGTCGCCCCAAAGCTCGCGCCGTACCTACCGGAGAAGCTCGGCAAGCGGCTTCGAGCGCTCCCGCGGCTCTACTCGATTTGGCCTTTTCTAATCGCGATTTTGCTCTCGCTGATCATTCACTCGTGCAACGTCCTCGCCGGCCACGCGATCATTCACTCCCTGGAGCCCTCGGTCACCTTGGGGGAATCGGCGGTGCTGATGCCGCTGATCGGCGCGTCCGCCTTCTTCCCGTTCACCGTCGGTGGAGCAGGAGTTCGGGAGGCGGCGTTCGCGGCGCTCTACGGCACGGTCGGCGTGCCTGAAGCAACCGCCTATGCTGCCTCACTTGGCTTCTGGGGCACACAGCTGCTCTCCGCGGGAATCGGCGGCGTGATCAATCTATTGGTTCCGCTCTCTGGCAGAGAAACCGACTGAGCAGCCATCCCCTGCTCGGGGAGTTGTTCGAACTTTGCGTCCTTGTCCGCCTCTCCTGCTAACCTCTGAGTGATGCGCCACGACAGTCACGGTGACGGTTCTTTTCGCGCCGACCAGCTCGCGCGCTGCGGCCCCGACTGTGTCTTCGAAGCGGGCGTGCTGGTGTTTCACCCTGAGAACATTGAGCTCGGCACCAACGTGTACGTCGGCCACAACGCGATCCTCAAGGGCTACTACAAGAACAAAATGCGAATCGGCGACGAGACCTGGATTGGTCAGCAGGCCTTCCTGCACAGCGCCGGGGGGATCGACATCGGTGCCCGCGTTGGGATTGCGCCGGGTGTTCGAATCATCACATCATTCCATAGTGAGGCAGGACGCAGCATTCCGATCCTGCACTCGCCGGTCGAGTTTGCGCCCGTCGTCATCGAAGACGATTGCGACCTCGGCGTGGGCGCCGTTGTGCTTCCCGGGGTGCGGATCGGCCAAGGCGCACAAATCGGCGCTGGCGCCGTAGTAGCCGAGGACGTGCCACCCTACTCCGTGGCAGTCGGTGTGCCCGCCAAGGTCACGAGGCAGCGGCCCGAATGAGTGATCTCGATCTCAGCGTCATCATCTTTGCCTTCAACGAAGAGACCAACATCGGTCCGGTGCTGACCGAGCTCCGGCGATGGCTCGCCACCAACGAACCATCGTCCGAAATCGTATTCGTCGACGATGGATCGTCCGACGACACCTCCGCCGAGGCCGCCAAAGTTCTGTCCGGCACCGTGCACCGACTGGTTCGCCACGAGACCAACCGCGGCATCGGTGCGGCGCTCAAGACCGGTGTGCGCGCGGCCCAAGGCCGTTGGGTCACGTTCCTTCCGGCGGACGGCCAAATCGCGCCGGATGCGATTGGCACGCTTCGCGCGGCGGCGGCCCAGAAGGGAACAGACGTAGTATTCAGCGTGTACGAGCATCGGGGCGACGGCTTTCATCGCAAGGTCCTGTCGGCCGGCGTGCGCGCGCTGATTCTCCTGATCCATGGCGTCCGCATGCAGAGCGACGGCCCGTACCTCTTCCGGCACTCCCTGTTCGACGCAGACCAGCTCGTACCCGACACGTTCTTCCTGAACTTCGAGTTTCCGATTCGAATGTTGGGCGCGCAGGTTCCGGCGACCGTGGTAACGATAGATTGCAGGCCTCGCCGTTCCGGGCACTCCAAGTCGACGGGCCTCAATCGAATCTACGGCGTTGCGCAGGACCTCCTCGATCTCCGTATTCGACGCGTGAAAGAGTCGCTCAGCCGGCGGGCTTAGCCCTCGAGCTCCGTCGCGCCTTTCAAGCGGTCCCGAAGTGTCGACCTCGGAATGCCCAGTG
>Ga0209567_10001820_pt1 | contig 10569 bp, 3 predicted proteins | sample COG_12_FD_184756 | JGI IMG/M metagenome (GOLD analysis project Ga0209567, IMG submission 184756) | Pelagic marine sediment microbial communities from the LTER site Helgoland, North Sea, for post-phytoplankton bloom and carbon turnover... | ecosystem: Environmental > Aquatic > Marine > Neritic...
TTGATACCGCATCCAGTTGTGGGAAGCGGCTCGTGTTTTAGTCCGGCTCTAGGTTTGGCGGGCATAGTTGTCTCCCTTATAAATTGAAGCAGAAAGCACGATTTTTTCCATTGTTGCATTGGAAATCAGATCGATAACATCGCAGATTGACGAATTGGAGAGTTGTTCATTGGGGATAAGTGGTGAGATGTTTTGTATTTATTCTGCAGCAGCCATGTTTCACCCAGCGTAATATTCTTTTGGTTATTTAAGCAGGAGTGGACGATAATTTAATGGTTCTCTGTTTTCAGTAAATTCTGTTCTCGTTATCGGAAACTCTCTTGTTTTCATTTCTTACTTTTCTAAGACTATTTGACTGTCATGAATGATAAAATGTTATTCCTTTGCACTAAGAAACCTGTTTCTGTAACAATCGTTAATTGCTTGCAGTTCACCTGTAGTTCAGTCACCTGCTTGCCACCACTGAGGGAGTAAGAGACAGTCTGTGAGCCAACGTTAGCGGCCCCAAAGGCCCTGGTAAGTGAGAGAACTGAATCGTTGTAATACTATGTTTAATATGTTTTTAAGTAAGTATGTTTGGTGTACACATGCATCATGAAGAGATTTATAGATCTTTAGAACAGTACCACTGGCTTGAGACAAGGCACATTTAATTATAAAGTAAAATGAAAAGGTATAAAAGAAAGGAGTATTTATGAGTATAGGTAAATGTATTTTCTTGCCAAAGAGTATTTGTTAATCTAAACATATATTTATGTTCTGTTCAATGTTGATATTTTGCAGACATGTATGTTGGACTCACCGGCATGTGACACTGCGCTGTCACCGTATGTATGCAGAATAAAAGATGAACGTTAGAAGCCTGCGTGTTTGAATTCACCCCCAACCTGGTCGAGCACTCATGCCTCGGTCAGGCTTTACATTTGGCGCCCAATGTGATGGATGGATGGACAGCGCAGTAAGACGAGTGGCAACAGGACGAATGCGAGCGTGACAGGACGGATGAGCGGATAGGATGAGCGTGGGAGTCGATCGTATGCAGGGACAGAGGAACGTCAACACAACAGATCATCAGCATTAACCTTCTGACGTCAACACAACAGATTATCAGCATTAACTTTCTGACGCCAACACAACCGATTATCAGCATTAACTTTCTGACATTCGTGCCAGTGAAATTTCTACATTTTTCGACATTAATTTAATGTTTTTCAGTATTTAATGATTATCAGCAGTGACACTTAAGACATTTGTGCCAGTGACATTTCTACAGTGGTACCAGTGGTAACATGACATTTATGTGACATTCCAAGCCAGAAGCAGGGTGATTCTACGACAAGCGTTTTGGGTTGGTGAGTCAGAGAATGATATTTTTCTAGTTCTAGGCATAACTCACAGAGGTAGTACTGAGTATTTTTCAGATTTTCTGTGCTGAAGGAATCTGGAAGTTATTCAGAGTTACAGGGGTCTTGTAGAGAGTGAGTTATGGGTAGAATTGTGAATTTTTATCTAAGAGAGCTATTGTAAAGAGGAGAGTGGCATTCACTCCACCTTCACATGGTCTAACCAAACTTTTTGGTGATAGTCTCTTTATAACAATTCTCATACTAATTTTGCATTTGGTGATAGATCTCTCTAACAGTTTATCTGTTTAACACTAAAAGCAGGGAATTAACTGTAACACTTATCATTTGTGACAGTCAGATCTCTCTTATTCTTATCTAAGTCAAAACCCTATGGTGTGATCACTAAAGACGATTCCTTTTTGACACTTTCGGTACATTGAGGTTCGCTCCACTAATGTTTGAGTACGGTTCGAGGTTTGTCGGAGAAAAATTTGTCTGATAAAAGCAAGATTTCAAGTGGCAGTGTTTCTAAGTACGGAAAAAAGTTGGGATTTTGTGATTTCCGGTCTCGGCGTGTTTCAAAGGTTCAGTAGGAATTTCTTTATTTCAGATACCAGGAGAAGCAGATTTCTATTTTTTCAGAGTATCAATTGATTATTTAGGATACATAAGGTTATTTTCTATAGAATTGCATAATTTTTTAGAACATGTAAGAATTTCAGCTCGAAGACAAATTTTCCCGCCAAAAGTTGAATTTCAGCTTGAAGTCGGTCGACAGCAGCAGTATTGCCCCCTAGTTTATTCTTTCTTTTCAGCATAAGTGAAAGACTTTAGCATTGAATTTCTATTATTGATTTAAATTATTTTTCAAAAGAAAAAGAAATTGTAAAAAAAATAAAATAAAAAAAAAAAAAAAAAAAAAAAAAAAAAAAAAAAAAAAAAAAAAAATATTTCATAATAGAAGCATCAGCAGTAGTATCATTTGCTGTGATCTAAAAATAGAATATTTTGGAAATTGAATTTTCTTTTCAAATACCTTTCTATAATCAATTTGAATACATATTTAGGGCTTTAATAGTCTTTCTGAGCATTTATTCACTTAGAAATAATATTTAATAATAAAAATTACAGGTTGCGGAAATTAGTTAGGAATTTATAGGCTCATGTTCAGATATTACAATTTGTCGTAGTGAAGTGAGAATTTATTATTGGTAATTTGGCCGATTGTTATCAGTCATTTTAACAAATCAGCAGTTGGAAAATAGACACTACGTATTGTAATCTGAATTTGAGACTTCGGTTATTTTGCGGATAGCGCATTAGTTTGCGTTTGCGGAGAAACTGTTCGGATATCTTGCGACATAGCCTGTTTGGACGGAAAGTGCTTGAACTCGTGCATTAGTTGGAAAACCGTTAGTTTAATTTGATTACAGATTCTAGGAAGAGAGACAGGTGTTGACTATTAATTTTTTAGGGTATTAAACTTTAATTGACTTAGAATAACGAGAATAGTAGTCGGAAATAGGAAGCACATATGATTACGGGGTCAGTTTAAATTTTTTTGAAAAAAAAATTTTGATTGTTACATTGAATTTTTTTGAGAACAATTAATTAGTAGATCTACATTGGAATAATTTTGAAAATAGTTGATAACTACATTGGAATTATGTAGGTTTAGGGGTTGGTTTGAAAAAGTTGGACTTTAATAATTTGATTTTTTTAAAAGTTTATTAGTAAATTGAACTTATATAGGCTTTAGGGTTGGTTTGAATAAGTAAGGATTAAACTTAAATAATTCAATTTGAGGTGTTAGCTCGGATTGAATTTGAAAATAATTTAAATACAAGCTTTAGCAAGATATCGGGACTTAGGCGCGATATTTTTGGATTTGTCAAAGAAGAAGACTGAAGAAACACATTTGGTTTAGGGTTGGTAAGTGAATGGGCCCTTGAGTGTTATGATTATTTAACATTTTAAAGTTGGTTGTTTGCAATTAGATCTAAATTGATCATAGTCCGTGATAATTCATTGGAGTTTGGATACAGATCTTAATGAGAAGTAGTCTGTGCAGTTGACATCCAGATCAGTTTGAGAAATATCTTAGTGAATTTAAAGAGAAATATTCCGTGCATTTGACATCCAGATCAGTTTGCGAAATATCTTATAGCATTTAAGAAAGTTTAGATTTAAGATTAGTTCGAAAATTTTCCACTTATCATTCAATTAATTTGGATCCAGATGACTTAATAGTAAAGAGTCCAGCCATATTTCTTTGATTAATTACCGTAGAAGACTTTGATTTATTAAAGCGTACTAAACAATTGTGTTGTTTGATTTTGTCCCTGAGTAGTGTCAATAGTTTGTTGCATACAGTGATACACTGTTAATGCAAATTACTTAGGTAGTATTTAGATATATGAAAGAGGGTGAACTTTCCAAGTTGCTTAGTAACTAAGTAAAAAGGAATTATACTTTAAGAGATAATACCTCATGCTTGTTTTATTACTGATATTTACAGTAATACTTCATGTAGTAGTGAATAGTTTGTGAGAAATAGTGGTAAAGTGAAAAGTGTTGAGTATAATACTCAGTGTTTGTATTCAAGTGAATGCAATAGTGCAATTAGTGAAAGAGTGATAATAGGACTTAGTGCAGCTGTGTTATTAAGCTGATAAAACCCGAGAGGTACAGAGAAGTGAAGAGACTCGTTAATTTGAGATATCCTTTAACTACATAATTGATCAAAGGATAAAGTGAAAGTGTGTTTGGTCAAGATAAGAGACTTGATTGATTTAATAATTAATCCGTGATAGATTGTGAAAGTGTTTATTAAATAAGTTGAAGTTGTGAACAGACATTTATTCAACTTTGTCAGTCTATTTAGTGACTGATTGTGTTAGAGTGATACTTCTACTTGGAGTGGACATACGATAAAGTGCTCAACAATGGCGGAAGATGATAAGAAGATGTTGGAGATGCTAAAGTCGTTGGGCGTGCCACTGATGAAGGACCCAGAGGAACTTAGAAAGTTCATGACAGAGTACGGCGCAGGAGCTGGGAAGGTGAAAACCTCTATGAATCCTCCGCGCATTTCAACTTTCTTCGGTGAGGAAAACAGAGGTGAAGTTTCCTACCCTACGTGGGCATACGAGGTCAATTGTTTGATAGCCGAGAAGACCTTCTCAGATGAGGTCATACTACAGGCAATTAGACGCTCAGTTAAAGGTCACGCAGCGGATCAGTTGCGATATGTTGGAATAAAACCCACAATAGAGAATGTACTTGAGAACTTTGAGGACACATATGGAATGGTCGAAACCCCAGAAACCATACTGAAAAAGTTCTACGCTTGCAAGCAGAATTCGGACGAATCTGTTGCAAACTACTGTTTCCGCTTGGAAGATATTCATACACAGGCAGTGGAGATGAAAGCCCTTGCGGAAGGTGATGATATGCTGAGACGTGTTTTTTATAGAGGACTGACATCACAACTTAGAAATTTAGCAAATTTTAAATTTGAAACAGTCAAAGATTACAGAAGTTTGAAAAAAGAAGTTCGACAAATCGCAAATGAATTGGAGGAAGAAAAGACTGAAAGTAGTTCAACGGAAAAGAAAACAAAATGCCATGCAGTCAATAAGAAAGATGAAAAAGTTGAACAGTCAAAGTTAGAGGAACAGTTTGGAGCAATGACATCAATGATGGAGAAAATCAATACTAGGATGGAGCAGTTAGAAAAACAACAGCAAGACCAGAATGTTTTTTGTCAACAGCAGACACAAAGTCAGCATCAACTGCCATATCATCAATTTGGACAGGGAATCAATAGTCAGCCTCAACAGTCATATCAACAATTTGGACATGGAATCAATAGTCAGCCGCAACAGTCATATCAACAATATGGACAGGGATTCAATAGTCAGCCTCAACAGTCATATCAGCAAGGTGGACAGGGACAGTTCGAACAGCAAGGAGCTTATCAACAATTTAGTCCACAGAATTACTCATACAGACCTGTCGGATGGAGAGGGCAGAAGCACTACAGGGGTGCCAGAAGCGATAGACCTAGAGGCCAAGGACCATATAGGGGTCAAGGACGGGGAGATTGTTCTTATAGACCACAACGGCCAATTGCAGGCACTACTTTTCAGCCGGAATGTTATGCTTGTCACCAAAGAGGTCACATGGCGCGTGACTGCCCTTTAAACAAATAAGTGCTCGCACTGTGGGTCAATGTTCGAGCACAGACACCACAGCGGAAAAGAAGATGGACCCAAAACTAGTTGGAGAGACCAATGAGGTTCAAGTCAAGATAGATGGCATTTCAACAACAGCCCTTTGTGATACTGGTTCTTGTATTTCAACATGTTCGGAAAAGTTTTTTAAAGATAATTTTCCAGAGAAACAACTTCTACCTTTGGACAATATTTTAAACATCGAATGTGCAGATGGAAGTAAGCTGCCATATTCCGGTTACATTACAGCAGATTTACAATCCAGTGGAATTCAAGATTCTAAATCAGTTCCATGTCTTTTTCTAGTAGTACCGGATACAGACTACAACAAGTCTACGCCTTTTCTTTTGGGTACAAACATACTGAATGAGTTAATGGATTGTTGTAAGGAACAACATGGTGAACAATTTCTTCAGAAAGCTAATCTACATACGCCATGGTACATAGCCTTTAGATGCATCACAATTAGGGAAAAAGAACTTAGAAGAAACAAGGATAGAATAGCCAAGGTTAGAAATGCAGAATGCCATAGTATTAGAATTGGACCTAACCAGTCAAGAACTATCAGATGTTGTACAGACAAGGAAATTGATCATCAACCTACATCGGCAATCATTACTGAGACTACAGATTCAGCTTTGCCTGATTTTATAGACATAACACCTACAGTGATACATTATGAGAAGTCTAGCAAGAGTGAAGTCTTAGTGAATGTAACAAACCTGACAACAAACACAGTAAATATTGCTCCGAAAGCAATCATTGCAGAGTTACAGCCAGTCAAAATAGATGAGTCAGTCTATGAAAATGTAGAGTTAAAGTCTGATAAATACGACAAAATACTTGAGGAGATAGAGATTGGAGATAGTATGACAGAGGAACAAGTTAGGCAACTTAAGGAGGTACTTGGAACTTACAAGGACATTTTCTCAACTGGAGACACTGACATTGGTCAATGTAATCTTTTTAAACATCGTATAGAGCTAAATAATCCTACACCGTTTAAAGAACGACATCGCCGTATACCGCCAGGCATGGTAGAGGAAGTTCGTGCTCACTTAGAACAACTCTTGACAGGTGGAATCATACGAAAATCCAAGAGTCCTTTTGCCTCGAACATCGTTTTAGTTCGTAAGAAATCAGGAAAATTGAGGATGTGTGTAGATTATCGTTTATTAAACAATCGTACGATTAAAGATGCTTACGCTTTACCTCGTGTCGAAGAGATATTTGATTGCCTCCATGGGAAGTACTTTTCAACTATAGACATGAAGAGCGGATACCACCAAGTGGAACTTGAGGAGGAACACAAAGAGAGGACGGCGTTCACAGTGGGACCATTAGGTTTTTTTGAATTCAATAAGATGCCATTTGGATTGTGTAATAGTCCAGCTACATATCAACGTTTGATGGAAGAGTGTTTAGGTGATTACAATATGAAGATTTGTGTTATATACTTGGATGATTTGATTATTTTCAGTGACACTTTTGAAGAACATCTAGAAAGATTACATCTGATATTACAAAGATTAAGAGAATGTGGTATAAAATTGTCTTCTGAAAAATGTTTCTTTCTAAAAAAGAAAGTAAAGTTTCTTGGTCATGTCATTAGTGAGAATGGGATTGAAACGGACCCAGACAAGATTGAAAAAATCAAGAACTATCCTACACCTTCAAATCCAGATGAGCTGTGTTCATATCTTGCATTTTGTGGATATTACCGTAAATATGTAAAAGACTTTGCAAAGGTTATTAGGCCGCTGTCAGATTTACTACCGCCGACTTCGACAAAGAAGAGAAACAAATGGAAAGAGAAAACGTTCAATTGGAAATGGGATGAAGAGCATCAAGAGACTTTTGATAAACTAAAAGAACTTTTAACAACTCCACCGATTTTAGGATATCCGGAATTTGATAAGCCATTTGAATTACATACAGATGCGAGTGGACTTGGTCTTGGGGCAGTACTATATCAGGAACAAAAGGGACAAAAGAAAGTCATCGCTTATGCCAGCCGTTGTCTGACAAAGTCAGAGAAGAACTATAGCGCATTCAAGTTGGAATTTCTGGCGTTAAAATGGTCGGTAACGGAGAAGTTTTCGGATTATTTAATAGCGAACAAGTTTACGGTCTATACAGATAACAACCCTCTTACACATGTATTGTCATCAGCTAAACTTGATGCAACAGGACAGAGGTGGGTTGCAACACTTAGTGATTACGACTTTGATATAGTGTATAGACCTGGACGCACCAATGTTGCTGCGGACAGGATGTCAAGATATCCGTCAACAAAAGAACCCATAATTGAGCAAGAACTAGAGGAGAAAATCATTGATAACAAAACTATTAAAGCTATTTGCAACACCATTTATGTATCACCATTTATAGAAATATTGCCTCATCAGAATGTAAACATTGTAGATGTTACAGATAGTCCAGGAGAAACAATGGCACAGATTGAAGTTAGAGAAATTAGAAAACAACAAAGGGAGGATCCCATTATTGGAGTATGGTACAGAGCCACGATAGATAAAATGCCTCCACAGAAACAGATCATATCGAGTAATCCGAAACATCAGACAATGAATAGGAATTTTAAACATTTTCATATGATCAGAGGTATTCTTTACAGAAAGACTGAGGACAATGGACAACAAGTGAATCAATTGGTTTTACCAAGTGCTTTTACACATCAAGTTTTACAAGGATTGCACAATGATGTTGGACATCCTGGAAAGGATAGGACAAGCTCACTTGTACGTGAACGATTCTATTGGCCAGGTTACATTGCCGAAATAGAAAGATGGGTTCAGCAGTGTGGAAGATGTCTTCGTAGAAAATCTACTACAAAGAAAGCACCAATGGTCAGCATTGAATCAAACTACCCACTAGAAAGAGTTTGCATAGATTATTTGACTGTTGATCAATGTCAAGGCAACATAGAAAACATTCTTGTAATAACAGACCATTACACGAAGTATTCTGTTGCAGTACCTACAAGAAATCAAACAGCAAAGACCACTGCAGATGCACTTCTTAACAACTTCTTTCTTCATTACGGAATCCCGAATAAACTGCATTCGGATCAAGGAAGAAATTTTGAGTCGGAATTAATGAAAGAGCTCTGTCAGCTTATGGATATCAAGAAGACGAGAACGACAATTTATCATCCTATGTGCAATGGGCAGACGGAACGTTATAATCGAACGTTGTTAGATATGCTTGGAACTTTAGAACAAGACCAGAAGAAGAATTGGAAGAAATACTTGCCCAACTTGGTATATGCATACAATGCAACGAAGCATGAATCTACAGGATATTCCCCCTTTGAGCTAATGTTTGGGAGAAAACCAAAGCTACCAATTGACTCTGTTTTTCATTTAGATTCTGATATCAAGGAAAGCATCACATCTGATTATGTACAGGAACTTCAACAAAGATTAGAAACATCGCATGACATCGCAAATAAGGCATTGAAGAAGGCTCGTCAGAAGCAGAAACAACAATTCGACAAGAAGGCAAAAGCTACCTTGATAGAAGTAGGGGATACTGTACTAGCAAAGATATTAGCGTATGAAGGTAGACACAAAATAGCGGACAGATTTGAACAGAAGCCATATACGGTGGTTAGCCAGCCTCATGCTGATATACCAGTATATATCATAAAGAATGCAGATGGAGCAGAGAGAAGGCTACATAGGAATCATTTACTTCCTATAGAAGTGACAGATGATTTGAAGCAAAAGGAGCAGACAGATACAGTTAAACCTGTTATAAAACCAAGAACTACCAAGAAAAAGAAAGAAGTTCAAGATATTGAGAAAAAAGTTGAGAAAGATAGTGCAAAGGATTATAAGGAAACAGATAGTGAGTTAAGTGACTTTGATTATGTCTATACATTTTCAGGTGACGTGGAGAGACCGGCCGGTCGAGTAGATGACCATCTTGTTGTAGATGGAGGTATAGAAGGCACAGATAAAGAAACGGTGGGAAAAGATGATACAGAAGAAGTTCCTCAAATACTTTCTGCTGAAGCAGCTGTAGAAGACGAGGAAGAAGGGAAAGATGAAGAAGAAAATGAAGATGAAGAAGACGATGAAGAAGAAGATGAAGAGGAAGAAGATGAGAATATAGAAGCTCCAGCTCCAGAGCATCTGGCTGAAGATTTTGAGCCACCGGCTAGACCACCACCGCCTAAGCCACCTCCTAGAAGGTCGACCAGGACTAGTAGGAAACCGGCTTGGCAGAGAGATTATATTTGTAAACAGCATAGTGCTGTATCTACAGAACATATCCAGAGTGATCAGTTAGTGAGTATTCTGCAGGAGCAGGCTGCATTAACTGCAAGACTCCTACAGACTGCTTTAAAGTAGTAATTCATGTTGTTTTTATTTCATTTTTAGAGATCAATAATGTATAAATGTTGATGGTTCAACACCTGGATATATTGTTGTAGAACACATTTTGTAATAGTAATAGTGTCCATGAACTGTTGCATATATTGACACAAGTTCATAAGGTTTAGATGGTGAGAATTCGATTTTGTTAGTAAAGCATTATAGTATTTTCACATCTGTTAAGCAATGACAAAATGTTTCTTAGAATTATATAACTTAAGAAAAGAAGAGGACAAACTGAATGCTTTTGGTTTGTGTGTTTTATTGTAGTTGTGCAGCATTGAATAAAACAAGAATTGATACACTGTTTTATTTTATTTTATTCTTAGTTTGTAGACAATATGGCATTGTTTGGAAACAATGTTTTCAGAAGCAGGGGAGAAGGAAGAACATATATATCTTTTTTTCTGCATGATATAGTAATATTTTGGATTTTAGTGATTTTGCTCAGCTTTGTGAGGTCGAGTTAGCGGATTGGAGCAGAAGCCGAGGATTTATTGGGACATTATTTGTATTCTGTACGAGAATGCTGGTAACATTGTACCCAGTCTAATATTGTTTTTATTGTAGATGCAGACAGAGGAAGCA
>Ga0209567_10001821_pt1 | contig 10561 bp, 13 predicted proteins | sample COG_12_FD_184756 | JGI IMG/M metagenome (GOLD analysis project Ga0209567, IMG submission 184756) | Pelagic marine sediment microbial communities from the LTER site Helgoland, North Sea, for post-phytoplankton bloom and carbon turnover... | ecosystem: Environmental > Aquatic > Marine > Neritic...
CGCTTATGTGATCGTCATCGGTGTGTTTCCGGCGGGCTTATTGATTGCCGCTATCGTTTGGGGACTGTTTGAGCTCCCAATTGCTGCGGTTGCAGGCGCTTGGTTGTATCAAGAAAGTGACGCTGCGTGAAGGTCCGCTTCTGGCCGATAGCAGTCTGTCGCTCTTTCCCAAGACAAGACACTCGAGCGGCAAGTCCTGAGAAAAGCAGACACTCAGCCTGGGCGGCAAGTTTGTGTCTGAGTTATCTCAGCTAGCCTATTTCACGCGCACTGCTCTCCAGCATCGATACGATCTGCTCCAGCCAGTCGCGGTGTTCCGGCTTCATGAAGACGGAGCGCAGGCAGGTGACCGTGTCGCTGTTGATCCTGATGCCCGGTGCTGCATCGTGCAGCATGCGAGTTGGTAGCTCGATAAGTGCGAGATGCAATTCGTTGTCTGCCGCTCGAGCGAACAGGTCACGTGCGCGTTGGCTCGCTGCGCTGGTATCAGGCGCATCCATCGCGTAGACCACGATATCGAGTTCCGGAGTTAGCAATGGAAAGAAATCACGCGTCTGCTGCAGCCTGCCGGCAAATTCGCGAGCCGCGAGCAGGCAATCGTCGAGCTGCCCGGCGAACTCACCGTCTCTTTCGAGCGGCAACAGTTGCTGCGTTGCCCAAAGCGCTACGGCCGAGGCGCCCGGCCGGGAGCACTCCAGGCTGATCTCTCCAAGATGCAGTTCTGCTGAACTGAAGTAGGTGTAGGGTGATCCGTGTTTATAGAACCGGCCAACCGAAGGATCACGGAACAGGATGCAACCGCAGCCGTAGGGTTGCAGCCCATGCTTGTGCGGGTCGAGAACGATCGAATCGACAACGCTCATGGCATCGTAGGCCTCGCGCGCGTCGTCGCCGAGCCTGCTCGCCAATGAGAAATAGCCGCCGTATGCGGCATCGGCGTGAATGCGAAAATCGTATCGCTCCTGCAGAGCCACGATATCCGTCAGCGGGTCGACGGCCCCCAGTCCGGTCGTGCCCATCGTCGCAACGACGGTGCCGACGTCGCCGTTTCTTAACTGAGACTCGATTTCGCTGATGTCCATGCGGCCATCGCTCGTCACTTCGACCGCGGAGAAGGGAATCCCGAGCACCTCGGAAATGCGCCCATGCGTGTAATGTGCCTGCTCCGAGGCGATGACTTTTTTCCCGGGATGCAGGCGACTGGCCACCCAGAGCGCCTCGAGATTGGCCATAGTGCCGCCGCCCGTGAGGTGACCGAGGTGTTCGTCCCAGCCGAAAACGACGCCAATATCGCGCACACATTCCTTCTCCATCGCAGAGCTGGCGCGACCGCCGTCGAGCGCGTGATTATTCGGGTTCACCCACAATGACAGGGCGTAGGCGATGCGCGCGATCGGGTGCGGCGGCTTGAGCATCTGACCTGCGTACTGCGGGTGATAGTAGGGGTAGTTGTCTTGCATGCGCTCGGCGACCTGTTGCAGCACCTCGGAGGCTGCGCCCGTGTCGAATGCCGGTGTGAATGCCGGCAGGTGCGAGTATCCCTGCTCGAGTTTTTCGAGCGCCTGCTGCAAGAGCTGCAACTCGGTCTTGTTGATCATTGTCAGGTTCCTGTTCCCGTCGCCGCGCAGCTTACCGTAAACTTAAGCCATGGACCTTATCGCTCTGGCCGTGCCGTTCTTCCTGCTCGCTTTGCTCGTCGAGTTATTCATCGACCGGCGCGGGCATACGGGCTTTTATCGCAGCAACGATGCCGTCAATAGCCTCAGTGCAGGGATACTGAGTACTACGACCGGGTATTTCACCAAGTTCGTCTCGCTGATCCTCTGGGGCCTCGTGCTGCAGAATTTCGCGCTCATCGACATGCCGATGGTGTGGTTTGATTTCTCACCGAGCGGCGTGGCGCTGTGGGTTGCTGCGGCGTTGGGTTGGGATTTCTGCTACTACTGGGCTCATCGCCTCGGCCATGAGATCTCGGTGTTCTGGGCCGCGCATGCCGTGCATCACCAGAGCGAGGAATACAACCTGTCGACGGCGCTGCGGCAGACCAGCACGGGATTCCTGTTCGGCTGGATTTTCTATCTGCCGCTGTTCCTGATCGGTTTCCCGCTGCAGGTCCTGATCACGGTTAACGCGATAAATCTCATCTACCAGTTCTGGGTCCATACACGGGTCGTCAAGCGGCTGGGTGTGCTCGACAGGATCCTCGTAACGCCATCCAATCACCGTGTGCACCACGCTCAGAACGAAAGATACATTGACAAGAATTACGGCGGCATGCTGATCCTGTGGGATCGCCTGTTTGGCACTTTCCAAGAAGAGCGCAACGACGATCCGGTCGTGTTCGGCGTTCGCAAGCCCCTGGCTAACTGGAATCCGGTCTGGGCGAACCTGCAGGTTTACGATTACGTGCTGTTCGACGCGCGCAAGACGCGTCGCTGGCGAGACAAGCTCGGCATCTGGTTCCGGCGGACCGGCTGGCGGCCCCCGGATGTCGAAGCAGAGCACCCGAGGGCGCGTTCCGATCTGTCTTCGTTCCGGAAGTTCGACCCGCCCGTGGCCCTTAGCCAGCGTCGCTATGTCCTCGCGCAGTTTGCGGTTGCGATCGCGATCACGTTGTATATCGCCGAGTTGTTTGCTCGCGAGGGTGCGATGGCCGTGCTTCTGCCCTGCATAATGCTCTGGGTGCTGCTTTACACCCTGGGGCTGCTGAACGAGGGTCGTGCAAACGCGCGGCGAGTGGAGCTGATTCGATTATTCGTCGTTGTGCCGGCACTGTTCTATGGGCTGCAGGAGTCAACGGAGGGCTTCGCGGCCGGGAACTGGATAGCCGTCGCGAGTTACATACTGGTTTCGGCAGTGTGGATCGTGTCGATCCGGGACCTGCAGCCACAAGTATTGAGGGCGAGCGATGAGTACCCGTAAGAATATTCATACAGGCGCACCATGGGAGTCCATCGCCGGCTACTGTCGCGCCGTACGTGTTGGGCCGCATGTCGCGGTGTCGGGGACGGCACCCGTGGGCGAAGACGGCGAGGTCGTGGCACCAGGCGACGCGTACCTGCAGGCGAAATGCTGCATCGAGATCATCCGGAAGGCCTTGCGCGATGCTGGCGCCGAGCTAAAGGACGTCGTGCGCACGCGCATGTTTGTGACCGACATCAGCCAGTGGTCAGCCGTCGCGAAAGCGCACAGTGAGGCCTTCGGAGAGGCGCCCCCGGCGACAACGATGGTCGAAGTATCGCAGCTCATCGATCCGGCAATGCTCGTTGAAATCGAAGCCGACGCCATCGTCGAGGAGAGCTGAGGCAAGGTGCCACGCTCGAGGCAGAGCCTGTCCCTCAGCGAGGCACGCCGTGTCGCACTTGCGGCGCAAGGCTTCGATCGACCGCGGCCGGTGGCCGCCAACGACAAGCGCCATTACCGACGTGCCCTCGGTGCCGTGGGCGTTCTGCAGCTCGACTTCGTCAACATACTGCTGCCCGCACACCTGTTGATCATCTGGTCGCGACTCGGCGCCTATGATCGCGCGCGATTCGAGCGCTTTGTCTATCGCTCGGGAGAATACACGGAGCAATGGGCGCACGAAGCTTCGGTCGTGCGTGTCAGCGACTGGCCGCTGCTGGGTCATCGCCGGCGGCGTTTCGAACCGTGGAAGCAAAATCCGCTGAACCAGCTACCGGACCGCGACCGGTACCTGGACCAGGTATTGAAGCAAGTGCGCCGCGAAGGCCCGCTGACGTCGAACGATTTGCCGTCAGCCGCAGGACCCGCTCGCAAGCCCGGTGACTGGCACCGTTCCATATCGCGATGGGCACTGGAATATCACTTTGGGCGCGGCCGCCTGGCCGTAAAGAAGCGATTGCCGAACTTCCAGAGAGTCTATGACCTGCCGGAACGCGTGATCGACCAACAGCATATTGGCCGACGCGTTGCGAAGGTCGATGCGCAGCGCGAGTTGCTCAGGGATTCAGCGTGCCGGCTGGGGATTGCGACTTTGCAGGACCTGGCGGACTACTATCGTATGTCGCCGCGCGATGCCGCACCGCGAATACGAGAGTTGCAGGAGGAGGGCGCGGTGGCGCCGGTGTCTGTCGAAGGCTGGCGCGAGACTGCATACCTGGCATCGACGGCGCGCATTCCGCGCGGCATCAAAGGCGCCTGCCTGCTTTCTCCCTTCGATCCCGTGGTCTGGTTTCGCCCGCGCGCCCTGCGCCTGTTCGAGTTCGAGTATCGAATCGAAATTTATGTGCCGGCGCCGCGGCGCCGCTGGGGCTACTACGTCATTCCGTTTCGCCTGGGGGATCGTATCGTCGCCCGCGTCGACCTGAAGGCAGAGCGGAAGAACAGGCGCCTGCTGGTACAAGGCGCTCACCTGGAAGAAGGCAGTGATCGTGGCGAAGTCGCCGCAGCGCTCGCTGAAGAGCTACGGCGACTCGGAGAATGGCTGGAGCTTGCGGAGGTACAGGTCGTGCCGAGCGACTCGTTCTGTGCGCTGCTCGATCGCGCCGCTCGGGCAAGCTAACCCTCGTCAGTCGATTGCGGGCGTTTGCCCTGGCGTTCCTGCCGATGCTCAGCGCGCCGCTGCCGCATTGCGGCACGTTCCTCTTCCGACATCGACTGCCATCGCTGGCGTCTCTGCTCGTTGCGTTGCTTGCGTTGCTCGCGCGCCGCCGCACGTTCTTCGTCGGACATGGACTCCCAGCGCTGGCGCATCTGGTCCCGATTGCGTGCGCCTTCCGGACGATTGGCTCGCATCTGCTCGCGCATGGCCCGGCGCTGCTCCTCGGGCATGGCATCCATCTCGGCTCGCCACTTGTCGCGCATTGCGCGACGCTCTTCGGGAGACATGCTTTGCATGTAGGCCTGGCGATCTTCGGGGCTCAGTTGGTGAAACTCCTCAATCGATTGTGCCATGCCAGCAAATGGCAGCAGGGCAAGGCCGGAGGCCATCATCATCAAGCGAAGGTTTCGCATCTGTTATTCTCCTGCGGTTGTGAAGAACGCCAATGGTGGCGTAGTACTATACGTAACGTTCGCTGCTACGTTCGGTTGACAGGGATTTTGCAGGCATGGGCACAGGGAAGGTAACAAGGATCGGCATGGCGGCGGTATCGCTCGTGCTGATTCTCTCAGGTTGTGCTTCAAAGCCCGTGCTCGTGCCAAAAAGCGCCGTTGCGCCGCCGGGCGTGGATTTCAGCGGCCAGTGGCTGCTGCGCACGGGAGAAGGATCAGGACCGGGGGCCGAGGGATCGCCTCGCATGGAACCGCTCCTGGCCGACACCCGGCGGCCGAGCAGGCGATCGCGCTCATCACGAGGTTCGTCGTCGGTTCACGTATTCCTCGAGACGGCAAGATCACTGAAGATCACGCAAACCGATCACGGGTTCTTTGTCAGCCTTGATCGGGCAATTGTCGAAGAATTCGTTTTTGGCGAGAACCGCACGGTTTCCGTCGGACCCATCGAGGCGTGGCGCGTATCGGGCTGGGAGGGCTCACGCTATATCGTCGAAACACTGGACGAACAAGGTGCTGTGCTCAGGGACGAATGGCGCCTGGACGAAAGTGGTGACGTTCTGCTGCGCGATATTTCGATCGTCGAGCGCGACAAGGTCAAACTGTCTTTTCAGCAGCAATTCGATCGGCAATAAGTCGGGCGGCGGCCGTTCAGGCGGCCCGGCGGGAAGGAAGGGCATCCCTTGTGGCCGCCGCCCTGGGGATCATCGAAGGCAAGCAGCCCGGCACGCCGCTATACCTTGTGCATCTAGGTATAGTATAGATACCTAGAACCACAAAGTAACCCTTGATATACCTCGAATTACAAGGTATGTTCGAAAGGCTACGACATCAGGATTCATTCCCATGGCGCAAAGCAATCCGCCTTTCATGAGTGGTGTGCCCGAACTGTTGTTACTGCGACTCCTGGACCAGCAGGAAATGTACGGCTACGAACTCGTGCGCTCGATACGCAAGGTAACGGGCGAGGCCATCTCGCTGGGCGAGGGCGTGATATACCCCGTGTTGCACGGCCTCGAGAAAAACGGTTCCCTAAGGTCCAGGCGCAAAGCCGTCGCCGGTCGCACCCGGGTCTATTACGCTTTGACGCGCAAAGGGCGTGATCGCCTGGACAAGTTGCGTTCGGACTGGCACCGAATTCAGGGCGGAATTACAACGGCTCTGGAGAACCCAAGCCATGCGTGATCCGGATTTTGCGAGACTGAGGGCCAGGCTACTGGAGAACGGCATCCCACGGCGCCATGTTCGGCGCACGTTGGGCGAACTCGAAGATCATTATCGTGACCTTATGGAGGAGGCAGCCGTCAACGGCGCTTCGGTCGAGGATGCGCGCGCCCAGGCGGCCGCCAGGCTCGGCGAGATGGACGATGTCATCGCGGGCATGCTGGCTTGCAGAGACCTCAGGAGTTGGGCTTACCGATATCCGCGAATAGCGGTCATCTTCTACCCACTCGCGTGCCTGTTCGCGCTGCCGGCCATGCCGGTCATCGCGGGGGTCAGCAATGCACCACTGCTCGCGAGGTGGGGTGCGAGCCTGTTGCTGGCGGGGCTGTTCACGGGGACGATGCTGCTTGTATTACAGCTTTCAATCCTGTTCGGCTGACGCCGGCGTATAGCTCCTGAGCGTCGCGCGGACGCGCAACTTCCCCTTGCGGTGCTGCTCGATGACGACCGGCAGGAAGCCGAGTTCCTCCACGCACCACAGGGTCGTCACTCTGGAAGAACCGCTTGCCTGGTGCTGGATTCCGACTGCCAGGAAGCGCCCGGCAGGAACATCCACCTCTTTGCTGCCGATCGAGCGTACGTTTATCGTCTTAAGCTCGTCGACCTCGAACATCCTGTACTCGGAATCCAGGCCGCCATTGAGCAAGTCGTGCATCAACGCGTACTGGATGGATATACGATCGTGCGTCAGCCCATCAAGCGCTGCCACGAGTGGTGAGTCATTGAGAGTGCCGCTGGCTTCATTGGCATCCCAGTCAAAGCGAACACTGGCATGGACCTCGTCTCGGTCCAGCGTGTCGTCAGATTTGTAGGTGAGCGGAATCACACCCGATTCTCCGGCCGAAAACTCGGCCACCTCAGAGATCGATCCGCGTGCGACAAGCCTCGACAGGCCTGTCGGTGCGATGGCATGCCTGGCCATATAGCCGGCGTCTGTCTGCGAGAGTTCCGTGACGAGACGGCCGCCGACGACGCTGATGCGAACCTTGTACTCTGCGGCATGGGGCGTCAAAGGCACGCCAGCCGAGGCGGGGGTCGATACGCAGGCGGCCAGCAGCAGCCAGGCGAGCCATCGGCGGACAATGGTATGAGCTTGCGGTTTCAAACAACGATCTCCCGGCTGCTGCAAAGACTGTATTGTCGCAATTGGACATGACCACAGCCTGAATGTTGCGGCGAGTTTGCAGTATCAGTTCGCTGCGGGTCAATGTAGTATCGGCCGTTCCCGGCACCCGCTGCCAGAAAAAAACCGTTGCTCGCCCATGACATACGCACGCATCGCCGGAGTCGGCAGTTTCCTTCCTGAAAAGGTTGTCACCAACCATGACCTGGAAGAAACCATCGAAACCTCCGATGAGTGGATTCGCGAGCGCACGGGCATCAAGCGCAGGCACATAGCCGGCGACGACGAAACCACCGCGTCGATGGGTGTCATCGCCGCTCAGCGAGCCATGGAAATGGCCGGGGTCGAGCCTGCGGAGGTCGATCTGGTCGTGCTTGGCACCGCGACACCCGACAAGGTATTCCCGGCATCGGCCTGCATCATTCAGCGACAACTCGGTGTCGCCGGGGCCCCCGCCTTCGATGTGCATGCCGCGTGCAGCGGTTTCGTGTACGGGCTGGACGTCGCAAATCGGTTTATCCGCACGGGTGGCGCGCGGACCGCCATCGTCATAGGCTCCGAGACGCTATCCAGGATCACGAACTGGGAAGATCGCGCTACAGCGGTGCTGTTCGGCGACGGGGCAGGGGCTGTTGTGCTACAGGCTTCCGACGAGCCCGGCATTCTCGCTACTCATATCCACGCCGACGGCCAGTACGAAGACTTGCTGCAGGTGCCGCAAGGCGTATCGGTCGGCTACGACGTTACGCGGGCCGGAGGAGCCTTCATCACGATGGAAGGCAACGCGGTCTTTCGCCGTGCCGTTGCCACGTTCGACAATATTGCCCGCGAAACCGTAGCGGATCTCGACGGGCACCTCGATGACATCGACTGGTTCGTGCCGCACCAGGCCAATATGCGGATTATCCGGGCGGCGGCCAAGAGGCTAGAAATGCCGATGGAGCGGGTGATCGCCACCGTCGACGAACATGCGAACACCTCGGGTGCATCCATACCGCTGGCGCTGGACCTGGCTGTGCGCGACGGCCGCATCGAGCGCGGCCAGACTCTGCTGTTCGCCGCATTCGGGGCCGGCTTCACCTGGGGATCGGCAATGGTGAAGTTCTGAGTAAACGGGAACCGCCCTCATGTCATAGAGAGCATTAGAAAAAACCCATAAGTATCTAAAATAAATAGATAAAATAATTTCTTAATTCCTCGATGACCGTGCCCCACCGTCGACGTTCATGAAGCCGGCAGGGCGTTCCTCGCCGGGCGGCCTTTCTTCGCAACAACAGCGTCGCAAAATCCCTGTCGCGACCCTCGGCAGGGTTCAATTAGACATAAGACCTCAAAACGGCCTTTCATCGGAAAGATAGTGTGATGCCGTTCACACTCCGGCCTCTCACCTGTCTCTATACTGCGACAGTATGAAGTGTCTCCAATTGGAGACAGGTATGAGGACGGAAACGCTCATGGAAAAGGAATTCAAAGACACACCGCTCTCGGAGTCGAACGTATCCCTCAGGCTCGCCGATATCCAGAGACGCTGCTCGCAGTTGCTCACCGACTCGGTTGACGAGCTCGAGCTGACCCTCGAGGAGCCGGTTTTCGAGCCCGACGACAGTAATCCTTACAACCGCGGTTAGTCGAAACCACTGGCAGCTTCGTCGACGGCTTCCCGGTGAAGGCGTCTCATCAGCCGCAGGCGCCACACCCAGATGACTATGATCATGATGGCCGCTGTCGGCAGGGCGGCGACCGGGTGCAGCAGCACGAGGAAGTCATAGCCGCCGTGCAGCACGGTGGCGATCAGGAAACCCACCAGTCCCGGCAGTACAATGGACTCCTTTTCGAGCCAGGCGGATGTGATCCAGTGCGCCCAGATCGAGGCGAACAGGATGTGAATGACGGGACTCGCGAAGCCGCGCGCAGCGGCCTCCAGCGGAGGCAGGAAGTCGAGGTAATAGAGATTCTCGGCAAACGCGAATCCGAGCCCGATGAACGACGCATAGACAATGCCGTCCAGCGGCTCATCGAAAGCCTTGAAACGTAGAACAACGACCACGAAGGGCAGCAGCTTCGAGAGCTCTTCGATGGGGCCGATCGCGAGCATGGCGTAAGCAAACAGGCCCAGCGGGTTGTCGGCAGCCAGTGCGACGGCATCGTAGCGCAGCCCCAGGGGTTCCAGGCCCAGGTACATCGCCTTGGAGACGCCCGTCGCCAGCAGCCCGAGACCGAAGCACAGCAGCAGGTTCCGCGGCGGTTCGGGCAAGTGTCGATCCTTGTGATAGTGGTACGCGGCCCAGAAGACGACGGGCAGGATGACCGGGAGCACCATGAAGAGTTGCTGCATGCACCCGATTATCGCGGATGCCCTGGTGTTTGCTAGTATCCGCTTGGCAGATTTGCGCAATGGGGGGTACGAATGGCTATCGAGTTTTCACTGAACGGCAAACCCGTCTCGCTCGACGTGGATGCTGACATGCCGCTGTTATGGGCACTTCGCGACATCGCGGGCCTGACCGGAACGAAGTTCGGCTGTGGCAAGGCGCTGTGTGGGGCCTGCAACGTGCACCTCGATGGCCAGGTGATGCGTTCCTGCGTCGTCCCGGTCTCGGTAGCGGCCGGGCGCAATGTAACGACCATTGAGGGCCTGGCCGCAGACGGCAAGCACCCGGTCCAGGTCGCCTGGCGCGAGCTCAACGTCGCGCAGTGCGGTTACTGTCAGCCCGGACAGATCATGAGTGCCGTGGCATTGCTGGAGCGCAATCCCAATCCGACCGACGCCGATATCGATGCGGCCATGAGTGGCAACATCTGCCGTTGCGGTACGTATACGCGCATCCGCGAAGCCATACACAAAGCCGCGGAGGGCCAGTCATGAGCGAACTCCGTCATATCAGTCGACGCGAATTTCTGAAGCGCACCGGGCAGGCCGGCGGCGGCCTCGTATTGGCGCTGTCCTTTACGGCGGGCTGTGGCCCGAAGGAACAAATCCCGGCAACGGGCGGCGCTGAAGCTGTCGCGCCCAACGTCTACGTCAATATTCGCCGCGATGGCATCGTCGAGATCTACTGCCATCGCTCGGAGATGGGGCAGGGTATTCGTACCTGCCTGCCACAGGTCATCGCCGACGAACTCGAGGCGGACTGGGACAAGATCGAGTTGATCCAGGCGCTCGGCGACGAAAAGTACGGCGACCAGAACACGGACGGCTCG
>Ga0209567_10001822_pt1 | contig 10561 bp, 9 predicted proteins | sample COG_12_FD_184756 | JGI IMG/M metagenome (GOLD analysis project Ga0209567, IMG submission 184756) | Pelagic marine sediment microbial communities from the LTER site Helgoland, North Sea, for post-phytoplankton bloom and carbon turnover... | ecosystem: Environmental > Aquatic > Marine > Neritic...
CTTGCCCCATCCTCGGGCGAGAACAGCGATACTTGTGTCAACGAGGCCAGGGACGTGCGAATCCTGCACATACACAGAGGCGTGGGCCACGCGGGCGGTGGAGCCGGGATCTCGATGCATCGACTGCACCGGACCCTGCTTCGACTCGGAGTCGATTCCAAGATGCTCGTTCTTCAGGACGAGGGATCGGGACCTGACGTGTCCCGCTTGCCTCGCTTCGATGCCCTGTCTCTCGAGCGCCGGCTGCGTTCCGTCACAGGCAGGATCGGCCTGAACGACGTACACCGGCTCGGATCGTTCCAGCTCGACAGACACACGTTCTTTCAGAACGCGGATCTCCTGCACTTTCACGGCATGCACAGCGGCACGTTTTCGTACCTGGCCTTGCCCAGGGCCGCCGCGTCAAAACCGTGCGTCCTCAGCCTCCATGACACATGGGCGTTCACCGGTCACTGCGCGTACAGTTACGAATGCGAGCGCTGGAAGACGGGGTGCGGCGACTGCCCCTACCCCGAGGAACCCCCGGCTGTTGCCCGCGACGCCACGCATCTCGAATGGCGGATGAAATCCCGGGCCTTCCTGAAGTCCGGCCTGCGGCTCATCAGCAAGAGTGCCTGGACCACTCGCATGGCCCGGGTAAGCGTTCTTCGCCACCTTCCGCTGACCGAGATCCCCTATGGAGTGGACACCGGGGTGTACCGGCCACGCGGCAGTGCTCGGAGCCGTGAACTCCTGGGGCTCCCGCAGGACCGGTTTGTATTGATGGTCTCGGCGCAGGATCTGGCGAGTCGCCGCCAGGGGATCGACCTTCTGGTGCGCGCTTTCCAGGGCATGGCCCCCGAGCTGGCCGCCCGATGCATCCTCCTGGTCACCGGGAGGCGAGGGGTCGAGGTGACCCAGGACGCAGGGCTTCCCGTTCGAGATCTGGGGTACCTGGCGGACAGTCACCTCAAGGCGATCGCCTACTCAGCCGCCGACCTGTTCCTGCTTCCAGTGCGAGCCGACGTCTTCGGCCTCGCCTCGATCGAGAGCCAGGCCTGTGGCACTCCGGTGGTCTCGTTTCGGGTGGGGGGAGTATCGGGCCACGTCCGCCCCGGGGAGACCGGGTTCCTGGCCGAGCCCGAGGATGCGCTCGGCTTTCGTGACGGTATCGCGCTTCTCCTCCAGAACGAGGCGACTCGTCTTCGGATGTCGGGCATGTGCCGGGCGTCGGTGCTTCGGGATTACGATCTGACCATCGAGGCCACCCGCCACGCAGACCTGTACGAGTCGATACTGTCCCAGGCGGTGCCACGCGCCGATGCCCGACCCAAGCTCGTGCCTCCGTACCCGGGACATGAGACCTCCGAGCTGCCCGGGGAGCGCGAGGTGGCAGACCCCCGGACCGGTGGCCAGGCCCAGGTTGCCCCGGGCTTCGAATCGGACTAGCCTCAGTCGGACGTTTCATTCCACGCCCGGCCTCGGACGAGAGCCCATGTTCGACCACATCCTCGTGCCCGTCGATCTCACGGACAGGAACAGCCGGGCCCTCGAGGCCGCCGCACGTCTTGCCGGCGAAGACGGTGAAGTCACCCTTCTGCATGTGATCGAGACCCTCGACCTGCCGTTCGACGAACTGGAGGACTTCTACCAGCGACTCCACGACCGCGCGCACGTGGAGATGGACCAGATGGTGGAGCCGTTGTCGACGAGCGGAGTAACGGTGATCCAGAGGGTGTCCTACGGGAACCGGTTGCGCGAGATCCTCGGGTATGCGGACGGTAACCTCACGGACCTGATCGTGATGAGTTCCCGTCGCCTGGACGTGTCCGAGAAGCCGACGGGGTTTGCCACCCTGAGCCACCAGGTAGCCATCCTCTCGCAGATTCCGGTGCTCCTGGTCAAATAGACAGGCGTTTCGCCGGTTTTTGCGATGGTGTCGCGCAGTTGGATTCCCAGTTCCGTCGCGAAAAGCGAATATTCGGTCGCTACTCCCTGCAGTATTTTCCACTGATTGCGGCCGCGAGTTCCCCAAATCGCTCGGTCCAAACCTTGGTTTCCCAATCGTTGAGTACCGGTAACCGGAATTATTACAGTCGTTTACGCCGGTATGCCCCCTTCAAGTCCGCCCGCCCTGGGGTGCGAGCACGATTCTCGCCCATCGAGCCGGGTGAGAAGGTTCGCGATGGCGACGCCGAATCGGACGCAAACGGCAGGGAGTTGAGGCATGATTCAGAGCATACGGGCACGGTTTCGGACACTGCACGAGAGGATCCGCGGACAGCGCGGCTCGGTACTCGTCGTGGTGGCGTCCGGTATGTTGGCGCTCACATCCGTCGTCGCACTGGCGATCGATGTGGGTCTCATGACGACCGCGCGGCTGGAGGCCCAGCGCGCCGCCGACGCAGCAGCTCTCGCCGGCGCAGGAGCCTTCATCGTTTCACCGGGGAATGGCGGCCTGGCCCGCGTCCTGGCGACCGACTACGCGGCGCGCAACGACGTCAGGTTTGACGCCGTGGCCGTGCTCGAAGACGACATCGTGATCGATACGGATGCCCGCACCGTCGCCGTGACCGTGCATCGGAACCGCGAGCGCGGCAACGCCATGCCCACCTTCTTCGCCCGGGTGTTCGGCGTCAACGAGGTGGACATCGCAGCAACCGCGACGGCCGAGGCAACACCGGCGGGAGGTATCAACTGTCTGCTCCCGGTAGCGGTGGCCGATCGCTGGCACGAGGCCGGAGGCCCGGGGAACGATCCGGACGACTTCAATCCGGAGGACGGGGACTACTACATCCCGTGGGCGCAGCCCCACACCGATCCGCCCGTGTTCAACGAAGGGTTCACCGGATACGCCGAGAGCGACCTGGGAACGCAGATCGAACTGACTTCGAACCAGGCCAACGGGGGCCTCAACCCCAGCTGGTACTATGCCTGGCGGCCTGAAGGCCAGTCAGGAGCGGAGGATTTCCGGACGAACATCAGCACCTGTGTCGATCCTTCGATTCTCTACTACGTCGGAATCCAGGTGGAAACGGAGCCCGGAAACCAAGCCGGGCCCACTATGCAGGGATTCAAGGACCTGATCGATCAGGATCCGACGGCGCGCTGGAACGAGACCCTCGACTGCGTGGTGGACGACGGCTACCAGGGAAGCGATGACGCCTCAAAATGTCGCGGCAGTCCCCGGATCCGGCCGGTGCCCCTGTTCAATCCGACCGAGGAGCCGGATCCGGGCGCCAAGCCGTTTGAGTTCACTAACTTCGCCGGAATCTTCGTGGACGAGGTCAAGGGGCAATCCGTGTTCGGGAGGTGGCTCGGATACACCGGAGTAAGGCCTGCGGCCCCGGACGAGGACACGACCGCCGGCCCCCTGTTCAAGGTGCTTCGCCTGATCGACTGAGCCGCGGGGAGGGATGACCTCCGCCTCGCGAAGTCAAGAGGACATCACCGGCCGTCCCGAGTCGCATGCGGGGCGGCCGGTCTTCGTTATCCACGGTGTCACTTCGGGCACTCCTCGGACGTTCTTGGGTAGCGGACCGGGTGCAGGCCGTGCACGCACGGCTCCCGCGGAGTCGATCGTCGACCAGCGGTTCTACCCGGAGGGCGGGTCCCGATGAAGTCCGAGGACTTCCAGGCGGTCTACCGCGAACTGTACCCCTCACTGTCCCGGTACGTGCACCGATTCACGGGGGACACGGACGTTTCGGCGGATATCGTTCAGGACGCCTTCCTGCGCCTGCTGGAGCACGACCTGCCTCGGGACGAGGTGCGGCCGTGGATCTTCGTGGTGGCGACGAACCTGGCGCGGGACCGGGTGCGGAAGAGGGAACGGAGGCGCCGGCTGCTGGTCGCGAACCAGGATCGAACGGGCACGGCCAGTTCGCCGCACGAGGACCTGGAAAGGGCCGAGCGGATCGACTCGGTGCGAAGGGCGCTGGAGAACGTGTCCGAGAGAGACCGCCAGATGCTGCTGATGAGGGAAGAAGGGTTTCGATACACTGAGATCGCCGAGGCTGTCGGCGTCCGGCCGACCTCGGTCGGGGCCCTGATAGCCCGAGCGCTCAAGAGGTTCAGCGCGGCCTACGGAGCCGCGGGAGAGACCGATGCCGCACCCGAATGACGGCGACCTGCTGGCCTGGCTCGACGGCGAGCTGGAGCCGGAAGAAGGAATCGGGGTACGGGAACACCTGGAATCGTGTGCCGTGTGCCACGGGCGGGCGGACAGCCTTCGGCGAGAGTCGGAGGCATTCTCGAGAGCCGTGCTGGCGCTGGACGACGAGGCGGTCGGGCTTGCCGATCCCGGCCCGCTGCCGATCGCGGCGGCGATGGCGTCGACCGGCAGTCACCGGCTGCGCCGCACCGGCTGGTCGCTTGCCCGGGCCGCGGGCCTGATCCTGGTCGCGGCAGGCGCCGCTGCGGCGCTCGTACCGGGCTCTCCCGTCAGGGAATGGCTCGAGGGCTTTGGAGGCGATGACCGGTCGGCAACTGAAACGCCGGCCGTACCGGTCCTGGAGACGGAGGTCCCGGCGGAGGACGAGGTTGACCCGACGGCGACGGCCATTTCGGTGGAGCCGCTGGCCGGCAGCCTGGTCGTCAACCTGCAGGGATTCGGCCGAAACAGTAATGTACATGTGAGGCTCACCGATTCGAGGAGAGCCTCGGTTCGGGTGGTGGGTACGCCCGAGGTCCCACGGTTCGTCACGGGGCCGGGGACGCTGGAGGTGGTCGGCGCGAAGGAAGGCGAGATATGGGTGGAGTTGCCCCGATCGGCCCGCGATGCAGTCGTCCGAGTGGACGGCGAAGCCGCGGTGCGTATCGAGGACGGCCGCCTCGCTATCCTGTGGCCGGTGCTGGATTCCATGAGTGGGGACGTGGTGTTCCGGATCGGCGGCTGACCGACCGGACAGGGGTCGAGGGGTGATATGACGGGCCTGCTGGCGCTGGTAGCCGGAATAGGCCTGGCCGTGCAGGTGGCTCCGCAGGGGTCGGTGCGAGGCCAGGTCCGGGAGGCGTCCGGGGAACAACCGTTGGCAGGGGCTGTCGTTCGCATCGTGGACCTCGATCGCCTGGCGATCACCGACGAGAACGGCCACTACCTCCTCGCAGACGTCCCGCCTGGAGAACGCCGTATTCGGGCGTCCATCATAGGCCATTCCTCGCTGGAAGTCGTGCTCAGCGTACCCGAGAACGGCCACCTCGCCGTCGACTTCATCCTCACGACCCAACCCGTCGAGATGCCTCCCGTCACCGCGGAGGGCGTACCGGATGCGGCTCGGGATTCGCCGGGTCTCTCGTCGGAGATGGTCCCTGCGACCGGAACCGCCGTGGTCCGGTTGCTCGATGCGTCGCCGGGAGTATCGGAGACCGGAATCGCGGCCACCGCGATGGCCCTGCTGGCCTCGAGTCCTCCGTCTCCCGATAACATCCTGTTCGTGCGCGGATCCGGCACCGCTCTCGACTTCGTATTGCTGGACGGGGCTCCCGTTCACTCGCCTCTGCAGCTCGGAGGCCTGCTTGATCCCGGACTTCCGCCGACCGTGGCGAGCGCTACTCGCTGGCACGGGGGAGCGCCCGCGCGCTTTGACGGCGGACTCTCGGAGGTGCTCAGCCTCGAGACTTTCGGGAGCCCGGAAGGCCCTCCCACGGCGAACGCCTTCGTCGATCTCGTTGCTGCAGGGGCCACGTTCCGAACGGGTGGTGGGCCCGCGCGAGCCTCTTTCTCGGCCCGGAGCCTTCATGGGGAAGGGTCCGGAGTGTTCGTCGACGGAGCGTTTCCCCAGCGCTATGCCGACGTACTGACCCGCCTGGACGTGGGGCTCTCGGACACGGACACCCTACTGGTCACGGGATTCTGGAACCGAGAGAGCGTGGCCCTGCCCGACGCACGGTCTCCCGACCGTGCTCCGGAGTGGGGAAACACGGCGGGGTCGATTCGCTATCGAAGCCGTATGGACATGGGGATCCTGGAGGCGGGTGTTTCATCCGGCGAGTTCCGAAATCAGTTGCCGATCGGTGCAGTCGATCCAGTGCTCGCATCGGGTACCACGAAGCGTACTCGGGTGACGCTGGATATCCTCGGCGACCGTAGACGGGTTCGATACGGGTTCGGAATGCACCTGGACCGTCTGGCACTGTCGACAGTGTTCGCCGAAGGTCCGGCAGCCCAGCGGATCGAATTCGGACAGGCGAACTCCGCGGTCGCCCTCGCCGGGTATTTCGACCTTGGTTTCCGGATGGCCCGTGGGCTGAGGTTATCCGCCGGCGTTCGAGGAAACCTGTACTCGGGCCGACTCGGAAATGCGCTGTCCCCACGGGCCCGGTTGGAGTGGAACGCGTCCGAGGACCTCCTCATGACGATCTCGGCCGGACAGTACCACCAGCTCGTGGTGACGCCCGATACCTCGGTGTCGGCGTCGGCCGCCCTGCTGGCGTCCACCGAGGCCCAGCAGTTGGGGGCCGTGTTCACCACCATCTCGCCGGCCGAAGCGTCCCACCTGGTCGTCGGCTTCTCTCACTCGACGGCGCCAGGCGAGCAACTCGCACTCCAGGGCTACTGGAAGACCTCGCGCGGCCTCCCGGTTCTGGGCGGAGCTGACCTGCAGAACGCGGGATTCGACCTGTGGCTCACGCAGCCCGCCGGCCGGGTCGTGCTCTGGGGCAACTACTCCATGGCCTGGGCGTGGACGGAGCTCGTGCAGGGCGAGCGCACGGATATCTTCTCCGGCCGACACTACCTGCGCGCCGGCGCGATGACCGACCTGGGCAGAGGAGTTCGACTCGATGCGGACGTGGCGTACGGAGCGGGTCTCGAGTTTGGAGAGATCCCCCGTCCGGGCCCGTCGAACCTCTCGGTCGTGCCCGGAGGAGCGCCTGACGGCGATGCCCCGCGGGCCTCGTTTGCCGCCGTACCGGGCCCAGGCCCCATCACGATCCCCGCGATTCTCGTCACGGTCCCTGAAGGGCAGTATATCCGCCTCAACCTGCGGGTGACCGCGCGATTCGACAGCCACTTGTTCGGGCGCCGCACCAGCTTCTATCCGTATGTGCGGGTCATCAACGCCCTCGACCGATCGGACGCGATGTTCTACCAGTTCGACCAGGCGTCGGATCCTGCCCCGCGGGCCTTCGGGGCGGTACCGATCCTCCCGATCATCGGCGTGGAGTGGCGCATGTAGCGTCTGGCGGCTGGCCCCTCCACCTATTGGAGGTCGGCTGCGAGCAGGAACGAAACGTCACCGCCCGGCTCGATCTCCACCGGATTCGCCTGGCTGGCGAACAGGCGCCCTCCCCGACTCCCCAGCACTCGTGCCCCGTTGCCTTCCACCCTGAGCATCGCCCCTTCTCTGAGGCCCAGAACCGGCTGCGCGTTGAAACAGTGGAACTCCCCGATCCGAGTCTCACGGGTTTCGCCCATGTGCGTTGAACCGGGTTCGGGATCCAGGTAGTGGGGATTGATGTTGAAAGGCACGAGTCCCAGAGCCTGGAAGCTCGGCGGTTCGACGATCGGCATATCGTTCGTCGTCCCGACGGTGAGTCCGGCCAGGTTGGAGCCGGCGCTGGATCCCATGTACGGCATTCCCGCACCGGCTCGCTCGCGCAGCGGATCGAGCACTCCGGCCGAGTAGAGCGCCCTGAGCAGCACGAATGTGTTTCCCCCCCCCACGAACACGCCCTCCGCGTCTCTGACAGCCACCACCGGATCGGAGAACTCGTGCAGGCCCGCGAGACCGATCCCCATTTCCTTGAATCGCGTGCGCGCCAACTCGGTGTACGCGTCGTGCGTGATCCCTCCGGGCCGCGCGAAAGGCACGAAGAGAACGGTCGCACGACCCGAGAAGAATCCCCGGATGTCCGTTTCAGCGTACTCCAGGAATCGACTGCCGTGCACGGTGGACGTGCTGAGCAACAGGATCTCACGCACGATTCGACTCCATCCGGTTCGAGGGTGACCTAATGGCAAGGCGCTGACCTGACGGTGCCGGGAAAGTATCGGCCGTCAACGGTGCTTGCGAGGCATGCGGCTCCGCCTTCTGTTACGGCCCATGCAGGAGATGGCCGTTTCCCCGCACGACACGACCGAACTGGCCGCGTCATTTCTCCAGGCCGCGATCACGTTCGGGCTCGTGATGGTCTGCGGGTATTTGTACGCCCGTTACCGGAAGCCGTACTTCGCGATCTGGGCTCTGGCCTGGTGGCTCTATTCGGTGCGCCTGGTCGTGATCATCGCTTTCCTGGTGACCGAAGTATGGGGTCTGCTGTACTGGCACCAGGTGCTCACCGGTTGGACGGCGCTCGCTTTCCTGTGGTCCGCGCTCGTGTTCTCCCAGCGCCTCGAGTGGCGTCGCGTGTACTGGGTGCTGGTGCTTTTTCCTCCCCTGTGGTCCTACATCGCGATCTACCGACTCGACAACTTCTTCCTCGCCGCCGGGCCGGCCGTCCTGTTCCTGAGTCTCGCGACCCTGTGGACAGGGGTGATCCTGTGGAGACACCACAGGCAGATCGGGTCGCTACCCGCTGCCCTGATGGCCTGGGCGTTCTTTCTGTGGAGCCTGCACCACCTGGATTACCCTTTCCTCAGGGCACGCGGGGCCTGGAACCCGTGGGGTTACTACCTGGACATCGTATTCGAGCTGGCGATCGGTGCAGCGATTCTCCTGCTCGTAGTCGAGGACCAGTACCGCGGATTGTCTGTGCTGTCTTCGCTCTCCGGGGACCTGCAGAGCGGGCGCGACGAAGACGAAGTGCTCAGCGCACTTCTCGCGCGACCTCTGACGCTGCCAGGAGTGCGAGGAAGCGCCATGTACCTCCTCTCGGCCGGCACCGTCGTGAAAGGCATCGGCTCCTGTTCGGCGTGGGAGCACTCCAGTCCTACCGGGGCGGCGCGTGCGGCCGTGGGGAGGGTGATCGAGACGGGGCAGCCCGAGGTGATGCGAGGGTGGTCGGAGGTGCTGGCGGGTGAGACACACCCATATGTAGCCGCGTTGCCCGTATTCCTGGGAGAGGAAGTGCGAGGTGCCCTGCTGGTCGTGGGAAGCGCGCAGGATCCGCTCACGGTCCTGGACAACCGGTTCCTCGTCGCGCTCGGTCACCAGGTGGGAGCTGCCCTGGCGAACGCCGACCTCGTCCGGCGATTGGAGGAGCGAACCGACGACCTGGAGCACCTGGCGGCCAGGATGGTCGAGGGGCACGAGGAGGAGCGCCGCCGTCTCTCCCGAGAACTTCACGACGAAAGCGCCCAGGTGTTTGCTGCCGTGAAGCTCCAGCTCGGCCTGCTCAGAGAATCAGCCACGCCGCAGCAGGTGCCGGCCCTGGATATGGCGGTCGATCTCGTGGGCTCCGGCATCCGGAGCATCCGGGAAGTGGCGCGCGACCTCAGGCCGTCGCTTCTCGATGACCTGGGCCTGAGACCGGCACTGAAGGCGCTGGCGGACGATTTCGAGGCCAAGACCGGTATCCAGACGCTCCTGGCGGCGCCGGGCACCCTTCCGCCGCTTTCGCCGGAGTCGGAGCTTGCGCTGTTTCGCACGATGCAGGAAGGTCTGTCGAACGTAGCCAGGCACTCGGGGGCATCGGCGGCGACCGTGACGCTCGCCCAGCGCGACGGCGAGCTACTGCTCAGCGTCCGGGACGATGGCCGCGGGCTGGCAGCCGGGGCCAGCCTCGAAGAACAACTTCGCTCCCGCACGGGCATACTCGGCATGCGCGAGCGAGTGGCGCCCCTGGGGGGAACAGTCGAATTGTCGGACTCCGAGGACGGTGCGCAGCTCGTGATTCGTCTTCCGGTGGCGCCGTCCACTGATTCGGCTGCGTCGACTGGAGGACCGCCGGGCCACCAGGAGAATCTGGAATGAGCGACGAGAAGATCCGCATACTGCTGGCTGACGACCACGCCCTGGTGCGAGAGGGGATCCGCAGGGTCCTCGAGGAGGATCCCGAGTTCGAGGTCGTGGCGGAAGCGGTGGACGGTGAGGAGGCCGTGGCTCTGGCGCGCGAACATCGGCCGGACGTTGCGGTCGTGGACATCTCCATGCCGCGAGCCTCGGGTTTCGAGGTCACGGCCCGCCTGCAGAGCGAAGCAGCCTCGACGCACGTGCTCATCCTGAGCATGCATGACGATGTCGAGTACGTCATGCGAGCCGTTCGGGCGGGAGCCAGGGGATATCTGCTCAAGGACGAAGCGGGTCCGTCCCAGTTGCGAGAAGCCGTCCGGGCCGTGCATTCCGGGAGTTCGTTCTTCACGTCTGCCGTGGCCGCCAGGCTGGCCGCGGCGCGCGCCAACGATGGCGGACTGGCAGTGCGACGAGCGATGGTACCGCCATCGCACGAGCGCGGGTGCCGCTGGCGCTCGTACTGGACATCTGTGAAGTTGCACTCGAGGCAAACGTCGGAGCTTTGGCGTGGGTGAAACGCACGCACGGCTGCAATACTGTACTTTGGCTCGACGTTGGCCTTCACCATGCCGACGTCCATCCGCGTTGCCAAATGATTCGCGCCCACCTCTGCGCGACGATTATCCACCGACAGCAAGACAATGGTGCGCTGGTCGACGACGCCATCCGGTAGATCAAACAAATCCGTG
>Ga0209567_10001823_pt1 | contig 10555 bp, 6 predicted proteins | sample COG_12_FD_184756 | JGI IMG/M metagenome (GOLD analysis project Ga0209567, IMG submission 184756) | Pelagic marine sediment microbial communities from the LTER site Helgoland, North Sea, for post-phytoplankton bloom and carbon turnover... | ecosystem: Environmental > Aquatic > Marine > Neritic...
GAGCTCGCCGATGCTGCTGCCACGATTCGCCGGCACCGCCTCCTCACGCTGACCGGACCGGGGGGAACGGGCAAGACTCGACTCGCCGAGGAGGTTGCCAACACCGTCGCGGGCGGCTTCGAGGACGGGGCCTTCTTTGTTCCGTTGGCCGATCTGCGCGACACCGATCTGCTGGCTCCGGCGATTCTCGAAAGGCTTGATGTCTCGTGGAGCCGGGCCTCGGACCCCGCCCCGCAACTCGTGCGCCACCTCGAGGGCAAACATGCCCTGCTGGTGCTCGACAACTTCGAGCAGCTCCTCGACGCCGCACCCAACGTTGCCAGTTTGCTGGCAGCCCTGCCCCGACTCAGCATCATCGCCACATCGCGCTCCCCATTGCGGATCTCGGGCGAACATGAGTACGCCGTCGCCCCACTCCCCACTCCCCCGCTCGAAGCCGTGGGCGAAGAACTCCTCGCCAACGAAAGCATCACCCTATTCATCGATCGGGCCCGATCCGTCGATCCCGACTTCGAGGTGACCGGCCGCAACGCCGCGGCCGTTGCCCGGATCGCCAACCGACTCGACGGCTTGCCGTTGGGCACCGAGCTCGTGGCGGCGCGGGTCAGAGCCATGCCCCCCGAAATCGCGGCAGATCGGCTCGATGGCAGACTGGTCGCCGGCGGCGGCCGAGACGTTCCCGAGCGACAGCGCACCCTGGCCAAGACGATCGCATGGAGCTACGACCTGCTCGAGCCTGCCCAACGACGCTTCTTCGAGAACCTTGGCGTCTTCGCGGGCGGGGCCACCCTTGATCAGATCGAGGCCGTCAACAGCGAACTGGATGCAATCGAGGTCTGGGAGATGCTTGCCGCGCTCGTCGACTCGAGCCTCGTCCTCCGGCGCGACGCCCACGGCGAGCCACACTTCCGGATGCTGGTCCTAGTCGCCGAAGACGCCGCACGCCGCCTCGCTCTGCGGGAAGATGCTGCCGAGATCCACGATCGGCATGCCGCCGCCTACACCGCTCTCGCTGAGCACGCCGCCCCGCAACTGACGGGGCCGCGTCGAGCCATCTGGCTGCAGCTCATTGCGGAGCAGCACCCCAACCTGCTCGCTGCCTACCGCTGGACCGTGACCAAGCCCGACGCCGACCGCGCCTTGCGCCTGGTCGCCGCGATGTGGAGGTTCTGGCAAATGGATGGCCACCTCGACGCCGCGGCGGGACGGGTCGAGGCCACCCTCGCCCTCGGTGGCGGTACGCCCGAAGCCCGTGCGAAGGCACTCGAGGCCGCCGGCGGCATCGCCTACTGGCGGGGGGACTTTGACCGCCAGTTCGACCACTACACCGCTGCCCTGGCGATGTGGCGACAGCTCGGCGTGCCAACCGAAATCGCCAATGCGCTCTACAACCTCGCCTATGTCACCCAGATCCAGGTCGGCTTTGAAGCTGCCAACGCACTCCTGGTTGAGGCCGAACAGATCTACGAAGCCAGCGGTGACCGGGTCGGGCTCGGACATGTCCATTGGTCCTGGGGCAACATCTATCAGATCGAAGATGATCTGGACAAGGCCATTGCATCGTGTCAACGCAGCATCGAGTTGTTCGACCCCGAGCACGACATCTTCGACCTCGGCTGGGCTGAGTACGTGCTGGCCGACTGTCTACTCAATGCGGGGCGGATCGATGAGGCCCGACATCACCTCCGGGTCGGAATGGACCTGTTCCTCGGGGTCGGAGATCGGTCGGCCACCGTGCTGTTTCTGGCCGGTTTTGCCCAACTGACCCAGGCCATGGGAGACCTCGACACATCGGCCCACCTGGTCGGTGCGATGCACGCGCTCCGCCAGGAAACCGGTGCCGGGTTGCTCGATACGGACCCTGCCCACGAGCCAATCGAGCGCCTCAGGCGGACCGACGATCAAGAGCGGCAGGCCATGATCGCCGCCGGTGCCGCGATGACCGTCGATGAGGCGATCGCCCTCGCAATGGAACGCACCGGCGAGCTAGTTGCCGGCTCCTAGAGGCGCGACAGCTCGCTGTCGAGGAAGTAGAGCCGCTGGGTGCCGAAGCCCTTGATCTCGAAGTCACCTCGTTCACTGCACACGAAGTCGTCCTTGAGGAGATTGCGGGTGTCCTCGTTGAGCGTGATCTGCATCGGTTCTGAGATCGTCTCCATCCGGGCGGCCAGATTCACCCCCGGCCCAAACAGGTCGTATACGTACTTCTGCACCCCAACCAGCGAACCGATCACCGGCCCCGAGTTGATGCCGATGCGCGCCACCCATTGCTGGGGGTGAGCCTGGTTGCGTCGCTCGAGGTAGCGCCGAAAGCGCAGCGCCAACCGGGCGATGTTCGTGGCGTGGTCGGGGGTGTCGTCGAGCAGGCCGGAGACCGCCATGTAGGCATCGCCGATCGTTCGCACCCGCTCGCAATCGAACATCTCCGTGATGCGATCGAACGAAGAGAAGATGTCGTTCAGCTCGGCGATGATGGCCGAAGGATCCTGCGAAATCGTCATGTTGGTGAACCCGACAAAGTCGAGCATGAGGATCGAGATGTTGTCGAACCGCTGCGGCGTTGCGGTCCCGTATTCCTTCATCTCCTCGAAGACGGCCCGCGGCATGATGTTGAGCAGCAGCCGCTCGACCCGTTCCTTCTCCTTCTCGAGTTCCCTGGCGTTCTTCTCGGAAATCCGCGAATAGGAATCGAGCATGTATTGCGTCTCCATCTCCTTTGAGATCGAAACGCACTGGATCAGGTAGGTCGGTTCGTCGCGGCCGGCGAAGGACTCGACCGAGACCCGGATCGGCTCTTCGCGGCCGTCGAGGTCCGATTTGGTCTCGAAGGAGTACCTGCGCCCGTTCTCCACTCGGCCGGCGGCTCGTTCGGTGTTGAGGCCCGCAATGCGATCTTGCAGCTTCTCGTCGTCATCAGCGGTCGAGGGGAACCACTTGAAGAACTTGGCGTTCTCGAAGATGACCTGCCAGTCGTCGGCCCGCACCACCGCGACGGCTATGTCGAGAGTCTGCAGCAGCTCCTTGTGGCTGAACGTGCTCGAGCCCAATGGATCAGTCCCCCTTGACGATATAGCGTTTGCGGGCCACCACCTCGCCGAGCACGGTGCCGATATCGGTCGCGTCGTAGTCGTGATCCTCGAGCGTTTCGCGCAGCACCGCCGCCAGTTCCTCGAATGCCTCGTCGTTGATCTCCAGGCGCCGGTGCACACTGGCAAGGTGCTCGTTCGAGTAGCTGGCCGGGCCACCCATCATTGCTGCAAAGAACTTGGTCTGGTGATCGATCTGGACCCTCATATCGATCCCATCGAAATAGGGGGCCAGGATCTTGGAGTCCAGCACCCGATCATAGAAGTCAGAGACGACGCGGCTGACGCTGGCAAACCCGCCATATCGCATGAAAATCGTGTCGGCCAAGGCGCCCCTCCCTCACTCTTTCTCGACTCCCGAACCCTGCCAGCGGCCCGCCGTCGGGGACGAGAGGACGTCATTGGGTGTGCCGTGGGCGTAGTCTCCGTCCGTGTCCTCAAAGCGCGTGATCCGCACCTACCTCCTCATCGCCGGTCTCTATACGATGTCGGCGTCACTGATCTGGGGCGTGAATACGCTGTTCCTGCTCGATGCCGGGCTCACCATCTTCGAGGTGTTCGTTGCCAACGCCTTCTTCACGGCCGGAATGGTGGTGTTTGAGATCCCAACCGGCGTGGTAGCCGACACGGCCGGGCGCAGAGCGTCGTTCCTGCTCAGCCTCATCGTCCTCATCCTGGGGACCATTTGTTATCTCCTCCTCGCCGAGGCCGGCGCCGGCGTGGTTGCGTTCAGCGCAGTTTCTGTCCTACTCGGACTTGGGTTCACGTTCTACTCGGGAGCTGTCGAGGCGTGGGTCGTCGATGCCCTCAACGCCACCGGGTACACCGGAACCCTGGACCAGGTCTTCGTCAGGGGCGGCATGGTGACCGGTGCTGCCATGCTGATCGGAACGTTGGGCGGTGGAGTGCTCGGCAGCATCGACCTGGCCATCCCGTTTGTCGCCAGAGTGGTCTTCCTGGCCGCCGCCCTCGTCACTGCCGCCGTTGCGATGTTCGACATCGGGTTTGAGCCGCGCCGCGTCACCATGAGTGAGTATCCGGCCGAGATGCGCAGGACGGCCCGCACCGGAATCAAGTACGGCTGGACCAACCGATCGATCCGGCTCTTGTTGGTCGTTTCGTTGATCCAAATGGGCGTGTTCACTTGGGCGTTCTACGCCTGGCCCCCGCTGTTCCTCGAGTTGCTCGGCTCCGACGCGGTATGGGTCGCCGGGGCGGTTGCCAGCGGCATCGCGTTGTCGATGATGATCGGCAACGCTCTCGTCGGGTGGCTCACCAAGTTCTGCGGTAGGCGCACCACGATAATGCTGTGGGCAGTTGGCGTCTCCGGAGCCGCCGCCATCGTCGTCGGTGTAGCCGACTCGTTCTGGGTCGCAATGCCGGCGTTGTTGATCTCGACCGCCACCATCGGCGTGATGACCCCGGTCAAGCAGTCGTACCTGAACCAACTCATCCCGAGCGAGGAACGGGCCACGGTGCTATCGGTGGACTCGATGAGCGGCAGTCTCGGCGGTGTGGTCGGTCAGGTTGGCCTCGGCGGCATTGCCGGTGTGGCTTCAATCGGCGTCGGCTTCGTGACCGGAGCCTTCGTTTCGCTGCTCGCCTTGCTGCCCTTGGGCGCCCTGCGCCGCCACGACGACTCTGAGGACGTCATCGCCGGAACGGGCGGTGGACCAAACGCCGCCTGCGCCGCCCAAGGCATCCCCGAGATCGCTGCGGTCGACACGACCCCGCGGCGTGAGACGGCGGACGTGGCCTAGGAGACTGTTGAACAACGCCAGTTTGGGCTTGCCGCGAGATCCACCACCAGGCGTTTCCTCACTCGGGCAACCCCCGTACGGCGTCTATTCAACACCCTCCTATCCGGCTGCGCCGGGGCCAGGCCCGAGACCAAGCTTGGCGTGCATCATCCCCATGCAGGTGTCCATTACGACAGTCATCCCGGCCGCGGTTGCGATCGCCGCCGCCTCCTCGGAAACGATGCCCTGCTGGAGCCACAGCACCTTGGCGCCGATCGCCACGGCCTTGTCGGCGACGATCATGGCCTCCGGCGCCGGACGGAATACATCGACCACGTCGACGGGCTCGGGGATCTCGAGCAACGTTGGGTACACCGTCTCGCCGAAGATCTCATCGTGGCGCGGGTTAACCGGGATGATCCGGTAGCCGTTCGCCTGGAGGTAGGCGGGTACGACGTGCGCCTTCTTGGCCGGATCCGGCGAAGCACCAACCACGGCGATGGTCGTGGTCTCCGCATAGATGCGGCGGAGTTCAGGCAGTGGGGGACGGTCGCGCATGTGTTCGAACCTAGCGGAGCCTATTCCGGCGTGGTGTAGGCCGCGGTGATCCCACCGTCGACCAGGAACTCGGCACCAGTGACGAACGACGACTCGTCACTGGCCAGGAAGAGCGCCGCGTTGGCGATCTCTTCGGGTTCGCCGAAGCGGCCCATTGGGATGTGGACCAGCCGGCGCTGCAGCTTGGCCTCGGTGTCGAGGTACTTCATCAACAGCTCGGTACGCAACGGCCCTGGACAGAGGGCATTGACCCGAATCCCCTCCCGGGCGTGCACGGCAGCCAACTCGCGGGTCAGAGCGAGGACCGCGCCCTTGCTCGCCGTGTATGCGAGTTGTGGCGTCGCGGCGCCCAGCAGTGCAACAAACGAGGCCGTGTTGATGATCGAACCGCCTCCGGCACGCCGCAACGCAGAGATGCCGTACTTGCAGCCCAGGAACACACCCTTGACGTTCACGTTCATCGTCAGATCCCACACGTCCTCGGTGGTGGACTGAGCGTTGCCGTCATCGGCGTGGCTGATGCCGGCGTTGTTGAACATGATGTCGAGCTTGCCGAATCGATCCTCAGCCGCCGCAACCATGGCCTCACAGTCCGCCGCGGTAGCTACATCGGCCTGCACGGCGATCGCGTCGGCCCCGCGCCCTACCAGCTCGTCGGTAGTGGCCCCAGCCGAGGCGGGGTCGATGTCGATGGCGACAACCGCCGCTCCTTCTTGGGCAAACCGCAGCGCGGTCGCCCGGCCAATCCCGCTCCCGGCGCCGGTGATGAGCGCCACCTTGCCATCCAGCCGCATCACAGTGCTCCTTGGTCGACGAGCCGAAGCCACACCCTACCGACGAGAATCACCCCGCGACCAGGCGGAACCGCCACCTACACTCAGAACGTGCCCGTGTCGTGCTCCAACTGTGGAACCTCAAACGCCGACGGCGCCCGCTTCTGTTCAGAGTGCGGATCGTCGCTCGCCGTGGCGTGCCCGAACTGTGGAGCCGAGGCCGCGCCCGGGGCGAAGTTCTGTTCGACCTGTGGCCATGACCTGGGCTCGGCGGTTGAGGACGCCGCCGCCCCCGCCGAGGAACGCAAAGTGGTCTCGGTTGTCTTCTGCGACCTCGCCGGTTTCACCGCCCATACCGAGCGGTCCGACCCCGAGGACGTGCGAGCCCGGCTGACGACCTATCACGCCCGGGTGCGCCAGGACGTCGAGCGATTCGGCGGCCGGATCGAGAAGCTGATGGGCGACGGCGTCTTTGCGGTTTTTGGCGCACCGATCGCCCACGAGGACGATCCGGAACGAGCCGTGCGCGCCGCTCTCCGGATTCAGGATTCCGTCACCGAACTCAACGAATCCAAGCCGGACCTCGCGTTGATCGTCCGCGCCGCGGTGACCACCGGGGAAGCCATCGTCCAACTCGACGATCGGCCCGACCGTGAAGGCATCATCGGCGATGTCGTCAACACCGCGTCCCGTCTTGAAGCCGTGGCCGAGCCGGGCACCGTCGTGGTCGACGAGCGCACCTACCTGGCCACCCGCGACACGATCGGCTTTACCGTTCTCGACCCCGTTGCTCTGAAGGGGAAGGCCGAATCGGTTCCGATTTGGCAGGCAGCCGGAGCGCGCAGCCGGTACGGCGTCGCCGTCGACGAGGAGGCCGCCACCCCATTCGTCGGCCGCACCGAGGAGATCTCGCTGCTGGTCGATGCCTTCGAGCGCACCATGGCTCGCAACACGCCACAACTGGTGACCATCACCGGCGAACCGGGCGTCGGCAAGAGCCGCCTGATCAGGGAGTTCCGCCGCGCCATCGACGACCGCACCGACCTCGCCTATTGGCGACAGGGCCGCTGCCTCCCGTACGGCGAAGGCGTGACGTTCTGGGCCATCGGGGAACTCGTGAAGGCGCACGCCGGGATCCTCGAATCGGAGCCGCCCGAGGCCAGCGCCGCCAAGCTCGAACAGGCCGTGTCCGCCCTGATCGACGACCCGCAGGACGCGGCTTGGGTCGCCTTGCGCCTCCAGCCGCTCACTGGAGCGGGCGGCACCGAGGGAGCCGAACGCCAGGAGCTCTTTGCCGCTTGGCTCCGCTTCTTCGAAGCGCTGGCCGCCCGCAACCCTTTGATCATCGTCATCGAAGATCTGCATTGGGCCGACGACGCCGTGATCGAGTTCCTCGACCATCTCATGGAATGGGCCGCGGGTTCCCCCATCCTGCTGGTCGCCACCGCCCGGCCCGAACTCTTCACCGACCGCCCGACCTGGGGAGCCGGGCGGCGCGATGCGGTCACCTCAACGCTGGCGCCGCTGTCATCGGACGAAGCAGCCAGCCTGATGGTCGCCCTCACCGATCGCCCCGCCATGGCGGCGGACCTGCAGCAGACGTTGCTGGAACGGTCGGGGGGCAATCCGCTGTACGTGACCGAATACGTTCGGTTGGCCGAAGAGCAAGGGTGGTTCACCGATGCCGAACACGGCGAGGATCTCCCGCTACCCGACTCAATCCAGGCGATCATCAGCGCCAGGGTCGACCTGCTGTCGCCGGAGGACAAGACATTGCTGCAGACGGCGGCCGTCGTCGGCCGGGTCTTCTGGGCCGGAGCCTTGTCGTTTGCCGACGCCGGTTCTCCCGAGGAGGTGCGCGAGGGTTTGCGCCGCCTCGCCCGCCGCGAACTGGTCCGTCCGGTCCGCCGCTCATCGATGCAGGGGCAAGAGGAGTATGCCTTCAACCACATCCTGATCCGCGATGTGGCTTACGGCAGACTGACCCGTGACGAGCGGGCTCGGCTCCACGAAGCCACCGCGCGGTGGCTGGAAGCGGTCAGCGGTGATCGCGCCGCCGACGTCGCCGAGCTGCTGGCCCACCACCTCGCTACTGCGTTCGAACTGGCCCCCTTCGAGGATCCAGACCGCCGCCGCCGCATCTACCGCTTTCTTCTCCTTGCAGCGGAACGGGCCGCCGCTTTCGACGTGGTCCGTGCCCGGGACTACGCCAAGCAGGCCGAGGCCTTCGCCACCAGTGATGTCGAGCGGGGCCGGGCGCTAATCGAGAACGGCAAGTTCATGCTTCACTCCAAGTCTGAGGCGGGGGAGAAGTTCACTCAGGCGATCGACATCTTTGCAGCAGCTGGCGACCGCGAGGGCGAGGCTGAGGCGACCATGCACCTTTCCCGGTTGGAGTGGTATCGGGGCAACGCCGAACGCGTGGATACGTTGGACGCCAGGGCGCTCGAACTGCTGGAAGGACTCCCCTCCAGCCCGATGGTTGCCCGCGTGACGATTTCGGTCGCAGGGAAACGCCAGCTCCGTGGCCACGAGGAGGAGGCGTTGGAACTCGTCGAACGTGGGATCGCCATGGCCCGCGAGCTTGGCGACACGGAGGCCTATGCCCGTGGCCTCGTTATCCGCGGCTCGGCCTTGACCCAGATGGGCGTCCTCGAGGCCATCACCGACGTCGAGGAGGCGTTGCGGATCGAACTCGATCGCGGCAACGCCATGTCTGCGATACGCACCTACAACAACCTCGCCACGTTCATGATCAACACGGGCGACGTCCAGGCGGGCCTCGAGGTCATTGAAGACGCCATCGACTACGGCACGCAACGCGGTCTGGTCGGCGAGGTCGATTGGTCGCAGATGACCCGCTGCGAGGCGCTCTACCCGCTCGGTCGGTGGGACGAACTAGACGGAATCGTCGCCTCCTATCGGGAGGACGAGCAAATCAAAGGAACACAGACCTCGGTTGGTCTGACCTCGTTTGATGCCCTCGTCGATTTCCATCGCGGCGACGTGTCCGCCGCGTGGCGCAAATGGCAGACTGTCATTGCCGCCGGATACGAGGTTCGCGACGCGCAGATCTTGATGCCGGCTCTCGGATTGGGAACCATGATCGCCGCTGAGGCGGGCGACCCGGCCACGGCCCAATCGCTGGCCGACGAGTTCGCGAACTTCGCTCCCGACCATCCCGTGTTCCTTGCGATGTTCCTCCTGTCTGCCTCTGCCCCCATGATCGAGCTGGGGATGGCCGACACCCTTGGCCGGCTAATGCAGTCGGCGGACGACTCCAGCGAATGGTCTCAGGCGCTGCTCAACGGGGTGGCCGCGACGCTTGCTGCCAACGATCAACGCCACGAGGAGGCACTGGAACTCTGGACCACTCTGATCGAGGCAGCCGACCAGCGCAGTCTGATCCTGACCGCCACGGTGGCGCGGATCGACGCCGCCCGATCGGCACTGGCCGTTGGCGATGACGACCGGGCCACGGAACTGCTTGCGGCCGCAACCGGGTCGGCGCAGGAGCTCCGCGCCAACCTCTTGCTGGAACGAATCGTGAGACTGCAAGCCGACGGCCACACGGCAACCGGGAGCTGAGTCCGTGTCCACTCCCCCCAGCGGCACCGTCACCTTTCTCTTCACCGACGTAGAAGGATCGACCCGATTGTGGGAGGAATTCGCGGACGACATGCGGCCGGCGTTGGAGCGCCACGACCGGATCGTTCGTCGGCCGTGAACAGGAACTGCGCGAAGTGGTCAAACGACTTGCGGACCATCGCCTGCTGACTCTGACCGGCGTGGGTGGTTCCGGCAAGACTCGGCTGGCGCTCCAGGCTGCTGCGGAGTCGTTGGCCGACTTCCGGCGCGGCGCCTGGCTCGCCGAACTTGCCCCGGTGGGCGATCCCGAGATGATCGTCAATACTATCGGCGACGCACTTCGGATCCCCACCAGCCCGGGGGATTTCACGGCGAGCGGCCAGGACAGATCCCCGACCGAACTCCTCATCGACCTTCTTGCGCGAACGGCAGCTGCTCCTCGTGCTCGACAACTGCGAGCACCTGATAGGTGCGGTTGCTCGCCTTGTGACCGCCCTGCTCCGGTCGTGCCCGAAGCCGACCGTGCTGGCGACCAGCCGCGAGGGGCTGGGCGTCACCGGCGAAGCCATGTGGCAGGTGCCATCGCTATCGCTCCCGAGCAACGACAACGCCCTCGAAAGCGACGCGGTCCGGCTCTTCATCAGCCGCGCCGAGGCGGTCGACCCGACCTTCACGGCAGATAGCCCGTCGGTGGCGGCCATCGTCCAGATCTGCCGAAGGCTCGACGGGATGCCGCTGGCGATCGAACTCGCGGCCGCCCGCATCCGGATTCTTGCCCCTGCCAGGATCGCGGAACGGCTCGACGACCGCT
>Ga0209567_10001825_pt1 | contig 10552 bp, 6 predicted proteins | sample COG_12_FD_184756 | JGI IMG/M metagenome (GOLD analysis project Ga0209567, IMG submission 184756) | Pelagic marine sediment microbial communities from the LTER site Helgoland, North Sea, for post-phytoplankton bloom and carbon turnover... | ecosystem: Environmental > Aquatic > Marine > Neritic...
GTCATGCGCATCATGTGCGCGACGATAACCAGTGTCAGCGTCAACGCGGGCAGGGCGGTCAAATAGACCCGCTCCCAAAAGTCCGCATCCGGACTGATATTGGCGAGCGACGGGAATATCTTGGTAAACGAAGACAGACCCAGAATCAACAGATAGGCAACGAAAAATTCGGGAAACGAAATCGTGGTCAAGGTCAGTGCATTAACAGCGCGGTCATAAAAGGAATTTCGGTAAAGCGCCGCGGTAATGCCGAGAAATAGCGCCAGAGGTACCGAGATGATAGCCGCCATCGATGCCAGGAACAGCGTGTTGGCGAGCCTTGGTGCCAGTAATTCGATCACCGGTCGCGAGCGGTCAGAACCTCCCGACGAACCGCGACCCGAGAAGGAGTTGCCCATATCGCCGGTCAGGATGCCGCCCAGCCAGTCGAAATAACGTTCGTGGATCGGCAGATCGAGACCGAGTTCCTTGCGAAATGCAGCGACGGTTTCCGGCAGGGCTGCCTGTCCGAGCACCGCTTCGCCAAAGTCACCCGGCAGGAATTCGATCGAGCTGAACAAGATTAACGAAACCACGAACAGCGTGATCAGACCCAGACCGAGCCGTTGCAGTATTGTGCGTATTACTGGATGCACAGTGCCTCCCCCGAGTTAACGTTTATCAGGTTGCCGTATCGATTAACGAGCAGCCTGTAAGCGAGTTATGAAGGGTAATGGGCCTGGTGGCCCATTACCCCTTTCTTATTGCTTTATGCGAACCACCAGCGTTCGATAGCCTTGGAACCGTCGTATTCCCAGTTGCCGGCGACCTGTTCATCGTGGGCTATTTTCTTGCTGACCGCGTGAATATGGTTGGCGAACATCGGGATCAGGGCGCCACCGTCATCGTTGACCAGGCTCTGGCACTCATAGTACATTTCGCGACGCTTATTGGTATCCAGCTCAGAGCGGGCCGCAACCACCAGCTTGTTGAATTTATCCGCGGCCGGCCCGGTTCTCCAGTCGGTGTCGTTCCAGTTACCGTCGGCCACGTAAGCCGCAGTAAACATCCAGTCCTCGGTCGGACGGCCACCCCAGTAGCAGGCACACCAGGCTTTCTTGTTCCACACGTTCGACCAGTAACCGTCCTTGGGCTCGCGCACGACGTTGATGTTGAGGCCCGCCTTGCTGGCTGAATCCTTGATCAGCAGCGCGGCATCGACGGCGCCCGAGAAGGCGGCTTCGGAAGTACCGAGATCGAGCGTAACGCCTTCCATACCGGCCTTCTTGAGGTGATGCTTCGCCTTGTCGGGATCGTATGTGCGCTGTGGCATGACATCGTTGTGATAGGGGTTTGAAAGCGATATCGGATGATCGTTGCCGATCGCGCCATGACCCAGCAGAATCTTGTTCAATAGTGCTTCGCGATCCACCGACAGCTTAACCGCCATGCGCAGGTCATAGTTGTCGAACGGCGCCATGGTGACTCGCATCGGGAAGGTGTAATGCAAGGTGCCGGTGACCTCGAGAATACTGAGGCTCGGGTTGCGGCCGAGCAGGTGGACCGTTTTCGGGTCGACGCGGTTGATTGCATGCACTTCCTGGTTCATGACCGCGTTCTGGCGTGCGGTAGTGTCGACCAGCGCAATGATTTCGACTTCGTCAAAATGCGCCCGGCCCGACTTGAAGTAATTCGGGTTGTGCTTGAAAGTGGCGCGCACACCCGGCTCGAAACGATCGATGATATAGCCACCGGTACCGAAGCCGGCCTGCCAGTCCGCCTTGCCTTCGAAATCGGGCAAGATCGCAAAGTGGTAGTCGCTCAGGATGACCGGGAAGTCAGCGTTACCGGCACTAAGCGTGAAGGTTACTTCGTGGGTACCGGTCTTCTTCATATCGGTTATCGGGTCGAGTAGTGACTTGCCCGCCGACTTCGAATCTTCGCCACGGTGGTGATTGAGCGACGAAATAACGTCGTCGGCAGTCATCGATTTACCGTTATGGAATTCGACGCCCTTGCGCAGCTTGATGACCCATTTGGTGGCATCTTTGTTGGCTTCAAAGGTTTCTGCCAGCTCGGGCACCAGTTTCCCGGTGTTGTCGGTTTCGAACAGGTGGTTGGCGTATGCGAATACGGTATTCGTCATAAATCCGTTTTCATGGCTACCGGGGTCGAGTGAATCGGTCGTCGAGCCATGTGCGCTACCCATCACGAAACTACCGCCGCGCTTGGGCATGGCGGCGTGCACGGATTGTGTCAACAGGCTGGCTGCAAACGGAGCAGCCAGGCCGAGCGCGCCGGCGCGCTTGATAAATTCACGTCGATCGAGTTTGCCTTCTTTCGCCGCTTTTTCGAGATCTTTGATGTCCACCATTTGTCTTAATACCTCAGGTTTGGTTGTGCTTATCGATATATGTTATTTATTGTCGGGATGATTTCTGTTACGTGCTTTTTAATCAAGCTTGTTATGTAACCTCATCGTGCGGCTGTTGTAACACGAATCGACCGACAATATCAACGAAATGGCCGAGTATCGCCCCGATTGGGAGCCGCTAAACATCAGCTGATTTCACGTTTACGCCGCTCCATATAATCTATCAGGGCTTCGTCTATGGCAGGATCGATAGCCGGCTTCTGGTACTCTTGCAGCAACTGCTTCCAGATCTGGTTGGCGCGTTGCCCGGCATCGATCGAACCCGCTTCCAGCCAGGTCTCGTGGTTGTCCCAGTTGGAAAGTATTGGCGTGTAGAAAGCGTTTTCGTATCTTTCCATCGTATGTGGGCTGCCGAAGAAGTGTCCACCGGGACCGACTTCAGCGATCGCTTCCAGGGCGATGGTTTCCTTGCTGACTTCGAATGGTTCGAGACTGGCAGCCACCATCTGCAAGATTTCAGCATCGATAATCAATTTCTCCAGTGATGCGGTCAAACCGCCGTGCAACCAGCCGGCGGCATGCTTGATCAAATTGGCCTGGCCGCTAATCGCGCCCCATAAGGACAAGCAACTTTCATAGGCGGATTGCGCATCCGGGCTGTTGGCGGCGTTGACATTACTTGAGCGAAAGGGCACCCCGAGGCGTCGCGCCAGTTGACCGGAAGCCTGGGCGGCTTGCAGGTATTCGGGCGTACCGAAAGCCGGTGATCCGGTTTTCATATCGACGTTTGATGTGAATCCGCCATATAGAACCGGGCTGCCGGGTCGAACGATCTGCGTGAGGGCGATGCCGGCCATGGCTTCTGCATGCTGCAGGGCCAGGGCTCCGGCCAGGCTTACCGGCGCCATCGCGCCGGCCAGGGTAAAGGGTGTAATCGCAACGGCCTGCCCGAATTCGGCCATGGTGATCAAGCCCTCGGCCATCGGAATATCGAGCTGTAGTGGCGTATTGGTATTGATGATGCCACATAAAGCCGGTGAGTCGACTAATTCGGCAGGCTCAAGACCGAGGCTGATGGCAACCATTTCGATCGCGTCGAGGGTTTGCGTGCGCCCCATGGTCCAGGGCAGCCAGTTTTTATCGAGCAGGGTACATTGCGCGTAAAACAGGTCCAGGTGTCGGCTGGCGGCCGGCAGATCCATGGCTTCGAAGCCGCCACCACCTTCCTGATGCAGGATGTCGAGGCTTTGCACCAGGCGCAGGAAATCGCACATCTCCGCATAGCTGCCATTGCGTCGTCCCCGATCGTTATCCATGACATAGGCTGGCCCACCTACCGAGGCGAATACGGCATGACCAGCGCCGAGCTTTACATTTTTCTCGGGATTGCGCGCGCGCAGAGTGAAAGACGCAGGTGCTTTCGCGACCAGGGCCTCGACCAACTCGGAATCGAAGCGGACCAGGTTTGATTCGTGATTAACTGCAAAACCTGCCGCACTGAAACGCTGGCGTGCGTTTTCAGAAAGAATCGCCATACCGGATTCCTGCAGTATGGATAAACCAGCCTGGTGAATCGTCTCGATCGCATCGGCGCTTAACAGTTCGTGAGGGGCGTGTTGATACTGCAAGGTTTTCCACGGCAGTTGCGGAATCAAACCCGAAACGCGAGGAGTACGTGTACTGCGCCGGCGGCTTCTTGTGGTCATGGCATTATCCTTTAAGTGCTTTGGGTCATGGTGGCTTGCATCATTGCGCGTTCACGTTTCACTACCAGTTGCGCCGGATCTTCACCATACTCGCGCGCAAACTTATGTCCTGCATAAACCGCGTCGGCAATGCTCGAGGGAACCAGACAATCACCGACTCTAACTGCGCTTATCGCCAACTCGTTAAACAATTCGGCATCAGGTTTGCGCCCGGTGACCAGAATCAGATTGCTAAACTCATGCGTGAACGATTTGCCGCTATAGATACAGCTGGTGTTCAAAATGCCATCGGCAATACGCTCTATTTTTTGCGTAAAGCCGACTTCGATCCCCATCGATATTAACCTGGCCTGGATAAATTCCTGTTCATCGGTCATCGCGGTCCAGCTGGAAATTGTGGCAGCCGGTGTCAGATATTTTACACGGTGGCCGGCGAGTAAGAATTTCTCTGCCAGCGCACCCGCCATCATGTAGTGTTCGTCGTCGTAAAGCAGAATTTCACCTTCGATTTCAGCGCCGGCAAAAATGTCATCCGGGGTAAAGATTCCGCTGTGATCTTCAATCGATACAGGAGCGCGCACGGTGGCGCCGAGACCGTCCCGTCGCCATTGACTACCGGTAGCTACCACGATCGCGTCAGCTTCAAATTCGCTGACATCCGGCGCTGTTAATCTGCTTTCGAGGTAAACATCTACATTTTCCATCTGCCCAAGCATGTAGCTGCGATGGTCGCGCACCCGTATCCAGTTCTGCAGACCGGGCAGGCTTGCTTCATTGATAACCCGCCCACCGAGTTCCGCAGTGGCCTCTGCGAGTACTACCCGATGCCCTCGTCGACCCAGGGTCAGCGCAGCTTCCAGGCCGGCCGGACCACCGCCAATCACCAGCATCGAGGCGGCCGCTTTTGCCGGGGGAATGAACTCCGGGTGCCAGCCACGGCGCCATTCTTCACCCATGGTCGGATTCTGAGTGCAGCGTAGCGGCGCTGCTTCATTGTTCGCCGAACGGCATATATTGCAGCCAATGCATTCACGGATCTGATCTTCGCGGCCCTGATCGATTTTATGCGGCAGAAATGGATCGGCTATCGACGGTCGCGCGGCGCCGATAAAATCCTGTACGCCACGTTTTATCTGTCCGACCATGGTATCCGGTGACGTAAAACGACCTACGTTGACCACCGGTTTCGAAGTTAAAGTTTTTACGATGCCGGCATACTGCTCCTGGTAGCCTTCCGCCGAAAAACGCGAACTACAGGAATCGTTACCAAGGCTGCCGCCGAGCGCTATATCCCACAGGTCGGGTAATTCTCCGAGGTATTCGATTATCCGGCGGCCGTCCCCGCAACTGCTAATCCCATCCTCGCCATGCAATTCGTCAATCGCCAGACGTACCGCCACCGCGCAGCGGTCACCCACTGCCTCGCGTGTGTCTTCGATCAGTTCACGCAATAGTCTTGCCCTGTTCTCGAGGCTGCCTCCGTACTGATCCTGACGCTGATTGGATAACGGTGACAGGAACTGGAAGGGCAGGTAATCATGTCCGGCATATACATAGATAATATCGAAGCCAGCCTGCTGGGCACGAACTGCGGCAGCGCGATGCCAGCTGCGAAACATGCTGATATCCTTGAGATCCATGCCCCTGACCTGCGCCGGGCCGATGTGGATGGCCGACCCGGCCGTGGGTGCGAGCGCGGTTTCTCGGGTGCCGCGGTTGTTCGAGTGATAACCGCCATGCCAGAGTTCGATCCCGGCCAGTGAACCATGACTGTGAATTGCAGCGCTGGTAACCGCGAGTTGCTCGGTGTCGGCGTCATCCCAGATGCTGAGATAGGCGAAAGGCGTTTCATCCGAACTGGGGTGAATCGAACAGTACTCGGTACAGACCACGCCCCAGCCACCTTCAGCTTTGGTCGCGCGCAGCGCCGCGGAACTGTTAGGTCTCATGTTCCCCATGCCGGTGGCATGCGGGGTTTGATAAAACCGGTTAGCTGCGGTGACGGGTCCGATCTGGACCGGTTCGAACAAGATGTCGTATCGAGGATTTCTAGGCATTTTTATTTCCCGCGCTACGTTTGATTTAGTTGAACGATCGTACAACAAGAGTTATTCTGCTGCAATCAAAATCTATTTTCACCAGGTTGAGAATGATAAAAAAATCAGTAAAACCAATCGCCTATCAACGAAAATCAGCGCAACAACGCAGGCAGGAACTGATCCAGGCAGGGATTGTCTGCCTGGGTAAGGGCGGTATGTCCGCATTTACCATTGACCAGATTTGCAAACAGGCGGGCGTATCACGCGGACTGATAAATCATCATTTCAAATCCAAGGAAGAACTGTTGGTCTGTATTTACGCCGATATGACAAATCACCTGGTGGCAGAATTTCCAGCTACTGATCCCGGACAAATGTTGGCCTGGATTATCGACACCAGTTTTGATGAACTTGCTTTTGACCGTTCCGGCTTGCGTGCGTGGCTTTCCATCTGGGGTGAGGTTGCCACCAACCAGGCACTGAATTCTCTGCATCAAAGTCGCTATAACAAGTACAAAGCGAGAATTGAAAACGCCCTGGTCAGTATCGCCCGCTTGCAAGGGGTGAATCTTGAGGCCGACAGTGTCGCGCGCCAATTGATCGCGTTAATCGATGGTCTATGGCTCGAGTACTGTTTACACTCTGCAGGATTCTCGCTGGCCGCGGCGAAAACCGACTGTTACCGGTTCCTGCAAAGCCATGGAATATCGTTCACCAGGCAATAACCTTTACTGGAGCCTTCACTTGGTTCGTCGACCCGCTACATTTCGCGCTGCACTGGTATCTTCCTGGGCCTTACTACTGGGATTTGGCATTCTCATGCTGGGTGACGGGTTGCAGGGAACGCTACTTGCGGTGCGCGCCGATCTCGAAGGTTTCTCGACAACCCTGACCGGTTTGATCATGTCAACTTTCTACCTGGGTTTTCTGCTCGGTTCGATCCTGACGCCACGATTGACCATCAAAGTAGGGCATATCAGGGTGTTTGCTGCCTTCGCCGCACTTTCTTCGGCAGCGATTCTGCTACACGCGATATTCGTCACGGTGCCGGTGTGGATCGCGATGCGTCTGCTCAGTGGGTTTTGTTTCGCCGGTCTGTATATAGTTGCGGAAAGCTGGCTCAATGATCGCGCGAGTAATGAGACCCGCGGCAAACTGCTCTCGCTTTACATGGTTGTTACCTACGTCGGTGTTGGCAGCGGCCAGCTTTTGCTTAACCTTGCCGATCCGGTCGGGTATCCCTTGTTCATCCTGACCTCGGTATTGATATCTATCGCCGTGGTGCCCCTGCTGCTGTCCGCCGGATCTCCACCCACGTTTCAGGATTCGGTGCGCATCAGTCTTTTACAATTGTACCGGTTAACGCCACTGGGCATCGTCAGCATGTTTGCGGTCGGTTTGGTAACGGCGACCTTTTTTGCCCTGGGGCCGGTTTATGCACAACGTCTGGGTCTCGATATCAAGGATATATCCTATTTTATGGCGGCGGCCGTATTGGGCACAGTATTATTGCAAGGTCCTATCGGGGTATTGTCGGACCGTTTTGATCGACGCAAGATTCTGACCGCGGTCACCATACTAACGGCGATCGCGGCCTTGCTCTGCATCCCGGCGGCGCGACAGTCGACCAGTGCGTTATTTTTTGCGATCGCTTTATTTGGTGGACTCGCATTTCCGCTCTATTCAGTCTGCATTGCCTATACCAATGACCATCTCAAGCCGAATCAAATGATAGCGGCGAGTGGGGCACTGGTCCTGGTTGGCGGCCTGGGCGCAATTACCGGCCCGGTCCTGTTTGCGATGATAATGGACCGTTTCGGTGATCAGGCACTATTCTGGTCGATCGCCGTGGTGCATGGATTAATGGGACTGTTCGCGATTTACAGGATGATCAGGAGTGCCCCGATACCGCTTGACAAACAGGGACCGAGTACCGCGACAGCGGTGCATCCATCGGGTTCGGCGATCGATTCGATTCAGCAGTATACGCGCGAAGAAACAGAGTTCGACCTGGAAGAAGATAATTAGACGACGAATAGATAACTCGACGCTTCAGTGAGGCGCCGAGGTGAATAATGTCAGGATCTAGAGTTTTTCCAACAATTTCTTTATATATTGTGACCGCAACGCGATATCTTCTTCCAGGTGCTTGATTTCCTCCTTGATCATCGCGGCCAGGTCCTGCCCCTTGTCTCGGGCCGCTTTGAGTTGTTCGAGTTCGTGCAGGGCTTCCCTGAATGCCGGCGCGCTCTCGTACATTGTTTCGGTTTGCCGGGTACCGCTATCGACCAGTACCGATTTCTTTATCTGTGCGAACTTGTAGCGCCGGCTAACCGGCAGCAGCGAGCCTTTTTTGCGATCGTAAATAATACGCAGGATGTCGGTGCGCCCCACCGTGTATACCGCAAATTTCTCGATTTCCAGGGGGTGCTGTACGCCCATTTCGGTCAGTTTTGGATAGTCGCTCATATCTTTCATTTATCCTAAGTTGGTTATGGGACGTGGACCTGCGGGTCATCCTGGCCCAGCTTTTCGTAACCGAGCAGTATCTTTTGTGCTTCGGCTTCGGCTTCCTGTAACTGCTCGAGGGTCAAGTGGCAGGAAATTCGGTGGCCGTTTTCAAGTGTCAGTTCCGGCGGTGCCTTTGTTTCACAGGTGCCGTCAATGGCCATAGGACAGCGATTGTAGAAAGGGCAACCCCTGGGGGTAATTTCGACGCCGCGAGCGATACCCACTGCCATTTCCCGCTTCTTCATCGTGTCTTCGAGCCAGCCGATACGCATCTCGGGCACCGAGCTGATCAACAGGCGGGTGTAGGGATGGAAGGGTGGTTCGAGCACTTCGTCGGTGGGACCCTGTTCGACCACGCGCCCCGCGTAAAGCACGACGATTTCATCGGCGAAAGAGGCAACCGTCGACAGGTCGTGACTGATAAAAACGAAGGAGACCCCGGTCTTGTCACGCAGCGCGGTCAATAACTTGATGACGTTGGCGCCGACGATGCTGTCGAGCGCCGAGGTGACCTCGTCACAGAGCATGACCTCGGGGTTTGCCGCCAGTGAACGCGCCAGGTTGATGCGCTGTTTCTGACCGCCGGAAAGTTCAGACGGATAGCGGTTCGCAAAGGCAGCCGGTAATTCGACCAGATCCAGAATTTCGGCCACCTTGGCATGTTTCTCCTTCCCCGTAAGCCCGTGGTAGAACTCGAGTGGTCGGCCGATGATATTACCGATCAGCTGTTTTGGATTGAGCGCGGTATCGGCCATCTGGAACACGAATTGAACTTTCTGCAATTCAGATAACTTGCGATCGTGCAAATCACCTTCAAGTTTTTTTCCGTCGAGAATGATGTCGCCGCGGGCCGGTGGCAACATACCCGCCATGACGCGGGCCAGCGTCGACTTGCCGCAACCCGATTCACCGATGACTCCGACGACATGGCCATTCCTGACACTGACATTGATATCCTTGAGGATTGGTATCACGGGCTCCCCGTCGACGATACCGCCGTAGCCTGCCGTCATATCCTGGACCTCGATATTATCGATATCGCGATGATGTTCGTGGGTCAGCTCGACCCCCTGACCGGCTTCGGGTATCGGTCGCACCGCTTCCATCAGGCGCTTGGTATAAGCGTGGGACGGATTATTGATGATTTGATCGGCGGAACCCTGTTCCATGATTTCGCCGCTGTAGAGCACGACGATGTGGTCTGCAACCTGGGCCACCACCGCGAGATCGTGAGTCACGTAAACTGCCGCGGAGTTTTCTTCGCGAATGACTTTCTTGAACGCCTTCAATACTTCGATCTGGGTGGTTACATCAAGTGCCGTGGTGGGCTCGTCAAGCACCATAAGGTCAGGCTTCCCACAGAGCGCCATGGCCGCCATCAAACGCTGCAATTGACCACCCGATACCTGGTGCGGGTAACGGTAGCCGATACGGTCGGCATCGGGCAATTCGAGTGCATGGTATAACTCGATTGCGCGATCGTTAGCCTGTGCCTGGGTCAAGCGGCCGTGCAGTACTGCTGCCTCGGTCACCTGTTCGTTAATCGTAATCGCCGGGTTGAAGGTTGCCGCGGCACTTTGCGCAAGATAGGCCACGTTGCCACCGCGAAGGTCACGTTGCTGCACCGGTGGCATCGTTAGCACATCCTGCCCGAAGAGCTGACACTCGCCGCCGGTAAAATGCAGGCCCGGCTTGGTATAAGCCAGCGTTGCCAGCGATATGGTGGTTTTTCCGGAACCCGATTCACCGATCAGGGCAACTACTTCACCCTTATGGATATCGAAACTGACGCCTTTGACAATGGGAACCTCTTCGCCTTCATCGTTGTAGGCACTGATGCGCAAATCTTTGACTTCGAATAGTTTTTCCTTTGTCATATCATTATGTCCCATCGTGTTACACCATTTTCTTCGCGAGGCTGCCGCCGGACTTGGCGGAAATGT
>Ga0209567_10001826_pt1 | contig 10551 bp, 8 predicted proteins | sample COG_12_FD_184756 | JGI IMG/M metagenome (GOLD analysis project Ga0209567, IMG submission 184756) | Pelagic marine sediment microbial communities from the LTER site Helgoland, North Sea, for post-phytoplankton bloom and carbon turnover... | ecosystem: Environmental > Aquatic > Marine > Neritic...
CGCCCGCCACCCCCACCCGTAATTGCAGTGTCACTCTCACGCGAGTGAGCAGCGTGCCTCCGCGCCCGGCGCTTCGCTTGGCCTTGGCGGCGCATTCGCGCCGGGCTTCGCCCTTCGGGCTCGCACTGCCGTGCATGTGGGGGACATGCTCCCCCTCCAAAGGCGTCCTCTTTCCAGATACTTACAACCCACACCGCGAAAAACCGCGGCAGTTCAGTGCCAGCGTCAGTCTAGTTACACCGCCCGCCCACCCCCACCCGTAGTTGCTGTATCACTCTCACGCGAGTGAGCAGCGTGCCTCCGCGCCCTGCGCTTTGCTTGGGCTTGGCGGCGCATTCGCGCCGGGCTTCGCCTTCGGCTCGCGCTACCGCGTATGTCTGGGGGGCGGTTGGAGGTTGCATGCCTGGGGGCGAAGCCCCGTGGCCTGTCGCGAAGCGACGGTTTTACGGGGTAGCCGAGGTCGGACTCGAACCGACACATCCTTGCGGATACCGGATTTTGAATCCGGCGCGTCTGCCAATTCCGCCACTCGGCCAGAGGAGCGCTCTTATAGCAGGCCCGGGCATGTGTGCAGCCCTGCTCGGCTTGTGGGGGATCGAGGGGTTCGCTAGGCTCGGCCCCAGCTGGAAGGGGCTCGATTCATGACACGGACCGCGATTCTGGGGCTGGGGCACTACGTGCCGTCGAAGGTCGTCACCAACGACGACCTCGCGAAGATGTTCGATACCAGTGACGAGTGGATCCAGCAGCGCACTGGCATCCAAGAGCGCCGGTACATCGAGGAAAGCGGCATCGGGGCCAGCGATTTGGCCGTGCCTGCCGTCAAGATGGCATGCGAAAACGCTGGGATCGACGTGTCGGACATCGACGCGATCATTTTCGCCACCCTCTCGCCGGACTTCAATTTCCCGGGCAGCGGGTGTTTCTTGGGCGACAAGCTGGGGCTTGCCGGCGTGCCCGCCCTCGATGTGCGCAATCAGTGCAGCGGCTTTCTCTACGGCATGCAGATCGCCGACGCGTGGATTCGGTGCGGCATGTACAAACGCGTCGCGTTGGTGGGCTCCGAGGTTCATTCGACCGCTCTCGACTTCAGCGATGAAGGTCGCGACGTGACTGTGCTCTTCGGCGACGGTGCGGCGTGCGCGATCCTAGGGCCGAGCGATGACGAGGACACGGGCGTGCTCGACGTCGAAGTGCACGCCGACGGCAGCGGTGCAAAGGAGCTCTGGCTCGAGGCGCCGGCGAGCGCCTACCGCCCTCGCCTGACCCACGAGATGATCGACAACAAGACTGTCTATCCGGCGATGAACGGCCGCCACGTCTTCCGCTGGGCTACCGCCAAGATGCCCGAGGTCAGCATGTCGGTCTTGGAGCGGAACGGCGTGTCGGTCGACGAGCTCGACCTCGTGGTGCCCCACCAAGCCAACAAGCGGATCAACGAGTTCGTTACGCAGAAGCTCGCGATCGCGCCTGAAAAAGTCGTCCACAACATCCAGAAGTACGGCAACACCACGGCCGCTTCGATCCCTCTCGCGCTCAGCGAGGCCGCGCAGGAGGGCCGCGCCAAGAAGGGCGACTTGATTCTCATGCCTGCGTTTGGCTCCGGTTTTACCTGGGGCGCAGCGCTCGTGCGGCTCTAAGCCTGTGTTGCCCAAAGCCGATCGCGTGGCTGTCGTCCTCAACGGCAACGCTAGGCAGGTCACCGACGAGCTGGTCGAGAGCTTCGATCAATTGGTCGGTAGCGGCGATCTCTTTTTGTCGAGAAGCTTGGACGAAGCGCGAGGCATCGCGCTCAATATCGTCGAGTCCGGCTATCCAGTCGTGTTGACCGGAGGTGGCGACGGGACCTTCGTGCAAGTGGTCACGTCAATTACCAAGGAAGCGCGGAGCCGAAACCAGGAGCCACCGCGTTTCGGGCTCCTGAAGCTCGGCACCGGCAATTCGCTTGCCTGGGCGCTTGGCGCCGGGACCTCACGCAAGGGTGTGTTCGCCGACCTGGCTCGACTGCGCCACGACAGCGCCCATCAGGATTTTCGTCTGATCGAGGTACAGGACTTGCTCACGCCATTTGCGGGCGCCGGATTTGATGCGCTTGGTCTCAAGCACTTCCACGAGGTGCGCTCGGTCGTACGTCACTTGCCTTGGGTCGGAAAGCGCGCGACCGGTGCACTGTCCTACGCGATCTCCATTCCAATGCTCACAATCCCCGAGCTCGCGCTTCGCTCGGCGATGAACGTGAGAATCGTGAACCACGGTGCCGCCGAGCGTCTCGACCTCAACGGCCAGCCAACGGGACCGCCGATCGAAAAAGGTGAAGTCATCTTCGAGGGCGCATGCATTGCCGCGCTGGTGTCGACGATCCCCTACTGGGGATTCGGCGTGCGGGTCTTTCCGTTTGCAGAAAACCGCCCGGCGGATCGTTTTTGTCTCCGCGTCGTGGCGACGAAACCACTGCATGTTGCTGCACACATGCTCAGCGTCTGGAAGGGCACCTATCGGGACGAGAAGCTGATCGATGTCTATGCCGAAGACGTCGAGCTGGAGTTCGAGAAACCGACAGCAATTGAAATCGGTGGTGATCCCGCGGGGATGACGGGTTCCATGCGAGCTCGGCTCCATCCTGAGCCGGTCAAGCTCATCGACTACGCGGCCCCCTAGCCCTTCCTGACGGCCCGCCGCCCTCGCTCCAATGCCCCAACAGGCTCACCCCTGGGCTGGAATCGGGAATTTTGTTACCTTTCTCTCAGTGGAGCTGTAATAATACAGAAATACCGATGCGAGAACTTAGTAATTGGATGATGCTGGGGGCCGGATGCGCCGCCGTTGTGCTCGTCGCCTTCGGGGGAGCGGCAGCCGAGTCGGTCGAAGGATCGATCCAAGGCAACGCAGCCACAGGGGCAAGCTCGGAACCGAGTGAACAGGACTACTACTGGAAGGTCTGGAACGGCGCGCTTCCCGAGCAACGCGACAAGAATGATCACAGCGACGTTCTCGCGGTTCTGACTGGAAAGTTTACCGGGCCGCCGATCGGCTGCTCGTTTGGGTTCCGCGGCGGCGGGCTCGACCCTTCGACGATCGCAGCGCGATCGGGAACGACGGTCCGAATCGAGAACCGTGACGCGTTCACCCACGAGCTCTCAGTCGACGGACTAGCCGGCTTCACACCGCTCGAATCTGGTCCGGGCAAGGCGCGTGTGGTTCCGGTTCCCGCAGGCGGGCCATGGCAGGTAGGCGATCGGATTTACGGGCACATCAACGGTCATCTTCATTCGATGCGCGAGCTCGTAGCGTGCGCCACGGTCACGGCGAGCGGGAAGTTTCGCTTCGACAGCGTTCCGCCAGGCCCCTACTCCTTGAGAATTCTTCGCGGGTCCGAGCAAGTCGCCACGCGCCGCGTCACCGTGCCCGCAGGCAAAACCCTGAAGGTTGATCCGCTCTCCATGAGCAAAAGTCGGAGGAAGTAGCCGATGTTGACCCGCCTTTGGTATTTGGTTTTGGCTTTGGCCGTCGGAGCGTCGCTCGCAGGCGCGTTCTTGAACAAGTCGGCGGCCAGCCGGGAAGCGGAATTCCAGCTCGAAGAGCAGCTTCGCCGCGATCGAATCGAAGCGGAGCTCTGGATGCGCCTCGATGCACGACTTCGCTTGGACGCCTTGGCTTCCATCGCCGTCGAGCCCGAGGTTCGGCAGACGCTGAGAAGCTCGAGCGGCCACTTCGGCATGCCTGCAGCAGTCACGCGAAGGCGGCTGAGCCAGAAGCTCAACTCGCTCAACGCCAAGCTCGAAGAGGGCAAGGGCGACATGGTTTTTGCGGTCGACACCGAAGGCGAAGTCGTCGCAACTCTCGACAAGAACGCGATGGGATCGGAGCAGCTCGGCAAGATGCCATTGGTCCGTGACGCGCTCCGGGGCTTCATGCGGGACGACGTGTGGGTCTACAACGGTGAGGTCTATCGGATGGCGGCGCGGCCTGTCTTCGACGGCGGTCGCTATGTCGGCGCCGTGATTCACGGCATGGTGGTCGGGGACGACCTGGCGCGGCGACTAGGAAGCAAGCTGCCAAATGCCTCGATCGTGTTCTTCTTCCGAGATCGATTGATCGCGGCCCATGTGGGCGGAGCGAAGGCACCGAGCAGCGCCGAGCTTAAGAACGGACTCGCACCGGCATTTGCGAACATGCAGAGCGGAGATGGCTCGATCGAAATCAGTGAACGTTCGCGCGCTGTTGCATCGCTCGTTCGTGGCGAGGCCTCGCACGCGCAGGTCGGCTATATCATCGGGCGCAAGGGCAGCACCGTGGGCCTGGGCGGGCTCTTCGCGAACACCTTCAAAGAAGACGTCGCGTCACTGCCGTGGCTGGTGGTCATCGGAATTCCGGTCCTGCTGCTAATGCTCGGCTTGTTCCTGTTGTACTTGGAGCACGACAAGGCCGTTGGGATTCTTCGCAAGACCAGCGAAAGCCTCGGGAAAAACCAGCTGAATAACCTTCCGGAGGGCGACCTTCGGCGCCACTACCGGAAAATCGCAGAGAACATCAACAAAGCGCTTCGCGCAGGCGTCGGCTTCAAAGAGGACGCGGCCAAGCGGTCCTCGGTGGATCTCGATCACATTCTGAGCACTACGCGCGACAGCGCGAGCTCGGGTTACTTTGGTTTCGCGGCCGAAGAGGCCCCAACCGCCAAGCAGGTTTCGCTCGATCCAGAACCCGTTGGGGCCGTGGGGCCCTCGCCACACATGGCACCGATCAAGGCGGTACCGGCCGGCACAACGGACGCTGCGGTGACCGCACCGCCACAAGGCACACCAACGGCTCGGCCCGACGGCGCGCCGACGGCCCGCCCGCAACGCTCGTCGTCCTCGCGGCCCAAGCGTGCCCCGTCATCGTGGCCGCCTCCTGGGCCCTCGTCGCGTCATCAGGCGGCCGCCGCAATTCGCCAAAGCGAAGAGAGCCTGACGCCGGCCCCGGACGATCCGCCGACTCGACCAAACGCGATGCTCGATGACTACGATGGGTTCGATCATCCCGAAGAAAGCACCCAAATCAAGCACGTCCCGCAGGAGCTCATCGAAGCCTCCGCCCCTGCAGTCGAGGGCGAAGAGACCCACTTCCGCGAAGTGTTCGACCAATTCGTCGCGACCCAAAAAGAATGCGGCGCTCCCGTGACCGGACTCACGTTCGACAAGTTCGTACGCAAACTTCATGCCGCTCGTGACCAGGTCATGAAACGCCACAACGCGCCTGCCGTTCGCTTCACTGTGTACGTCAAAGAAGGGCGTGCGGCCCTCAAAGCGAGCCCGGTCAAACAGTGAGTTGACCGCCGGGAACCCCGGCTCTACCTTGGTGAGTGGTCCCTCTGTTGTTGCAGGTGAGGAAGGAGTAGAGAATCCCTGACTAGGTCGAATAGGGTGCTTTCAACGTACGTGGTGTGCGGACCCGGCTAGCGTCATCGGGGGGCCTGAAGCGTACGACACCGGCACCCACCTACTAGTAACAAGTAGGGGTTCGATTCAACATTAGATCCCACGGCAACAACGGTCAGGACTGATTGGGGGGCCGGCTCGAAAGAGTCGGCTCTTCTGTTTTGGGTTAGTTGCACCGCCCGCCCGGGCATCCTCCTTATTGAATGGGGGCGGTTAGGCGGGCGAAGCGGACGCCTAGGCGGAAGTACCAAGGCTTTCTTTCGTATTCGCCTTCTTGCATCAGGCGCGAGCGGGCGAAATCGTCTTGGAACATGTGCTCGACTTTGGTGACGAAGGTTGGGTCGGAGATCGCGGCGGTGATCTCGAAGTTTAGGCGGAAGGAGCGGTTGTCGAAGTTGGCTGTGCCGATGGTCGCCACCTGGTCGTCGATGAGCATTGCTTTTTCGTGGAGGAAGCCATCTTGGTAACGATAGAACTTGGCGCCTGTTTGGCCGGCCTCGTCGAAGTACGAGTATGCGGCCAAGTAGACCAGTAGGTGATCGGGTTTATCGGGGATCAGAATGCGTACGTCGATGCCGCGAAGGCCGGCTAGCTGCAACGCCACGATCACGGAGTGCTCGGGCACGAAGTAGGGGCTCGCTATCCAAATACGCTTCTTGGCGGAGTTGATGGCATGGACGAACATCAGGTTGCAGGTTTCTAGATCGTCGGCTGGGCCCGTCGGGATGATCAGCACACGCGCGTTACTACCGTCAGGGGCCGGTTGAGCGGCCCAGTTGAGGTTGGGGAGCGTATCCGTGGCCCAAAACCAATCTTCCATGAACGAGATCTGCGCCTTCAGAACAGCGGGCCCCTCGATGCGAACGTGGGTGTCTCGCCAGTGGCCGAACTTTGGGTCTTTCCCCAGGTACTCGTCCCCGACGTTATGGCCGCCGATCCAAGCCACGCGCCCGTCAGTGACGACGATCTTCCGGTGGTTCCGAAAGTTGAGCTGGAAGCGGTTGCGGCTTCCCTTGCGCGTATTGAACTCGCGCACTTCTACCCCGGCGTCGCGCAGCTCGTTCTTGTAGTCGTTCGGTAGCGAGTGGCTTCCGATCTCGTCGTACAGGAAATAGACACGCAGGCCCTCTTCCGCTTTGGCGATCAAATGGTCCTTGAGCGCACGTCCAAGGCCGTCGTCGTGCACGATGTAGAACTGAACCAAGACGTACTCCTTGGCCTGATCGATCCCCGCCAAGATGCTCTTGAACGTCGCATCGCCGTCGATCAGCAGATCCACCCGGTTCCCGCTGAGCACGGGCATCCCAGCCAAACCTTCGGCCGCGCTCGAGGCCTCTACCCTATCGGTTTCCGGGACGCGATACGGCGCGATCGTCTCGAGCGCTTCCCGCTCGATCCTGTCGTTGCGGTCGTCCCTATTACGCCGGGCCACGACATAGCCCTGGAACTTGCTACGCCCGAACACCCAATAGGCCGGCACTGCCAGATAGGGAAAGGTGTTGAGGCTCACCGCCCACGCAATGGCCCCTTGCGACGTGCGCGTGCTCATGACCGCATGGATAGACGACGCGAAGCCGAGGACGTGAAAGAGCACAACCAACGCAGCTATCATTCGTCCCCTCCTGCTCTTCGGCGTTTTCGGCTCGCCTACCGACATTAAGTCTCGCTTGTTATCGGCTCGGAAAGATTTTGTCTAGGTTACTAGGAGTAAATTTTCGTTTATCGGTGAGCGTGAACCGTACTGTTGCGAACGTGGACGGTAGCGACGGAGGCATGAACCGTCGACCGATCCGAAAGTTTACGAGTTGTGTACTTCGCGCGCGCCCGTAGCGGTGAATTCGTTGCTGTTGGCATCTGCAATTCATGGTATCGGGTCGGCCTCATTCACAGAGGGGTGTCATGCAACAGCAAGCAGTGAATCGATTCTATTCCGACGAACGAACACGTGGTCGAGTACGTGGAGTGATCAACGAGTACTTGGGCTTTCACGATGAGTCCAACGGTGGCAGCGTGGAGGCACGTAAAGCCGGGTACACGACGATGATCAATCACTACTACGATCTTGTCACCGACTTCTATGAGCACGGGTGGGCCAAGTCGTTTCACTTCGCACCGCGATTCAATGGGGAGTCGTTCGACTCGTCGCTCGCCCGTTCGGAGTATTCGTTCGCCCTCAAGCTCGGGCTCAAGCCTGGGATGAAGGTGCTGGACGTCGGCTGCGGCGTGGGGGGGCCCATGCGTAGCATCGCTCGGTTTTCCAGGGCAACGGTCGAAGGTGTCAACAACAACGACTACCAGCTGACCAAGGTGAGTAAGTACAACGAGGAAGCCGGTCTCACCGACCTGTGCTCCGCCTTCAAGGGGGACTTCATGAACCTCCAAGTGCCGGACGAAACCTACGATGCCGCCTACGCCTTCGAAGCCACGTGTCACGCGCCGGACAAGGTGGGCGTGTTCAAGGAGATTCGCCGCACGCTGAAGCCTGGAGGTCTGTTTGCTGCGTATGAGTGGTGTATGACCGATAGATTCGATCCAAACAGTGCGGAGCATCAGCGCGTCAAGAAGGGCATCGAAGAGGGCGACAGTCTCCCGGACATCGCGACGGTTCCGGAGACCCTCGAAGCACTCCGTGCCGCCGGGTTCGAGGTAATCGAGAGCTATGACACTGCCGCCACGTGCGACCCCGAGACGCCATGGTACTTGCCACTCGTGGGCGAAACGAGCAGCTTGCTCGCGGTGCGCCGAGGGCGAGTCGGTCGCTTCCTCGCGCGGCGTCTGATCCGGACTGTGGAAGCCCTGCGGATCGCTCCCAAAGGGTCGGCCCAAGTGAGCAAAATGCTTGGCGCGGCGGCCGAGGCGCTGATCGCGGGTGGCGAAGCCGGGATCTTCACGCCCAACTACTTCTTTCTGGCGCGACGACCGGCGAAATGATCACCGGTGCTGTTCAGGCACCGCTGCGGGCACTATCGGGACGACTCAGCCGGAGGGATCTGAATCCTTTGGTCGAGTCGGCACGGGAGGCAACCTATCCGCCGCCCTATCCCGAGGCTTGGTACGTCGTCGGTCGGTCGATCGATTTTCGCGACCGCCCGACATTCGTGCAGTGCGTCGGTAACCAATGGGTGGTGTTTCGTGATGCGTCGGGACACGTGCGCGCGGTCGATGCGTATTGCCCGCATCTCGGCGCCAACCTGGCCGACGGAAAGGTACGTGGCGATGGCGTCGAGTGCCCATTCCATGGGTGGAAGATCCGCGGAGACGGGTGTGTCGTCGGTCAATCCAACGACGGCCAGCCAGACCCCCGACATCGCACCCGATCGTGGGCGGTCGAAGAGTTGCATGGCTGGGTGCTCGTCTACCACCGGCACGGGGCCATTGATGACGGCCCGGCGCCCGAGCCACCGTACCGCTTGGAACGCTTGCCGGAGATCGACGACGGTAATCTCATTTGGCGCGGAGACTACGATGCCGGGCTGGTGCGGATGCACTTGCTCGAATTCGTCGAGAATAGCGTCGACTTCCAGCACTTTGCCGCGATCCATGGACGCCTTCGCGTGCCTTGGACGGAAATCCCCGTCCCGGGGATGACCCTGCATCACGAAGCGACGTGGCGTCGGGACGAAAACGAGAGGCACGTGTGTTGGTTCGGGAACGACGCCACTCTCGCATTTCGTGGAAAGCCGATAAAGGAATCGGGCGCGCACGCGGATGTTCGTCTCGAGGGCCCCGGCAGCATCATTCGATTCGACTTCACGCTGAGTCGGGGGCGAGGCCGGGTCGTGCTCTACCAAAGCCACACGCCGATCGCTCCGTTGACCCAGCACGTCCGCTTCCGTTGGTTCAGCGGGCCCGAGGTGCCAAAACCGTTGGCGTCGTTCATCGTTGGGAACTGGGTCTCGCAGTGGCGTCAAGACATCGGCATTTGGGAGAGAAAGATCTTTCGCAAGAACCCGATGCTCACGCGTGCAGATGGTCCGTTTCACCAACTCCGCCGATGGTACGCGCAGTTTTACCCAGCCGCGTCTCGATCGTCCGAGCACCCGGAGTAAGGAGCAACATGTCGATGCGAAGCAAGCTCGGGCAAACGAAGCTCGCCAAAGGCGCCGCTCAGTGGATGACGGACAATCGGGGCCTGGTGGTTGCCGCGACCGCCCTACCTGCAAGCTTCCTATTCGAGCGGGCGCGCGTGACGCGCGATGTGCTTTACGCGCGTTTTGGAGCGTCGCCCGAGAAGCACGACGAGCGGGTGCGACACGTGCAGGAGCAAGTGCGCGCGTGGAAGGCGTCGGGGTCCGAGCGCCCCATGTGTACTGCGAGGCCGCCCTGGTTGACCATGTCCACGCGAACCTCGACCTACAAGCGGGACTGTAACCACATCGAGATCGACCTGCGCGATATCCTCGAAGTGGACACCGAGCGGATGGTCGTCCGCGTCGAGCCGCTCGCCAACATGGGACAGATCAGCCGATACCTCGTGCCCATGGGCTACGCGCTCAAGGTCATGGTCGAAATGGAGGACCTCACGGCCGGGGGTCTTTGCATGGGCCTCGGCATGGAGACGACCTGTCACCGATACGGCTTGATTCAGGAGACGGTCGTTGCCTACGAGATCGTCACCGCCGACGGTTCTCTTCTATGCGTGACGGAGGAGAGCGACCCGGAGCTCTTCCATGCGCTCCCCTGGTCGCACGGCACGCTGGGCTTCTTGGTGGCCCTCGAGCTCGAGATCGAGCCGGCCAAGCCGTACATGCGGATGAAGTACATCCCCTGCCACAGCATGGATGAGCTTTGCGACAAGACTTATGCGCTCTCGGTGGCCGACGACGCGCCCGAGTTCTTGGAAGCGACCATCTATTCGAAAGACACAGGCGTCATTCAATGTGCATGGTACGATGACCCGCCGTCCGACCGATCGAAGATCAACCCCATCAATCGCTGGTACAAGCAGTTCTTCTTTCATCACGTGGCCACGGCGCTAGAACGTGGTGAGTTCGAAGACTGGATCCCCTTGCGGGATTACTACCACCGCCACACACGCTCGATCTTCTGGGAGCTCGAGGAGCTCATGCCGTTTTCGAGCAAACCCTGGTGGCGCTGGGGCTTCGGCTGGCTTGGCGCGCCCAAGATCTCGCTT
>Ga0209567_10001830_pt1 | contig 10542 bp, 10 predicted proteins | sample COG_12_FD_184756 | JGI IMG/M metagenome (GOLD analysis project Ga0209567, IMG submission 184756) | Pelagic marine sediment microbial communities from the LTER site Helgoland, North Sea, for post-phytoplankton bloom and carbon turnover... | ecosystem: Environmental > Aquatic > Marine > Neritic...
TCAACCGGCTGAGGTCCATCAATGGCAAGCGCACCGTCGACAACTTCGCCCGGGAACTGGGTCGGGTCATGTGGGATTATTGCGGCATGTCCCGTGATGAGCAGGGATTGGCCAGGGCCCTGACCCTGATTCAGGAGCTACGTGCCGAATTCTGGGAAAATGTGTTGGTGCCCGGCCTGGACAAAGATTATAACAAGAGCCTTGAAAAAGCCGGGCGTCTGGCGGACAGTCTTGATTTTGCTGAAATCATGATTTACGACGCCTTAAACCGCAGCGAATCATGCGGCGGCCATTTTCGTCAAGAATCACAAACCAAAGAAGGTGAAGCCAAACGCGATGATGAGAATTTTTCTCATGTTTCGATCTGGGAATTTACCGGAAGCGATCAGGAACCCAAATTGCACAAGGAGCCCCTGGTATTTGAAAATGTAGAGTTGAGCCAAAGGAGTTATAAGTGAAAAAACTGCCCAAAACAATTAATCTGACCCTGAAGGTCTGGCGTCAGCAGCAAAATGAAAAAAAAGGGCATTTTGAAAACATTGCCGCCCAAAACATAGCTGTGCATATGTCCTTTATCGAAATGCTCGATTCTGTCAATGAACAGCTGACGCTGGAGGGCAAAGATCCAATTGCATATGACAATGATTGCCGCGAAGGCATATGCGGCACCTGCGGCGCCGTGGTTGACGGCCGAGCCCATGGCCCGCAAAAAGCGACCACTTTATGCCAACTTCACATGCGCCAATTCTCAGACGGAGATACGATTGTGGTGGAACCCTTTCGTGCCCGGGCTTTTAAAGTTGTCAAGGATCTGGTTGTGGACCGCAGTTCGCTGGATAAAATCATAGCCGCTGGCGGTTACATATCCGCCAATACCGGCGGTGCACCGGATGGCAATGCAATCCCCATTGCCCAGGAAATTGCAGAAAAAGCAATGGATGCCGCCGCCTGCATCGGCTGCGGCGCCTGCGTGGCCGCATGCCCCAGTGCCTCGGCGATGCTTTTTGTCAGCGGCAAAGTATCTCAACTGGCCCTGCTGCCCCAGGGCAGACCGGAAGCAGCGCGACGCGCCCTGAACATGGTAAAAACCATGGATACCTGCGGTTTTGGCAATTGCTCCAATCATCGTGAATGTGAAAATGCATGCCCCAAGGAGCTGTCCATCATCAATATCGCACGCTTAAACCGCGAATACCTTAAGGCCAGCTTTTTCTCGGATGCAACCTGACCGACAATTTCAATTTCATCATTGAGGTTAAAGCCATAACCCGGCTAATGCGATTTCGCTGCCGCTGAATGCGAGAAATTGCTGCAATCTGATATCGATTTGCGCTCATGCGGTTATCATAGTCCCAAAACAAAAGGACATTTACCCATTCAGAAGGTGGGCATAATATGACAAATTATGGTGTATCATGGAACAAATAAATACCCTATTTGCCAGGCTTGAAACCCTAATCGGTTTAGAAGCGCCCTATCTGAAGATCGCATTCAAGGTGACTCTAACCCTGATCGCTTTATTAGTGGTGTGGTTTGTCCTGCGACTGATTTTGTCATTTGTTGAAAGGCGAATGAAAAAAATCAATCTGATTGAAATTCAAGAACCGCTCTTTAAAATTTGTCGCAAAGCGCTTTTTTATGCTCTGGTGTTGCTAACCGGAACTTACCTCATCGCTCAATTTGAGCTTCCGTTTGTGCGTAAAATATTTTATGCCTTTTTTATCATCCTGTTTGCCGGGCCGGTTAAAAATTTCCTGGTCGTCACGATCCGCTACTTGCAATCACGAGTGGCCCATAAAACCGATACCCAGATTGATGACATTGCCTTTGCTTTACTGATTAGATTTTCAGACTTTATCATTTATATCGTGGCGATCATTATCGCTCTAGATATGCTCGGGGTGAATGTTGTACCGTTTATTGCCGGCGCAGGGGTGGCTGGCGTGGCCATTGGTTTTGCGGCTAAAGATACGCTTTCAAACCTGATTGCGGGCATTTTGCTGATCATTGACCGACCATTTGAGGTGGGCGATCGTATTGAGGTCTGGAGAGCGCCGGCCGGCAGTTCTACCTGGGGAGATGTGATTGATATCGGCCTGCGGGCCACCAAAATTAAAACCACCGATAACATCGTTATCATTATTCCCAACAATGAAATCATGTTGCGCGATATTATCAATTACACTCACATCTCCGAAAAAATCCGGGTGCGCATTAATATCGGGATTGCTTATGATGCGGATTTATCAAAGGCCAAAAAGCTTATTATGCAGGTAGCCGAAGCAACCGAGTGGTTGGTGGACGAACCCGCGCCCAAGGTGGTCGTGCGAAATTTCGGGGAGTCTTCAGTGGATCTGCAATTGCGGGTATGGATTAAAGATGCCCGCCAGCGAATGAACACCATTTCACATATTACCGACCGGGTCAAAGAAGCATTTGATGCCGGGGGAATTGAAATCCCCTACCCCAAACGCGATATTCACATCATCCAGAAATCGGCTTGAAACGAGAATATAAAGCGCTTCGCTGTGCTTCGGCAAGTATTCGCCTCTGGATGGGTAGAGGATTTCAGTCAGCCGCTAATATCATTTCAACTCTTTTTACGAATTCGGCCAGATCAAATGGTTTATAAATAACGTTGTCAAAACCGAGCCTGGCGATGATATCCAGTTTGCTGTGATCCGGGTAACCCGTGGAAATCAGTACCTTCATACTGGATAGCTCGGGTTCGTTTTTGATAATCCGGCAAACCTCAAGCCCGTCCATTTCCGGCATAAACATGTCCAAAATTAAAAGGTCGGGACGATAAGTGCCCAGCTTGATAGACGCTTCAATGCCGTTGGATGCCTCTTCAATTAAAAACGGTCGGCTTCGATTGAGTGTCAGCGCTTCGGTCAGCATTGCCCGAATGGTATGGTCATCATCAACAATTAGGATTTTAGCGGATTCGCCTTTTAAGACGGTCGGCAGAGCGATCATAAAGGTGGTGCCTTTACCCTGGCGGGTATCAAACGTGATGTCGCCGCCATGGGCCTGCACCAGTCCGTATGTCACCGATAGGCCCAGGCCGGTCCCGCCCTGGGCCTGTTTATCGGTGACAAACGGCAAAAACAGCTTATCGGCAATTTCCGGTGATATGCCACTGCCGTTATCGCTGATGGCAATCAGGATGCGTCCGTCCTTGATTTCAAATCCGGTCCGAATCCGGATCAGGCCGTTGTCATGATCGATTGCTTGAATGGCGTTAATGCAAATATTGAGTATAATTTGCTCAATACTCTGCGGGTTTCCTTCCATTTCCGGCAGGTCTTCATCCAGTTGCAGCTCAATCTTGACACCGGAATTTCGCAAAATGGCCTGAGCCAGGCGCAGGGCATTATTAACCGCGGTGTTGACCTGCAGGCTGATCTTTTCGGCGACATTGGATTGTTTTGAAAAATTTTTCAGATCCGAAACGATCTTGGCCACTCGGTTGGCAGCCATATCCATATCCGCAACCAGCTGCGATAAATTATCTTTCAAAAAGTCATAGGTGAATCCCCCAAATTTCTGGTCCGGATGATCTTTTTTGCGTTCAATCAAAAGCGGTAAAAAATCGGACCAGATTTTTTGAATCAGCGGCAGATTGTACATAATCAGATTAATCGGATTGTTAATTTCATGGGCAACCCCGGCGACCAGAGTACCCAGAGTTTCCATTTTTTGAGCTTGCTGCAGCTGTTGCTGGCTTTCTTTGAGCGCTTTTCTGGCATGCCGATGCTCTGATTCCAATTGTCGCGCCTGTTCGCGCAGTTCCAAAAGTTCCCGGATAAGCTGCTGCCTTGTTTTTTCCTGATCCTTCATGACCCTTCTTTTAGATCAATGGTTGCGCTGCCAGCGCAGCTAAATTTTAACGCACTCAAAGGATATATTCGTTTTCAATGTCAATTGCGCAATCTTTTTGAACTGATCGGTCACATCTGATACGAAAAGCGACAGATTACCGGTTTGACTCAACTGCCGTTCGATATCACGGTGATTTTCCAGAAAATGTTGGATGCCTTCTGCGATGCAGATTGACGAGTCGATGAGTTCAACCCGTTTTCCGATCTTGGCCTGGATGACATTTTTCAGGAGCGGATAATGGGTACAGCCCAGTATCAGAGTGTCAATCTGACGGGTTTTAAGCGGCTGAAGGTATTTTTTAACAATCATCGCCGTTTCACGCTTTTTCAGCCACCCTTCTTCAACCAGAGGGACCAGCAGCGGACAGGCAACAGAGTGAATACGGGCGGTGGGGCGGTTTGCGAGAATTTTTCTTTCATAAATGCCGCTGGAGATGGTTGCGCGGGTGCCGATAATGCCAAAGTTCAGATTTGTCGACGCTTCCACAGCTTGGGTCACTGCAGGCGTAATCACTTCGAAAATTGGAAGCGCAAATTGTTCGAGAACCTGCGTCGTGGCAACACTGGATGCCGTATTGCAGGCAATCACGATGACCGTGGCTCCCTGACTTAGCAAAAATTTGATATTGTTGATGGTGTAGCCGACCACTGTTTCAGCGCTTTTAGTGCCGTAAGGTGTATGGGCTGTATCACCAAAATAGACAATGTCATATTCTGGGATTTTATCCAGAATTGCCTTGACAACAGTTAGTCCGCCGACACCAGAATCAAATATTCCGATCATAATCAATAGGGTGTTTTGTTCATCACCGGTAACCGAAGAAAAGCGCACCAGAGGATGGTTTGCCCCTTTAGTTCAATTCGGAGTGTTGGCACACTGGCGTAATGCTTGCGGGCTGTAGATTAATTCACAACACGCCCCTCTATCCTTCGTAGCCGAGTTGCTTCGGCGGAGCATACGACGCCATCACGCCGTTGCCCCACGATCGAAGTGCCTGATGACGATCGGCACCCTCCCATTTTCATTTTATTAAACTGCCATTTTCCGTCCGAATGGCAGCGCGAACGCATTTTCGGATTTGATCATCGCTGACATCAACCCGCATACCGAGACAGCCAGCCGCCATGGCATGCCAGTTGCTGGTATCCACCAGGATACTTCCAATAAAAGGCCAGCGCCGGCACATTTGGGGTTTAACCGGATGAATTGTGCATTGCTGGTCCCATAACGCACAGTATCCGTTTTCGGCCTGGGCAATCACGGGTTTGCCCCCTGACATCTGACACACATCGCGCCTAAACCGCTCCGGTCTCATCCCCAGATAGCGAGAAATGCGCTCCATATCTGATTGCGTAAGGTAGGTGCCGCCGTACCCTTTGCAGCAGCCCCCGCAGCGCTGGCAGGAAAACAGATCATCCGGGGTAAGCACCTTAGATATCATGGCGCTGCTCCATGGCTTTTTTCAACGTAACCTGATCCACGTACTTTAAATCACCACCGATCGGCACACCGGATGCAATCCGGGTCACTTTAAGTGTGTACTTATCCAGGCGCTCTTTAATGTAAGCCGCCGTCGCCTCACCTTCCACCGTTGTACTGGTGGCCAGCACAACCTCTTTGATCCGGCCGCGTTCAATTTTTGCAACCAACTCGCCCAGGCGAATATCGTCAGGTCCAATGCCGTTCATTGGAGAAAGCACCCCCGACAATATGTGATAGCGACCGTTGAAAGCGCCTGATTTTTCCATAGCCACCATATCCGCTGGCTGTTCGACGACGCATAAAAGCGCATCATCTCTGGCAGGGTTAGAGCATATCTGGCAGACATCTTGATCACTGAGACCAAAACACATTTTGCACAGGCGGATATTTTCTTTGGCTGCTATGATACTGTCAGAAAGCTTTTGGACTTCAGTACGTGGTGACCGCAGTATGTGCAAGGCCAGTCGCTCGGCGGTTTTTTCGCCGATTCCCGGCAGTTTGGCAATATTTTTGATCAGCTTTAATATCAATGGCGGGTAATGACTCATAGCTTGCGTTCACCTTTTGATCATCTGTGGCTTCCGACTTTCATCCCTTGTTTATTCAGATCATGAATTCAAAGTCAGGTGCAATAGTTGCGGGTTACGGGTTGCGTGTTGGCACAAGGGCATCCCGCAACACGAGCTCCGTTACGCGCAAAGCGTTTTACATAATACCTGGAATATTCAAGCCACCGGTTAACTTGCTCATCTCCGCAGCAACCATTTCCTGGGATTTGGATAAGGCCTCATTTACTGCGGCCAGAATCAGGTCCTGAAGCATCTCCACATCATCTGGATCTACAACCTCTTTTTCGATCTGGATGGATGCCACTTGCTGCCTGCCGTTGGCAATGACCTTCACCATGCCGCCACCGGCGGTCGTTTCCACGGTTTTATCGGCCATTTCTTCCTGCAGCTTCATCATCTGCGATTGAAGCTTCTGGGCCTGTTTCATCATATTGCCCATACCTTTCATTATGTTACCTCCTGTTAAGTCTGGTATTGAAAATCGGTGTTAACGTAATTTGATATCGATGAGTTTACCATCAAAGATTTCGATGGCATCCGCCACCAGCGGATGGCTTAGTGCCTTTTTCTTCTGACGCTGCTCATTTTGGGATTTTTTTTTTGGGCTTTCCGCATCTTGATCCGCGGTGGTGCGGAGCACAACTGTTTTTTCAGCGCCCCAATACGCAGAGCATATTCTGCTTAAAATGGCCTTGTTCTTTTCGCGCTCGAGCATTTTCAATGTAAAGCCGTTATCAAGCACCTCGATTTCGACGGTATCTGCTGACACCCGCTTCAGACGACATTTTGCCAGACTCGCTCCCAGCGGGGGATTTTCTTTGCAAATAATGTCATGCAGTTGCCGCCAGATCGCAGCAAGATCAGACGCGGAATCCGCAGCAGCAGATGGCACTTCAGCTGCAGACTGCTGCTGATCAGTTGGTGCCTCCGGCTGTTGTTCATCGGTTTTTCGCTCGCCGGCGGATATCGTCGGTCCCTGGCCTGGTGGTCGGGCCGGTAGGCGGTCAACCGGCTGGCTATGAATTTCCTGCCTGAGCAAATCCAGTTTATCAATCAGCTCATCAATCGGTAAAGCGGGTTTTATCAGATCCAAGCGTACAAAAGCCATCTCGAGCGCCAGTTTGGTATCGGTGGCCAAACGGATCGACGCTTCCTCCCGAAAAAGATTGTCCAGGATCTGATTCAATAAGCTAACCGAGACGGCGTTCGTTTGGGCTCTCATCTGATTGATTTCACTGTCAGGCAGGTCAACCAGCTTTTCGATATTTCGCCCCATTTTAACGACCAGCAAATTTCGGAAGTGTTCAAGTATATCATCGTATAGTTTCTTGAGATCATGACCACGGTTATAGCAATCATCAAGAATATTTAGAATTGCGCTGACATTACCCTGTAGAATGGTTCCACACAGATCAAAAACAAATTTTCGATCCATGACACCCAATATGTCCAATACCTGCTCATGGCTGGCCTCACCTTCAGAGCATGAAAGGACTTGGTCTAGCAAACTTAACGCATCGCGCATGCTACCGGTGGCTTCGCTCGCAATGAGGACCAGGCTCAGATCTGGTATCTCAAAATGTTCTTGCTGGCAGATGGTTTTCATATGGGCGATGATTGATTTCAGGTTGATGCGTCTGAAATCGTGACGCTGACAGCGGGATAAAATCGTTATCGGGATCTTTTGCGGTTCGGTGGTGGCAAAAATAAACATAACGTGGGCTGGCGGTTCTTCAAGCGTTTTGAGCAGGGCATTGAAGGCCGGCATGCTGAGCATATGAACCTCATCAATAATATAAATTTTATAAGCGCTGTGGGCGGGCATATATTTGATATGGTCGCGCAGCTCTCTGACCTGATCGACGCTGTTATTCGACGCCCCGTCAATTTCAAACACGTCTACCGCATGGCCGGAGGTAATTTCACGGCAGGAGCGGCAATCATTGCAGGGTACCGCCTGCGGCCCCGCCTCACAGTTCATTGCTTTGGCCAGTATCCGGGCCACAGTGGTCTTGCCCGTTCCGCGGGGCCCTGAAAAAAGCACCGCATGGGCAACACGATTGGATGAAATCGAATTGCTCAGGGTGCGGGTCACATGACGCTGCTCGATAACCTGATCGAACGTCTGTGGCCGGTATTTACGTGCAAGCACGAGATAGGACATCGTGAAGTGCCCTTTATGGGTTCAAGGTTCAGAAGTTCAGGGGTTCAAGGTTTGGAATTCTGGGCTTCGATGGTTAGGGCCGCTGGCTCCTTGTTTCTGGCTGCCTACATCGGATATCTGTCTTTTACTGCTGTTATCTAACCTTTGAACCTTGAATCCCTGATTAAAATGGCGGAGAGAGAGGGATTCGAACCCTCGGTGCCGCTTTTGACAGCACACACGATTTCCAGTCGTGCTCCTTCAGCCAGCTCGGACATCTCTCCGCAAAAAAATTTTCCAAAATTTTTTAAATAAAATTACGTCGTAATTTTATGGCGGAAGGGGTGAGATTCGAACTCACGGAGGGCCTGAAGACCCTCAACGGCTTTCGAGGCCGCCGCCTTCAACCGCTCGGCCACCCTTCCGGTCTACAGATTCATCGATTTATGGGTAGTACTGAATAACCTCTTTAAATGACACTGTCAAGGCTCGAACATCTCCTGAATTTCTTGGGAGTATCCCCCTTTAGAATCGTAGATAATCAGGGGCGAATCCAGCCGGATGCCGGGCTGGGCGCCCTTTGCTCCGCTAACCAGAATGAGTCTGGCCTCGGCCGCCGGTTGCCCGTGAATCGTGCGCATAGATTTGGGTTCAATCCCGTGCGCCCGCATTTGAACAATTATATCGGTCAGGCGTTCGGCAGCGTAGATCGTAACAAAGCGGCCGGCTGTTCGCAACATGCGTTTGGCCGTCTGCAACATCTCCGCCAGGTTAATTTTTAATTCGTGCCGGGCGATGGCCCGCTGCCAATCGGGATTTAAGCGGCCGGATTTGGGTTTATGATACGGTGGATTGCAAACAACTAAATCCACCGGTCCGCCGATTATATCCGGTTTCAAATCGCGCATATCCTGGCACAGCACGGTAATTTGATTTTGTAATTTATTGTTTTTGACATTTGCGAGTGCCATGCGCGCCAGCTCTTTTTGAATCTCGATGCCGAATGCGGTGATATTTTGATGGCGGTACGCCAGTATCAGGGGAATAATGCCGCAACCGGTTCCCAGATCAAGCACGCGTTCTTTGGCGCGCGGCCTGGCATGCGAAGCCAGTAAAATGGCGTCAATCGAAAAACGGTAACCGGCGGGATCCTGTTGTATGTGCAGCTTACCGTTAAAAAATGTATCTTCCGTTAGGCTGTGCATGGGCATTATTTTAAAAAGCCGCTCAGGTTTCGGCTTCCTGGCCGCTAGCTGCTCGCTGCTGGCTGCTCGCCAGAAGCCGGTGACCAGGAGCCAGGAGCCATATTTGATCTTTTATTCTGGTAAACCTTAAACCGGCAATCCTGAGAGAATGATCTTTTTTAGCTACTTTAAAGGTCCGATTTTAAACCTTATGTCCTTTAGAAGCGGCTTTCCGAGTGCGGTGTTTAGCGTGGATATAAGGTCATTTTTCAAAAATTGCAGCTGGTGGATCCAGGTCGAGTTGCTGACATGCACAATCAGAAGGTTGCCTTTAAATGCTGTCGGTCGGGTATTTTGGGCGATCGCCTCGCCCACCACCGCATCCCATAAATGCCACACATCCTTTAGCCCGGAATCAGCTTCAGTACGGTAGGATTTTAGAACATTATCAAGGATGTTTCCAATATGAACAAAATCAGATTGCTTGTCTTGGTCGTCCATTGTCCTCAGACTATAGCAAAATTTCCTTCATAGGTGAACCACAAACGCGTCTGCTATGGCGGTACTGTATAATATGAAATCACTTGTCGCAAAATACCTTTTTTGGACTGGCGCTTGACGGCAAGCGGCCAATGTGTTGTGACAGGTGTGAGACGTGTCTTCGCCCCAGTTGTGCTGATGTGTTTGCTTTTTGCTTGACTTGACTGGGTGGTTAACTTATTTTATCTAAGAATTTGTAGAATTTGCAACTGCTTCCCCTGCATAAGAATAAACGGATGCCCGATACAATACCGCCGTGTCCAATAAGGTGCGTCTGGGTCCGGGTGACCGCATGGGCCGCATAAATCCTAAAACAACTAAAGGAATAATAATATGACCTGGGATTGGGAAAAGTTAAAACAGCAACAACATGGCAAAGGCGGTGTGCCGCCGCAGATGGACGAATTTGTCGAGAAAATAAAAAAGGTCAAATTCCCCGGCGGTCCGTTGTTCATTGTCATCATCATTCTGGTTGCCCTGGCGATGACGTCGGTTTATACCGTTAAGCAAAATGAAGTCGGAGTGGTGCAATTATTCGGCCGCTATACACGCACCACCCAACCGGGCCTTAATTTCAAATTGCCTCTTGGTATTGAAAAGGTAACCAAGGTCAATGTGCGTGAGATCCAAACCGAAGAGTTCGGTTTTACGACCTCCGGACCCCAGGCGCGAGCCTCCCGATTTAGGACCGGCACCGAAAACACAGGGGAAGCGCTGATGCTGACGGGAGATCTTAATG
>Ga0209567_10001833_pt1 | contig 10536 bp, 6 predicted proteins | sample COG_12_FD_184756 | JGI IMG/M metagenome (GOLD analysis project Ga0209567, IMG submission 184756) | Pelagic marine sediment microbial communities from the LTER site Helgoland, North Sea, for post-phytoplankton bloom and carbon turnover... | ecosystem: Environmental > Aquatic > Marine > Neritic...
GCTTCGAAAATCGGCCCTGTTGATGCGCATCCTGGGCTGGCTGTTGGTCGTCGGCCTCGTACCGATGGTGTTCATCTATCCCCCGGGATTCATGTGGGGTGCGGCTCCGGAGGGCATGCTGACCATCGGGCCGGCTCACCCGCCGTCGCCTTACGATGGCCTGCATCCTTACCTGTACATGCTGGGGGCGCTGTATGTCGCCTATGGCATCCTGTTGATCCGGGGTGCAAAGGACCCTCGTCGCAACGTTGCCCTGTTCGATTTCGGAATCCTGTCCAGCGTGTTGCACGGCCTGGTAATGATCCCTCAGTCCTTCCTCTACCCGAACGAACACGCCCACCTGTGGTCGGACGTTCCGTTCATCTTCCTGATGGCTGCGGTGCTGTGGATCTGGCACCCGGAACGTGAAGCCCGGCCGACCTGATGAAGTTACTCCGGGACCCGCTTTTCCATTTCCTGGCAATTGGCCTCGGCCTGTTCGTGCTGTTCGACCTCGTCGCCAGTGACGAGGCCGCCTACGACAGCAAGGTCATCAACGTCGATCGTGAGACGCTAATGACGTATGTGCAGTACCGCGGCCGTGCGTTCGAACCGAATGCCGCGGCCGCGCGGCTCGACAACATGCCCGAAGAAGAACTCGAGCAGCTGATTGACGACTACGTGCGTGAAGAAGCGCTGCACCGCGAGGCCAAGGCTCTCGGCATGGGCAAGAACGACTACATCATCAGGCGTCGCATGATCCGGTCGATCGAGTTTATCACCGGCGGCTTCATCACCGCGGCTGTCGAAGTCACGGACGATGACGTTGCCGAATATTACGAAGCCAATCGCGAGGTTTACTACATCAGCCCGTTCGTGACCTTTACGCACGTCTTCATCGACGGTGAACGGCGCAGTCGTGACGAGGCTTATGTGGTCGCCAATGCAAAGCTCGAAGAACTGAACGAGGACCAGGTGCAATTCAGCGATGCGCCGCGACACGGCGATCGTTTTCCGTTCGTCGTCAACTATGTCGAACGGGACCCGCTGTTCGTCGCAAGGTATTTCGGCCCGGCCATGGCACAGGCCGTATTCGAACTCGAACCGAACGGATCAGCATGGCTTGGCCCGTACGAGTCCGAATACGGCCTGCACCTCGTCATGCTGACAAAGAAAGTCGAAGGCCGCTATCCTGAACTCGCGGAAATTGAGCCCGTCGTTCGTGGCGACGCGGAGCGCGAGGCGATTGCGGAACAAAAGGGCAAGGCCATCCAGGCCATCGTCGACACCTACGAGGTTCGTCGGAGTCTCGACCGTCCGGTAGTGAGCCAGGCACAAAAGTGATGCGTCGCGCACTTTACGTCAATTTTCCTGGGAGACTTGCACGATGAACGTTAAGCAAAAGCTCTTGGTTCTCGCAGTCCTGGCAGGCGGCGTTCCCGGCATCGCCTCGGCAGGCGGTATATACGTGTACGAGATCGCCAACTCCGGCGACATCGGCTACGGTAGCGCAGGCGTCGTCGTCCGTGCGCAAGATGCCAGCACCGTATTTACGAATCCAGCGGGCATGACCCGCTTCAAGGAAACAAACACGATTTTCGGCGTTTCCCCTCTTTATATCCACGCACCCTTTGATGACGACCCCGTGCCCGCAATCACCGGCACTGGCAATGGCGTGGAGGAGGTTTTTAGCGGTGCACATTTCGCTTACGTGCGGCCGCTGAACGACAAATGGACGTTTGGGGTCAGCGCGCAAAACTATTTTGGCCTGTTGCTGGACTGGGGGACGCGGGGCGTAACCCGATACGATTCAACCGAGGCGGCCATCATTGCACCCCAGGTTCAGCCTACGCTCGCCTACAAGATCAATGACGCATGGTCCGTTGGTGCGGGGGTCGCAGTTACCCTGGGGGTGCTCGAGGACAAACTTAAAGTTGACAGGTCGCCGGCCACCGGAGACGGCAGCGTCAAATATGAGGACACCGATTGGACTGTGCAGCTCAATGTTGGCGTGATGTACGAGCCATCTGAAGATACCCGGATTGGCGTGCGTTACCTGTCACAGAGCAGCCTCGATTGGGAGGACACACCTGAATTCTCTGACTTTGATGTTCTCGAGTTGAGCGAACCGGTTAATCTCGAGCTAAAGTTCAAAATGCCGCAGTCAATCATGACCGGCATCTGGCATCGTGTCAGCGACCGCTGGGCCGTGCTCGGCAGCCTGGGCTGGGATGAGTGGTCGGAGTTCCAGCACGTTGATATCCAGGCTTTCCGCACGTCGCCTTCCGATCCTTATGTTCTTTCCACGAGAGTTAATCTGGATTTCAAAGACACCTGGCACCTCGGAATCGGGGCGGAATACCAGGCGAGCGAAAAACGGACGTACACGATGGGAGTGTCGTGGGACTCGGAGATGTCCGACGACGCGGACCGCCTGATTGAACTGCCCATGGGCACGCAGTGGCGGGCCGGTGGCGGCTTCAAATACGCCAAGCGCGACGACCTGACGCTGGGTGGGGGTTTGTCCATTCTTTACATGGGTGACACGCCGGTGAAGCCCACTCCCTCGGTGGCGGGTGAATACAAGGACATTTACATCCTGTTTGCCTCGTTCAACGTCAACTGGAAGTAATGCGACGCGTTCTTGCATTGCTGCTCCTGCTGGTTGCGCCCTTGACGCAGGCGCACGACGCGCGCCCGAACTACGTGCAGATCACCGAGACCGAGGTCAATACATTCAGTGTCTCGTGGAAGGTGCCCGCCAGCATGCCGGGCGGCGCGCTGCCATATCCCACGCTGCCCGATGGCTGTGCGGCGGAAGGTCAACCGGCCTGGCAGCAGGCGGGCGCCGAGTACGTCGGTCAGCAGATCTATCGTTGCGATCAGCCGCTGTCGGGTAAGGTCGTCGGCATCGAGTTCCCGATCGTCAATCCCTCGCTGTCGACGCTCTACAAGATTAAGCTCGCCAACGGCGAAGAACACTTGCGTATCCTGAAACCGAGCGAGACCGAGTGGGTCGTGCCGGACGCGGAGAACCGTTTTGCAGTTGCAACCGAGTACACCTGGCTCGGCATCGAACACATCTGGATCGGCATCGATCATCTCCTGTTCGTTGCCTGTCTGTTGTTTATCGCGAAAACGTCGCGGCGCGTACTCATTACGATCACGGGATTCACCGTGGCCCACTCCATCACGCTGGCGTTGTCTGCACTCGATCTCGTGCGCATCCCCACGCCGCCGGTCGAAGCGGCCATCGCGCTAAGCGTGGTGTTCATGGCCTGGGAGATCGCGAAAGGCAATATGAATTCGCTGACGCATCGTTATCCGATTGCCGTGTCGTCATCATTCGGTTTGTTGCACGGCTTCGGCTTTGCGGCCGTGCTGCGAGACATCGGCCTGCCGCAAACCGAGCTGCCGACGGCGTTGTTGTTCTTTAACGTCGGCGTCGAGATCGGGCAAGTCCTGTTCGTTCTGGCGCTGCTCGTCGGCTTCTACGTGTTGCGCCCGGCGCTAGTTCGATTGCTTCTCTCTGCCAGGGATCACGAGGTGCACTGGTCGTCGCTCACGGCGCCGGCGAGTTACTTGATTGGCAGCATTGCCAGTTTCTGGATGATCGAGCGAATCGCCGGGTTCTGGGGATAGAAGTAGGAGCCCGCCCCAGCGGGCGACCGCACGAAGGGCTGCTGATCGGCCCCAGCGCGGGACGGCGCCCGACTCTGACGGTGTGGTCGCGGGCATGGCCCGCTCCTACAGGGCCCGGAGGGGTGAGGGCCGCCGGTCAGATTCAGGCTGTCGAGAAATTCCGGTGAGTGTCGGCTTTTTTCCTGGGCAGATAGTGCCCGCCCCAGATAGCGAGAACAGCCAGACCGAGGTAAACGGTGATGAAGAGCAATGTTGCAGCGTTTTCTATTCGCTGGAGGCCGGAGAAGACCTGATGTTTCTGCGGAAGCTGGAGCGTGTCGATGGTCGTTTCGACATCGAGGATCGCGAATGACATGGCCGCGAACAAAAATCCCGATGCCAGCACGAACACGATGAGCAAAGTGCCCATCAAGCTGTACTGCAGTTTCGGATCCACAACGATCTCACCACGTTCGTTCTTCTCTATGCGGTCCTTTTCGTCACCGTCGAAGTAGACTGGCGGGAAGTCGGAGACCGGCTCAATCGGCTCCCAATAACTGCTTAGCTGGGTGCTCATGTGGACCTCCAATCGCATTCCGATTCATGCATTACTATCACTTGGAACTACCTTTAATAAACAGGAAGTTAAAGGCTCTTGTTCAGGTTTTTTATGAGGTTCGGCACTCTAGGCTAGTTGCCGCCTTATGTAAAGTGTTTTCCTAACTTACTCAAATAACAGGTTGAAATAACTGGAATAAAAGGCAGGCCGGCTGAAGTGAGTACAATCTGAGTCGCGGTTTTTTCATTTTTGCTGCTTGTAGGAGCCCGCCATGCGGGCGACGGCGCCCGACCCTGACAGTGTGATCGCGGGCATGGCCCGCTCCTACAGGCCCCAGACGGGTCGGCTTTGTTGTTTGTAGGAGCGCGCCCCAGCGCGCGACAGGTCGCCCGCAGGGGCGGGCTCCTACAGGCGACCGCACGACGATGCACAGCATCGGCACAGGCGCCAAGACGGCGCGAAGCGCTGCGTTCATCCTGCCCCCGCTACCGAAATGAATAAAGGGCCTCCTTGTGAGGCTTTTATTTTGTTTGGAAATGAGGAGCGACGGTCATACAAGCAAGGCACGATCGCGACAACCTCAGATAATGGTTCCTCGGCCTGGCCAGGAGTACTATTGGTGATACAGGGGAAACCTGCGAGCGTAGTGCAATGGCAAATTCTCGGTATTCCAGTTTGGCTCCGTTGTATCGATCATCTTATCGAAAGCCAGGAAAAAAACGGCGACGCTCCAACCTGGAGCGTGGATATCGTTTGAATCAGCTGACGTCGTCAGGAGCAATAGCGTCTCTCGTGTTTTGCATGGCAGCGCTACTGTTGCCGAATTCGGTTTTGCCTGCAGAGCAAGCTTCTTTTCAATTTAGTGACGTACGCTTAATAAATGGACCTTGCTGTACTGATCAGGGCACAGACCTTGTGGTCGATGAAGAAGGAAGCGTGCTCGTTTCCGGAATGCGCGGCAGCCTGGACCTTGATCGCGATGGCGAAATCGACATGCCAACGTTTGGTTCACCCGATGCATTCATTTCTAAAGTCACACTCGTCGAGGGATCAAATACTGGCTGGTCGCGCGGACCCGGCGGCCCCAAATTGGATCGGGCGGATGGCATAGCATCTGATCGCCAAGGGGGAGTTTTCGCTGTTGGCATGTTTACAGATTCCCTGCAGATGACTGACACCGTGACGCTGCATTCCGAAGGCGGTAGCGATGGTTTTCTCGCGCGCTACGGCCGGGACAGCGTGCTGATGTGGGGCAGGTCAGTCGGCGGGATCGGGCAAGATCAGTTTTTGGATGTCGCGAGCGACAGCAAAGGCAACGTCATTGTGATCGGACTTGTGGGTGGCCCCGTCGACGTCAATCGAGACGGCAATGTTGACATACATGCAGAAAAAGACGGTCGGGCGCTGATCGTCTCATATTCTCCGGACGGCCATATTCGCTGGTTTCGGGGATTGGACGGAGACGCAAGTTCGAGAGGGATGTCGGTTACAACGGGCCCGAATGATGAAATCTATATCGGTGGCTGGTATCGGAACGGTGCTCCGGATTTCGACGGTGACGGCGAACCGGATTTGCCGGTCTCCGACGAAACCTCAGCCGAGGTAATGGCCCTGCAAGATCCCGGAAAATTTGAAATGAACGGCTTTTATGCAAGGCTTGACGAAGATGGCGCGCCCGTGTGGGTCAAAGGCGTGTTGGGGCCTGCGATTCAGGCCGTAGCGGCGCTTGCGATTGCCGCAAACGGTGACCTGTTGGTCCTCGGCGGCCATACAGCCCCGCCGGATTTCGATGGAGACGGTGTTGCCGACCTTGAGTTTCGGAGCATGGCCGATCGTATGTGGAAATATGATGTGGACGCGAATATTTTCCTGATGCGGGTCACTCAAGACGGTGAGCGAGTCTGGTCCCAACGTTATACTGCGCCAGCCCGACATGTTGCCGCAAATGGCAGCCATATCCTTTTAAGCGGCGCTTATTCCGGAGTCCTGGATGTCGATGACGATGGAATTCCGGAGCGCGAATCCGACGATGACGATCAGCGCGAAGGCTTCAGCATGATCCTCGATGAGCGGGGGGAGGTACGGCAGGTTCTGACCGTGGTCGGTGACCATCAAGACATTGTGAACGCAGCTGGTTTCTCGCCGGACGGCAACACGCTTTATATGACCGGTTTCACATCGCTGGGAGCCGACTTCGATGGTGATGGTGAAATCGAATCTGCCTCCGTTTGCCACAAAGCAGGAGAACTCTACCTCGCCCTTTATGCATTGGAAGAGCCGGATTGATCGGGCTGCGGTTCCTGGCCTTTGCCTGCTTTCGACGTCATCGTCTCACATACCGCGCCAAAGAATGATTCTGGCAAACTCTGATTGTCGACTCTGCAATGAAAAGGGCCGGCCTCAGAGGGGTCGGCTTTGTTGTTTGTAGGAGCGCGTCCCAGCGCGCGACATGTCGTCCGCAGGGGCCCCGATGCATAAGGTTCGCTCCCACACGCTAGCGGCCAACCAGGGCGAGCGTCGTGCTCGCATCTCAAACGTAACTCTTCGTATCTGTAGTTTCTTCGTGATGGTCAATCTGATAATGTTCGCCGCTTCGTCTTGAGCGTTGTGACAGCATCACAGCACCAGCGCCGGACATTCATGGTTCTTACCCTAAGCTAAAGGCGCCGCTATATGACCCAGTCTAGATTGGCAACATTCGCATTGGCTCTCTTCTTTCTGTCCATCGCGGCACATGCCCAGGATAAACCCAATATCCTGGTGATTTTTGGCGACGATATCGGCATGTATAACATCAGTGCATACCACCGCGGCATGATGGGTGGTAGCACGCCGAATATCGATCGTATTGCGAACGAAGGGGCGATGTTCACGGACTACTATGCCCAGCAAAGTTGTACGGCCGGCCGTGCAGCCTTCATTACGGGGCAGCATCCGTTCCGGACGGGACTCCTGACGATCGGTATGCCGGGCGCCAAGCAGGGCCTGCAGGCCCAGGATCCGACACTTGCCGAGCTGCTCAAGCCGCACGGCTATGTCAGCGGCCAGTTCGGCAAGAACCATTTGGGTGATCTCGATGAGTTCCTGCCCACCAATCACGGTTTCGATGAGTTTTTCGGCAATCTGTACCACCTGAATGCGGAAGAAGAACCGGAGACGTATCACTATCCCAAGAACAAAGAGTTTCACGAGAAATTTGGTCCACGAGGCGTGATCCGTTCTTACGCCGACGGCCGGATCGAAGATACGGGTCCGCTGACGCGCAAGCGCATGGAAACGGCGGACGACGAATTCCGGGACGCGGCCCTCGACTTCATGGAGAAGGCAGTTAAGGACGAGAAACCGTTCTTCGTCTGGCTTAACGCAACCCGCATGCATGTCTGGACACGCCTTAGTCCGGAGTGGGATGGCAAAACGGGACATGGCCTGTATGCCGACGGCATGGCGCAACACGATTATGACATTGGCATCGTGCTCGACAAACTTGACGAGTGGGGCATTGCTGACAATACCATCGTCGTTTATTCCACTGATAATGGTGCCGAGAAGTTCACCTGGCCGGACGGGGGCACGATTCCGTTCCGCGGCGAGAAGGGGACGACCTGGGAAGGTGGCTTCCGAGTACCGGCAGCCGTGCGCTGGCCGGGAACGGTCAAGCCCGGAACCGTCATCAACGACATCTTCTCGCACGAGGACTGGGTGCCGACACTGATGGCCGCTGCCGGTGATCCGGACATCAAGGAAAAACTGAAGAAAGGTCGTCACAAAGCCGCCGACAAATCTTTCCGCACCCACCTCGACGGTTATGATCAGACAGCCCTGCTTTCTGGCGAAGGTCCGGGTGAGCGCAAGGAAATCTTCTACTTTGATGCCGGTGGCAATCTGAACGCGCTGCGCTACCAGGACTGGAAGGTCCACTTCGCGATCATGGAGGGTGCGATCAACGAAGCTTACCGGAAATCGCCAAGCTGGCCGTTGGTCGTCAATCTTCGTCAGGACCCATTCGAAGTGACACCCGACGCGGCCCTTTATACTCGCTGGTTGGGCGACCAGATGTGGTTATTTGTTCCGGCACAAGCGCTTGTCGGTCAATTCCTGGCGACGTTCAAAGACTACCCGCCAAGCCAGGCTGTTGGTTCACTTAGCGTGGAAAAAGTTCTGCAGCAATTGCAGTCTCAGCCGTCGCGGCAGTAGGTCAATACGCGGTATTTCAGGGGAAGTCCATGACGGCAGCAACGGCGACTGGCCCTGTTAAGACGGCCCAAGACCGGCCTGGGCTTTTTTATTTTTGCTACTTGTAGGAGCCCGCCTTGCGGGCGACGGCGCCCGAAGGGTTGCTGATCGGCCGCAGCTATCGCTCGCGCGCTGGGGCGCGCTCCTACAGCCGCGAAGAGTGAAAGTTCGGCCGTGCCGCTCTGACGCATATCGTCCCTTAACTGGTCAGGCTGGCAAACAATGCCGGCAGTTTTTCGGGCAAGCGATCAACATGGTCGACAATCGTGTAGTTGTTGGCTCCGAAGATGCGTTTGACATAGGTATCCGCGTTCGGATCCAGTGTCAGGCAGTAGGTCAGGATCCCTTTCGAGTACAGCTCCTCGACCGCTTTCCTGGTGTCGTGGCGAAGATGTTGCGGATCACGTTCATCGATGTCAGCAGGTTCGCCGTCCGTCACCAGCAATAACAGCTTGCGTCGTTCCGGTTGTCGGAGCAGGTGGTGGCCGGCATGTCGCATCGCCGCCCCCATACGGGTGGATAGTCCGCCCTTCATGCCGTCCAGCCTGGCTTTGACCTCGTGGTTGAACTTCTGGTTGAAGTCTTTGAAGCGATAGTAATGTACGTCGTGACGTCCTTCGGACGCGAAACCATGCACGGCAAACGGGTCGCCAATGCCGCTAATAGCGGTACAGACCAGTGTTGCCGCCTCACGGGTCAGATCCAGTATGGTCTTGTCGGAGCCATTGATCGTCTCGTTAGTCGATTCTGAAAGATCGAGCAATACGGTTACCGCGAGGTCGCGATTCTTGATGACGTTGCGCATTGTGATGCGCGTATCCGGTTGCTTGCCCATACGGATCGAAATCATGGCGTCGACGGCGGCGTTGATGTCAATCTCGTCGCCGTCTTCGAGATTACGCTCACGCTGCACGCCTTGCGGCGATAGCCTGTCGATGATGTGTCTGATCTTGTGCGCGATGGGCTTGTGCTCAATAAGTATGCGCTCGATCCCGTCGGCATCCCCCTTGGTTGCGCGGCGCTCATAGACAGTAGCCCAGTCGGGGCGGTAGAGCTGCACCTGGTAGTCCCATTCCTGATAGTGATACGGCGCCGAGATCGGTTCCTTGCCCCACATGTCATTGAAGCTCACGGTTGCCTCACCGGCATCTTCGTAGGGCATGAACGTGGTTGAGCACACCCAGACTTCCTGGGCGTCATCGCCAGCGAGTTCGCAGTCCACTTCGTTGGCCATCTCCACCGCGCTCACATACTTGCGCACCTGCCGTTGCCAGGCAGGGACGTAGTCTGCGCCCTGGCTTTCCCAGTCAAACGTCTCGAAAGTCCAGACTATGCGGTTGTCGTCACGGTATGGCACGCGGATGGATTCCAGTATCCGGAGGCTCGGCACATCCTTGCGGTTTGCCAGCACCTGGAACAGTTCCATCCCCAATTCGCAAGAGAACTGATGGTCATCCTGACGCGCTTGGATTTCGGTATGGAATCGAGCAGCAATGCGATCAAGCTCGGCATCGTCGATACGTACGGTGTCGTCGTTAAGACAATGCGCAAAGCGCTCGAGCAGTTGCACGGTCGGGTGCTCTGTCGCACCTTCATGATTGATGGCGAGCAGACTGCCCCACAGCTTCTTCAGGCCCGGAAATTCTTTGGCAGCCTGGTATTCGACGCGGGCATCTTCAACGAGCCCTATCAAGAACATCTGCGCGGGGCTCAGGGCCTCGCTCGAGATGGCACTGGTCGAGTAGCTCAGGTGCGCTGCGAGGTGAGCGGACTGGGCACGATAGACTTCCAGTCCGGAAACTGTGCCAATTGCATCGACGGCATCGGGCAGGTGTATAACATGGTCTTCACAGTAAGGCTTGAAGCCTTCATGGTCGGCCGCTGTCGGACGCAGGAAGAAATCCCTTCCCCAAAGCGCCCGCAGGTAGAAGTTGAGCTTGCGCTGCGTGTCGACAAACAGGGTGCCGCGCCGCTCTTTTTGCAACATCTTCTTGCTGTCGGCACTTTCCAGGTTGAAATATTTGACCAGGTTATTCAGGTCGCGACGGTACGCATCGGCACCAAAGTTGGCCCAGCGTCTTAGCCCGGACAGCGTGAGCATCGACAGGAGCTGGTCGATATTGTCGAGCATCGGGCGCAGGCCT
>Ga0209567_10001838_pt1 | contig 10533 bp, 10 predicted proteins | sample COG_12_FD_184756 | JGI IMG/M metagenome (GOLD analysis project Ga0209567, IMG submission 184756) | Pelagic marine sediment microbial communities from the LTER site Helgoland, North Sea, for post-phytoplankton bloom and carbon turnover... | ecosystem: Environmental > Aquatic > Marine > Neritic...
TTCGGGTTGATTCTATCAAAAAAACGTTTAATAACGGCAGTTTGGACATTTTCGCCGCTTTTCATATTAATGTTTCGAATGACGGAATTGCGGCATAAGTGGTTGTAGAAAAAAAAATTTAATATCGGAACATTTTTTTCACAACCACTATATATCCAAAATGTCTCATATAAATCAGCGGATAGATGCAAAAAAATGAAATTTGTGCATCTTCTAACAAAATATTAAGAATCCATTAAGGACGCAAAGTCCCCAAAAGGATCAACCACATCGCATAAAAGGTGTGGATTAAGTATTCAAACTTCAAAGATTTTCGATTGCTCGTTTTGTTCGATGTCGTGCCTGATGGTGAAATTTGGCTGGATTGAAAATTTATTAGAAGTGATCTACCAATATGAAATTTTGGGGTTTAGTAAATTGGATTTAAAGTGAAAGAAAATCGACTGGATCGGGACCTGGAATTTTTTGATAGACGGTCTTCTATCCTCTGTTTCTACACAAACCCGAACCAATATTCCTCGATGCGCTTAAAATTTGAACTAACGTCCCTGGCACCGGAAATAATGTCGCCGTGACCTGACAGCAACAGCTCGACATCCAGCCGGGCCATGCGCTGAATGCTTTCTTTGATAATGACACCATCACCGCCGGGCAAATCTGTGCGCCCCAGGCCGTCCTTAAAAACAAGGTCACCGGTAAACAGCGCTTTTTGCGCCGGCCAGTAAAGGCAGACAGAGCCTGGCGAATGACCGGGCGTATGGAAAATTTGCAACTCCAGACCGTCGAGGGAAAGGGTGCCCTCCTGCAGGAAAAAATCAGGTGCGAGCGTCTTAATATCGATCCCGTAGGCCGCGCTCATGTCTTTTCCGTCGATTAACGCCCACTGCCATTCGATCTCGCTCAGGGTAAACAGGGTTGATTTTTTTTTGAACAGCTGAACGCCTTCCAGATGATCCGGATGTGCATGGGTGCAAACCACCAGATCGATGTCGTCCGTGGTGAGCCCCAATTGCCTTAACCCTGATTCAACATGTTCAAAAAGGGCACGGTGGCCCGGGTCGATCAGCACCCGGGTGGGCCCATCGATAAAAAAGGCATTGCAATTGTTGGCAGTCGGCGACTGCCACACGAAGGCATGCAGATTATTGGCGATTTGCATCTCATTTTTCCTCATTGCGATGGCGTTATATCCAATTAACAGCTCCGGTTTTTTTGGTTCCAGGGATAAATGACAGTCGCCTAACCGTTATGTTCCAATTTCTAATTAATTTAAATATAAGCTGATGACATAAAATCAAAATGTTGACAGGCAATTTCTTGAAATTTGACATTTTGGATACTTTTACACGATCAGTTTGTGAGCAGATAATTTATAACCCTTTATAAAAACTGAAAAAATTTTATTATACAGAGTTTAGCATAAAATTTGCATCTTTTTGTATGGATTAACCTTCACCGTTTATTATTATAATCTTCGGATTTATAGTGGTTGTCAAAAAAACGTTCCGATTGCAGGACGTTTTTTTGCTACAACACTTATGCCGCCATCCTTTATTCGGAACATTATAAAGACAAGCGGTAAAACCACGCAAGGGAGCAGGCAACATGAAAAAAATTTTGTTATTATGGATCGTTATGCTGGTTGTCGTCTCGGGCTGTGCCGGTACCCAGGAGTCCGGTAAAAACCCGGTCGAGACCATGGTGGATGATTCCACGATTACCACGCGGGTCAACCATGAAATGTTTAAAGACAAAACCGTCAAAGCCCGCCAGATCGACGTCGATACCATCGGCGGCCACGTCACTTTAACCGGAGCAGTTGCCACGCGAAGTGAAGCCAAACGGGCATCCCAGATTGCGCATAGCGTGCCGGGCGTCAAATCAGTCTCCAATAATATTCAAATCGGTAGTAGAAGTTTTGGCGATGTCTGGGACGATAATGTGATCAGTAATAAGATTAAAGCCAAGCTGATTGCCGAACCGGAGGTCCGCAGTCTGAATATTGATGTCGATGTCTATTTAGGGGTCGTGACCCTCACCGGGATCGTCAGCAGCAAGTATCAGCGGGATCGGGCAATCGATCTTTCCCGCAGCACCGACGGTATCGTCAAAGTCATCGATAATATTAAAGTCCGCTGATCTGTCTTTAATTGTAATTAGCCACAGACCCACACAAACTTACACAGACAGATCTTTTCCTCGGGCGACTCTGCCCGAGGAAAAACTGTATGCCCTGCGGGCAACAGTTTTAATCATCTTAAGATGTATTTTAAGTCGACCAATTTTAATTCATTTCAATAGGGGTAGTGATCACATATTTTTAAAATCGCGAAGCGATTGACTGTATTTGTTCGGCCAATGTCGCCCGAACAAAAGGTTAGTGTGAGTCTGTGTGGGTCTGTGGCCAATTTCATCCATTTTCAATTACACTCACAATCCGCTGCAATACCTCGCCGGCTTGATCTCGAATCAGCACATCGCACATATTATCACAGGGGGTTTCCGACAGGTTGACAATTGCCAGAAAGGCCTTGTTTTGTTGAGCATAGACCGGCATATGGGCAGCCGGCTGCACCAGCAGGGTGGAACCCACCACCATGAAGAAGTCACAGGCACTTGAAAGCGCGGCGGCTTTTTCAACTTCGTTCACAGGCATGGCCTGACCGAATGAAATCGTATCGGGCTTTAAATAGCCACCGCATTCGCATTCCGGCGCCGCATCGCCGGATTGTAAACGCCTCCAAATGTCTGCTGTGGAGATAATATTACGACAGCTCATACAACGAATGCGCCGGGTGTTGCCGTGCAGCTCGATTATATTATCTTCTGCAAGCCCTGCCGCCTGGTGAAGCCCATCCACATTCTGGGTGATCAGCGTCTCTAACAGGCCCAATTGATCAAGTCTGGCAATCGATGCATGACCGGCATTCGGCTGTGCCTGCTGAATACCCTGATATAGCTCTTGCCATCGCCGCCAGTATTCCTCGCGGGAATCGCGCGCGCTCATAAATTCATCGAAATAGACCGGCCGGAATTTGTCCCAGATGCCGCCCTGGCTGCGATAATCCGGTATACCGCTTTCAGTGGATATGCCGGCGCCGGTGAAGATGATGTTTTTTTTACTTTCTTTAATTTTTCGGGCAATGAGAGCGATTTTTTCGTTCATATTCAATAATCAGCAGGTTTTATATGTCAGCTGTTTCGTTCAAAGGTTTAGCCTGTGGATTCTGGCTGCTTGGTCACTGATTTATTAGGCGGTTCAGGGTTGTCCTATAGCACTAACAATAGCGAGCTATTTATGAAATGAGGCACGATTTTAAGCAACCGAGTACGAGGACGAGTAGGAGGACGAGTACGATTGAGAAAAAATGTCGTCCTCGTCCTCGAGAACGCAAGCAACCAAACTCGCGACGCGCAGCGTTTAACGCGTAATCCGTAACCTTTGAACCCAGAACCCTGAACCTTTGAACCTGAAGCCTGGCAGACGGGAACCGTCTGTCAGGCTTCTTTGAACTCGGAAACCAACTGTTGCAGGGAAGCTTTGGCATCGCCAAAGAGCATGCGTGTGTTGGGTTTGACAAAAAGCGGATTGTCCACGCCGGCGAATCCGGCCGCCATGGAGCGCTTGAGGACAATGACCGTTTTGGCCTGATCGGCATTAATGACCGGCATGCCATAGATGGGGCTCGATTCGAGTTCTCGGGCGGCCGGATTGACCACGTCGTTGGCCCCGATCACCACACAAACGTCAACGCTGTCCATAATGGGATTGACATCATCCATTTCTGCCAGTTGATCGTAAAGGACGTTGGCTTCGGCGAGCAGGACATTCATGTGACCCGGCATGCGGCCGGCGACCGGGTGAATGGCGTAACGCACCTCGGCACCGTTTTCTTCCAGAATATCGCCAATCTCTTTGACAGCGTGCTGAGCCTGGGCCACAGCCATTCCGTAGCCCGGGACAAACACCACCGAACGCGCGGCTTCCAGTACAAAATAGGCATCCGACGGAGAAATTGGAGACGGCTCGCCCTGCACCTGATCGGCGCTGGCTTTACTGACCGCCGTTTGCAACCCGCCAAAAAGGACATTGGCCAGGGAACGGTTCATGGCCTTGCACATAATGGCGGTTAAAATCAGACCGCTGGCGCCCACCAGCGCGCCGGCGACGATGAGCACGTTGTTTAAAATGATAAAGCCGGCGGCACTGGCGGCCAGTCCGGAATAACTGTTCAGCAGGGCGATGACCACCGGCATGTCGGCCCCGCCAATGGGAATGACTCCCAGGACCCCTAAAAACAGAGCAAGACCAATGATGAGGATTAACAGTGGATAGGCAAGCATTGACGTCGGGTTCCAAACAAAAAGGGCACCACAGATTAGAATAGCGGCGATGATGCCTGCGTTGATAATTTTCTGGCCTTTGAAAAAAATGGGTCGGCCCGAAATGCGCTCGGCCAGTTTGCCATATGCCACCACACTGCCCGAAAAAGCAACACCGCCAATCAGCACTGCCAGAACAATCGCAAAGATAACAAAGCGGTTGCCATCAGGTGAACTATGATAGTTTTCCCAGCCGACCAGCAGGCTGGCCAATCCGCCAAAACCGTTCAGAACCGCCACCATCTGCGGCATGGATGTCATTTTTATGGTACGGGCGGCAATTACGCCGATCAGTGCACCAGTGACCACACCGGCAATGACCAGCGAAAACGATAGACAGCACTCAAACAAGGCCGCCACTACGGCGATGAGCATGCCCAGAGCGGATACCATGTTGCCCTGCCGGGCACGTTCCGGTCGGCCAAGCATCTTGATGCCGATGATAAAGAGCATCGATGCCAGGATATAGCCGAAATCAATCAAAACCGTGCTGTAATCCGTCATTTCTGCTCCTGATCTTTGCGTTTAAACATGGCCAGCATGCGATTGGTCACCAGGTAGCCCCCGACCACATTGATGGTGGCCAGAATGAGCGCGATGGTCCCCAGGATGGTGGCAAAGGTATCGGCACCGGTTCCGGCTGCCGTCAGGGCCCCCACTATAGTGATGCCCGAAATGGCATTGGTTCCGGACATCAAGGGTGTGTGCAGTTGCGACGGTACCTTGGTAATCAGTTCCACCCCCAGAAAGATGGCCAGAATAAACACAAAGATTAAAAGACCGATTGACATTTTAAAATCTCCTTTCGGCACCCACTCATTTAAATTGAAATCTCAAATTGCAAGCACCAAATCACAAATAAATCGCAATTTTCAATAACCAAAAACCTGCTTGCTATTTTGAATTTGATCATTGTGATTTGCCCTTCGACTAGGCTCAGGGTGGTGAGCTGGTCGAACCATTTGATATTTGTGTTTTAATATTTGGGATTTCAAATTTTTCCACTGAGAAGATATTAACTCGTTTTGGCTGACTGGGCGTAATGATCCGCTATCATCTGATTAACAACTTGACCCTGATGTGTGATAACACAGCCTTGTATGATCTCATCTTCAAAATCCAGCACAAAGCGCTTCTCGTCGGCATCCCAGAATTCATCCACCAGTGCATGCATATTGGCTGAAAACATCTGACTGGCGTTGATGGCCACTTTGCCCGGCAGGTTGGCCATTCCAATAATTCGCACGCCATTGACTTCAACTTCTTGATCGGGCTGCGAGCCGGCAATATTGCCACCGCTTTCAACGGCCAGGTCGACCAGCACCGATCCAGGGGCCATCCCCGCAACCATTTCGGCTGTAATGATGAGGGGCGCTTTTCGGCCGAATAACTGAGCGGTGGTAATGACCACGTCGGAAGCCGCACAGACTTTGGCCATTCCCTCGCGTTGTTTTTGCAACTGTTCTTCTGTCAGCGCTTTGGCGTAACCGTCTTTGGTCTGGCCGGTTTCTCCCAGATCAATCTTCACAAAACGCGCTCCCAGTGATTTTACCTGCTCTTCGACCACCGGGCGGGTATCGAAGGCATCGATCCGGGCACCCAGCCTTTTAGCGGTTGCAATGGCCTGCAGACCAGCCACACCGACACCGACCACAAAAACCCTGGCCGGTGAAATGGTTCCGGCCGGCGTCATCATCATCGGAAATATTTTGTCGATGCGTTCGGCGGCAATAATCACCGCTGCATATCCGGCTAAATTTGATTGTGAGCTCAAGACATCCATTTTCTGCGCCCTTGTGATTCGTGGGATCATCTCCATGCTGACGGCCGTTACGCCTTTTTGCCTGAAGGCCTCGATCAACTCGCGTTCGTTAAACGGATCCATCAAGCTCACATAAATACTTTCTTCTTTTAGTAGCGCTACATCTTCCAAAGCCGGTTTGCGGATTTGAAGTACCATGTCGGCGCTTTGATACAGATGACTGCGATCCGGTTCAATCGTTGCACCGGCTTTCCGGTAGTCTTCATCGGAGATGTTTAAGGTCTGGCCGATATCCGCCTCGGTGGCGATCTGGGCGCCTTTTTCGACCAGTCGGGCGACATGCTCAGGGAGCAGGGCCACCCGGTTTTCAGCAGGGTGAGTTTCGCTGGGCACGACAATATTCATCGTCTGTCTCATCCTCTCGGTCTATAATTCAGGAAAATTATTTGTTCCAATCGGTAGCAAAATATGAAAAAACGTAAGACTTCTTTTCTTGCCCGTCAATAACACGTTGACGCTTCTCGAAAGAACTCAGCAGTCGATATTTGCTGCGTTGGGCCGGGCACCTGTTAACCGCGTCGTCTTGGGCCGGGTCGCCATTCGTTGCTTGACAACCGCAGTCACTCGGTCCGAAAAACGGCGGATTGGATCCATCATGCCGATCGGTCATTTAGACGCTTAAAGATGTCTAGGGTTTGCCTGCGGGTATTTTCGATGGTGCCTGAATTATCGATAACAATGGTGGCCTGTTGTTTCTTTTCTTCTATCGGCATCTGAGAGCGAACACGGGCAAGAGCGTCGGCTTCTGAAATGCGATCTCTTTGCATCAAGCGCTTGACCTGGATATCCTGCGGTGCATAGACCACAATAATTTCGCTTAAATCGTTATGCATGCCGGCTTCAATCAGCAAGGGGGTGTCCAGAATGGCTACTGCTTTCGGATGGGTTGTTTCGATCTGTTTTAGTTGACGCTTTACTTCCTTTTTAACCCGCGGGTGCACAATACGGTTGAGTAGCTGTTTTTTTTGGGGATCATTGAAAATAATATCACCGAGCACATTGCGGTTGATTGCACCATCCGGCAACAGGACCCCCGAGCCAAAATGATCGACGATTTCCCGATAGGCCGGCAGTCCTTTTTTGACCACCGCCCGGGCAATGCGGTCGGCGTCAATAATAAGGGCGCCTGCATTTTTTAACATGGCGGATACCGTTGATTTTCCGGTTGCTATTCCGCCTGTGAGCCCGATAATCTGCACCCCGTTCCTCCCGTCTGTTGTTGAGATCCTTAATCTTATCCTTGCATTGCCATAATAAACGGCCGGTCGCTATTGTCAATATCGAACTGTCAAGCAGCACCACGCATTGACGGGTTGCTCAATGCTTGCATTTGAGCGGTTATGCATTACCATAATTTTATATGCAGGACGTTGGGTTCTACATATCAAATGAATTAATTCGTCACTGCGGTAAATCAAGGGAGGTGATATCAATGGCAGAAGGTAAGTTTAAGATGGCCGCAGAGGTGTGTTCATATGTGGATGATGACCGCCAGAATTTAAATCTGGAAATTTGTCTTCCAGGGGTCGACAAGAAAGATATCAATCTTAAGATGCTTGAAGATAGCTTCAGTCTAAGGGCGCCCCGCAAAGACTTCGACTATGTCACCACGGCAGCATTCTGTTGTCCCGTAAATGCGAAAGACGCCAGCGCAAAATATGAAAATGGAGTCTTAAAAGTCTCGATACCATTTAAAGATCCGATGCAAGGAGCGCATGATATAGCGATTCACTGACCCGCATCTCTAACCATAATTGCTTTAAACCCAAAAAAGGCAGTGCCATTATTGGCGCTGTCTTTTCTTTTCAAAAAATGGTTTCAGGTATCAGGTTTCAGGATCGATCAAAAGGACTGACACCTGAACTCTGAAACCTGAAACCTAATGATGACCCCTTCCATATTCGGGTACCCCTGGACCCCTTTTCCCCCTACTACAGGGTGTTAATTTTGGGTGCCACACCGTCGTAATTTTTAATAACCCTTTGTAAATATTAAAGATAAAAATTTAAGAAATTAAAAAAAATAATTGACAATTAGTGCTTTCTTGACTATGAAAGTCGACAAACTTCCCGACTAACATAGTCGACAAACTTCTTGATTTCAAAAGTCGAGAAAGCAGCGCGATGCTGATCACGAAAAAAAATCAATATGCCCTGCGGGCCATATTTGAACTTGCCAAGCATAATGGTGAGGGCCCCCGCAAAATTTCTGAAATTGCCAAAACCCAGGCTATTCCCGAAAAATTTCTGGAAGTTATTCTCAATCAGCTCAAAGGCAGTGGAATGGTGAATTCCAAACGCGGCTTTTACGGCGGATACTATCTTATTCAACCCCCTGAAAAAATTACGGTGGGCGACATTATGCGCTTTTTGGAGCGCGATGTCGATCAAACTGATTGTGCCGCACTGGTGCCGGAGACACAATGCCCGTTCAAAGGTGAGTGCACGTTTTTTCCGATGTGGAGCAAAGTCAAAGCGGCAATATTTAATATTTACGATGAAACGACTATTCAAGACCTTATCAACAACGAGAAGGCAAATGTTAATTGTAAGTAAGAGCGTATTGATGCCCGCATTCAAGCTGAAAACGCAAGAATTACAAGGAAGCAAGATATGAAGAAGGTAAAAGCACGGCTGAGCATGACAGGTAGCGTACTTGCTGTATTGATCGTTTCCATTTGTCTGACCTGTTCCGGAAATTTCGGGACCAAAGGCCCAGCTGAATCCGAAATGCAACGACGGGCCGACACAATCCGCATCGATTCGATGCAAAATTTCGGCAAACTGGAGCGACCGGCGGTGACATTTTTACACCAGAAGCACACCGAGGCGGTGGAAAAGAAAAACAAAGACTGCAAAACCTGCCATTTAACTGAAAAAGACCGCCTGGTGTTCAAATATATGCGACTCGAGGATTCCTCTCCCGAGGCGGTGATGGACGTTTACCATACCAATTGCATTGCCTGCCATCAACAAACGGCCGACGCCGGTGAAAAAAGCGGGCCGGTGACCTGCGGTGAGTGCCATCAGGAGCGAACCGACCTTGCGTCCATCTGGCAGCCGATCGGCATGGACCGGTCCTTGCACTACCGCCATTCCAAAGCACAAGACAAAAAGTGTGAACGCTGCCATCACCAATTTGATGAAGTCACCAAGAAGCTATTTTACGCTAAAGGCAAGGAGGGCACCTGTCGCTATTGTCATCAAGCCGTTACCGAGGAAAACCGCATTTCAATGCGGGAAGCCTCCCATCTGGATTGTATCAATTGCCATCGTCAGACCCTGGCCAAATTCAAGGACGCCGGTCCGATAACCTGCGGCGGGTGCCATGATCCCGCCCAGCAAAAATTGATTGAAAAACTCAAGGATGTCCCGCGTATGCAGCGCAACCAGCCCGATACGGTTTTTGTGCGCACCAGCAAGTCCGGCATCAAAGATCCCAAGCAGGCCACCCGCATGAAGATGGTGCCGTTCAGCCACAAATCCCATGAAACATATAATGATACCTGTCGGGTGTGTCATCACGCTAATTTAAATGCCTGTGTCCAGTGCCACACTTTGCAGGGCACCAAAGAAGGCAAATTTGTCACTCTTGAGGCCTCCATGCACCGCCTCAATGTCAATATGAGCTGTTTGGGATGTCATGAGATAAACCAGCGTTCGCCAGAGTGCGCCGGCTGTCATGTCAGCATTGCCAAAACCCGGCAACAGGATCCGACTGCCTGTCAGGCCTGTCATATGGCCGATGTGGCGCAAGTTGCAGAGGATCTGCAATATACCGATGAAAAAGAACTGGCCACAAGGTATCTCAACGCTCGCGAACCCATGAGCGCCATGTACCCGGCTGCGGATATACCTGAAACCGTTGAAATCAAGGCCTTGAAGAACCAATACGAGTTGGTCAAGTTGCCGCATCGTAAAATCATCCAGACGCTGTCAAAAAACATTCAAGATAACCAGCTGGTGGCCTATTTTCACACTGATAAAAACACGCTGTGTCAGGCATGTCACCATCATAGCCCGGCGGCCCAAAAACCGCCCAGCTGTGCCAGCTGTCACGGCCAGCCCTTTGATGAGCGGGATTTGTCCAAGCCGGGACTGATGGCGGCGTATCATCGTCAGTGCATGGAGTGTCACGATGCCATGGGCCTTGCAAAACCGGTGGCAACCAATTGTGTGGCCTGTCACCCTAAAAAAAGCTAGAAGCTATCTTAAAAATGCATCTAACGCCAAGGGCTTTGTTATCCAGGATAAATGGATTACACATCTATTTCTATGTAGATTATGGTGTGCATCAAACCGATTCAAAATGCTCGAATATCGCGGCAA